>ERZ807291.9-NODE-9-length-301977-cov-21.434334_pt1 | contig 301977 bp, 254 predicted proteins | sample MGYA00521257_ERZ807291 | MGnify/ENA primary metagenome ERZ807291 (study PRJEB31413, sample SAMN03169783) | marine metagenome | biome: Marine; feature: Water; material: Subsurface seawater | place: North Sea | collected 2011-04-28 | depth 1 m m ... | reverse complement strand
TTGGCGTACATGCGCCAATCACCTTGGCGGGATTTTCCGGTTTCCTGAAAATATGCGTCAACACGTTCTTTCAGTGCCTTGCTAAAATCGGAGGCTTGTCGGTTGAATCGTACGATAGGTATCTGCATGAGAAGGAATTCCGTGCGAAGATATGGTGCGAACGTCTCGATGTGGTTTTCGAGGGGCATGAACTGTACACAAGCAGATTTTTGTATCTTCGCCCTCCGCTAAAGTTGAACAGTTGACTTGGCGGAATAGAGGAGCGGGCATTTAGCTCAGTTGGTTAGAGCGCTACATTGACATTGTAGAGGTCACTGGTTCGAATCCAGTATTGCCCACAACATTCCCTGCTAAAAGAGACAGTTCCAATAGATTTGAGGACTGTCTTTTTTTGTTGAGTCTAAATCAACATCCCTTTGGTGGGCTGCTTGTTGTTGAAATTGACCAACTCCTCTTTGATGTGCCTCGCTCCGCTCTTCGGGATGCATTTGACGATGAGTTTGCCCGACCCGTGCACTTTAATGGTCATGCTGGCGCCAAATAAATGCGTGTCAATTTCACTCATCCCCTGAAACGGGCTCAATCCGAAATTGAAAAGCATAGTTGCCATAAGGCAATTGGTATTCTGGCCGGGGAAGTGCCCCCCAACTGTTCACGCATCCAACGCCTGAATGGTTTCCGTCAATTTGCAAGTAAACTTCAGGGTCTGGATCGAGCAAGCGAACATGTGCCTGAGTGGCTGCTTTTTCAAGTCCCGAATCAATGGAGTGCATCGGATGGTGCGAAGCGGTGAAATGAAACGGGACATCGCCGCTGAACCGCAAACCTGTCCCGGAAGAGTCGCGCAACGTGACCTCGCGAACATCGGTGCGGAGGCCGTTGGCTTGAGGCCGGGCGTAGAGCGTAAACAGATCCGTCACCGATGAGGCATAGCGCGCGATGTGTGCAGTGGATTTGCGGTCCGGCGCTGTCTCACCCGGCCCGCGCCCATACCAATTCACGCGTTCCAACGACGGATGCAACGTGAAGTCGTTCCCAAACCGGTACATATTCGGGTACTCCCCGTCGACCAGTGCCCGCGACCAGCGGGTGATATTCGGCATGGCCTTCCCGTGAATCGCCCGCAACTCATTGTCGATTTCGATTGCACCATCGGGCGTTACCGTGTACGTCTGCACCCATTCGGCGTCTCCACCGAGTAACGTGTGGGTAAATGCCAGCCGCACCCGATTGGCGGAACGCTCCAACACCTTGAAGGCAATGCCGTCGCTTTGTTGCCATGGATCCCTCCAAACGGCATAGCGTTCCGGTGTCCCTGCCCCGTAATCGTTGTCCACCGGCGCCCTCCAAAACCCCGCATCTCCGCCACCTGAAATCAACGTTTGCCCCAGCGATGCGTAATGCGACAGCCGTCCGTTCACCACATCAAATGTTGCTTCAAAGGCAGCACCGCTCACGCTCCACGTTTCGCGACCACGATCTACCGTTAACGCACCAGAAGTTTCAAGTCGCTTTTTCAAGACGTCAGGAGAATGCGCAAGAAATTGAGCCTTCGCGATTTCATGCCCCGCTGGCAGCAGAGGCTCGGCTTTGATGAGGCGAGCGGACACATTGAAAAACACTTCGTCTTCCCCACCTATTTCTGGTGGTGGAGGCATCCGAAACTGTTGCATCGACTGAGCCGGCAATTGCAGAGCAGGGAACTGGCCGCGTTCCACTTCCTGGCCGTTGACTTGCCACGCCCAATCCAGCCGGTAATTGCTCGCATCACGAAAAAAATGTTCGCTGGTCACTGCAAGCAACGAGTCGTTGAAATCGAATTGCAGCGGCTGCATGACGTACTTGGCTTCATCAAAATGCGGCTGCGGCACGCGATCTGCGCGGACCAGTCCGTTGTTCAGAAAATTGTGGTCACTCGGCACATCAGGCGGGCCGAAGTCACCGCCGTAAGCAAAAAACTCCCGGCCATCGCGTTCTGTGAGAAGGCCTTGGTCGATGAAATCCCAAATGAAACCGCCTTGGAGTTTATCGTGCGCCCGAAACAAATCCCAATATTCCTTGAATCCCCCCAAGCTATTGCCCATGGCGTGCGCATATTCACACAAGATGAAGGGCCTGGTTTGAGTGGAATCCTTGGCATAGGCCTCCAGTGCGTCGTAGTGCGCGTACATGTCGCCAATGATGTCGGTGTTCCACTCATGCACCGCACGTTCGTAGGCGACAAAACGGGTGGAATCTTCACCACGTGTCCACAGGTAGAGCTGATAGAAATTGTATCCATTGCCAGCTTCATTGCCCATGGACCAAACGATGATGCTGGGGTGGTTGCGGTCGCGTTCCACCATGCGTTGCATGCGGTCGAGGTGGGCATGGAGCCAATCCGGTTGGTTGCCGAGCGTGCGGTCCAATGCGTATCCCATGCCGTGCGATTCGATGTTCGCTTCGTCGTACACGTACAACCCATACTCGTCGCAGAGTTCATACCAATAGGGGTCGTTGGGGTAGTGGGAAGTACGCACCGCATTGATGTTGTGGGCTTTCATCAGCCGCACATCTTCGCGCATTGCATCGCGCGAAATGACATGCCCCGTTTCGAGGTGATGCTCGTGGCGGTTGACGCCTTTGATCAGCACAGGTTGGCCGTTCACCCGCAATTGCCCCCCGTTGATTTCGACCGTCCGAAATCCAATTCGGCTGGCCACAGCATCGAGCACGGTTCCTGCTCCGTCATCCATTACCAACTCCAATTCATAGAGGTTAGGTACTTCTGCCGACCACAATGCCGCACCGGCTAAGGCCGTTCGAAACCGCGTTCCGCCTGCAATCCACTCAGATGTCCATTCACACAAAACGGCCTCCCCTTCTCGACGCAATGCCGGTTGGATGGTGGCGCGCTTCTCGACGGAACCGTTCGTCCAAAAAACATCAACGGTCAATGCTCCATCTTGGTAGCCATGGACTGCTTCCGCTACCACGTGAAAATCTTCGATGTGTGCACGCGGCCTTGCGCAGAGATACACGTCGCGTTCAATGCCCGAGATGCGCCAGAAATCCTGGCATTCGAGGTAGCTGCCGTCCGACCAGCGGTATACTTCCAAGGAAATTGAATTCGTTCCTCGACGCAGGGCGTCTGTAATGTCGAATTCGGCGGGGAGCTTGGAACCTTGGCTGTATCCAATCTGAACGCCATTGACCCAGAGGTAGAAGGCGGATTTGACTGCTCCAAAATGGACGACCACCTGCTGGCCTTTCCAATCTTCGGGTAACTCAAACGTTCGCCGATATGAACCGACGGGATTGTCCCCTGCAGGAATGATGGGCGGATGAGGCCGCTCCTCAAAACTAAAGGCGTACGGATGATTGACATAGATTGGCGTGCCAAAGCCCTCAACTTCCCAATTGGCCGGTACGCGGATGTCGTCCCATCCTGCGACATCAACGTCTTCGCGAAAAAAACCGATCGGTCGCTCCTCGGGAGTTGGCGCGTAGTGAAACTTCCACGTACCGTTGAGGCTGAGGTGCCGGGACGATTGCGTACGGTCTCCGATTCGTGCAAGTTCCCGGGATTCAAATCCAAAAAAGTCTGCCCGAGGAGCCAGTTTATTCCTTTCAATAACAGCCGGATTTTCCCAGTCGGGAACTTGGGCCTTTGCGGAATCGGCTCCACCGATGGCGCACCCCACGATGGCGGCAACCGCCCATATCAATCGGATTTTCCTCATGTTCCCAAGGTAATTGGTAAGCTGCAATGTGCCTCATGTCGGTCGTGTACTTAGAACATTTATTTTTCACAATCGAAGCCCGTGAAATGAGCACGGGTGACCCTTCATTACGTTGTACACTGAACCCATGACCGCTCATTTCGCCCTCACGGACTACATCATTTTCTTTGTTTATGCGGCCCTCATTTTGGGGGTTGGCCTTTGGGTCTCGCGCAACAAAGACGGAAAAGAGAAGAGTGCAGAGGATTATTTCCTTGCGAGTAAATCGTTGCCTTGGTGGGCCATAGGGGCGTCATTGATTGCAGCGAACATCTCGGCGGAGCAGTTCATTGGGATGTCTGGTTCGGGCTTCAGTCTGGGTTTGGCCATTGCCTCATACGAGTGGATGGCGGCTCTGACGCTCATCCTTGTGGGCAAGTTTTTCCTACCCATTTTCATTGAAAAAGGGCTCTACACCATTCCTGAATTTGTTGAGAAACGGTTTTCGACCCAACTCAAAACCATCCTCGCGGTGTTCTGGATCGCCCTTTATGTGTTTGTGAATTTGGCTTCGGTCTTGTACTTAGGTTCGCTCGCGCTGGAAACGATTATGGGGATTCCTATGGTGTACGGCGTGCTGGGCTTGGCGCTGTTTGCTGTGGCGTATTCTCTTTACGGAGGTTTATCGGCGGTGTCATGGACGGACGTCATTCAAGTGGTTTTCCTCATTCTCGGGGGCTTGGTCACGACCTACCTTGCGCTCGACACGGTGTCGGGTGGCAACGGGATGTGGGCCGGTTTCCAAACCATTTATGATGCGGCACCAGAAAAATTTGTCATGATATTGGACAAAGGCCATCCTGAATACGACAGCCTCCCTGGCATCGGAGTTTTGATCGGCGGCATGTGGGTGGCCAATGTGTATTACTGGGGATTCAATCAATACATCATTCAGCGGACGTTGGCGGCCAAATCATTGAAAGAAGCACAAAATGGCATCTTGTTCGCCGCTGGCCTCAAGCTTATCCTGCCGCTTATTGTGGTTATTCCGGGCATTGCGGCGTACGTGATGATTGAAGATCCAACCATCATGGCGGGTTTGGGCGAAGCCGGTCAAATGAATATGCCTTCCACCGAACAAGCGGATAAGGCGTATCCGTGGCTGTTGCAATTTTTACCGACAGGCTTGAAGGGGTTGGCCTTTGCAGCCCTTGCGGCGGCCATTGTCTCTTCGCTGGCTTCCATGCTGAATTCTACCTCAACCATCTTTACGATGGACATTTACAAGCAGTACATCAATCCCGAAGCCGGTGACCGAGCCACGGTTCGCATGGGTCGAATTTCAGCGGTTGTGGCCCTCGCCATTGCGTGTGTCATGGCGCCGCTGTTGGGAGGAATTGATCAGGCATTCCAGTTCATTCAAGAATACACAGGCGTGGTGAGTCCTGGAATTTTGGCGGTGTTCTTGCTCGGACTATTCTGGAAGAAAACGACCAACCGGGGGGCGATTGCGGGAGCGCTGCTGTCCATTCCAATTGCCATGTATTTCAAGGTGGCCCCTAAGGGATGGTCCGACAGTGGCTTGTTTCTTGACTTGCCTTTTCTCGACCAAATGGGCTACACAACCTTGCTGACCATGGCGTTGATTGCAGCGGTCAGCTGGAGCGAAAACCAGGGCCGAGACGATGACAAAGGCATTGCCATTTCCAGCTCCACATTCAAAACGGGCCCCATTTTCAATGTGGGGGCGTTTGCTGTCATGCTCGTTCTAACGGTTTTGTACGGTCTTTTCTGGAGCTGATCCGTTAACGCTTGACGGCCTGGGCCCATCTTGCTCCGCTGGGTTGCTGGATGCTGACTATGGCGTGGGAAGGCAAGTTGTTGCCAGGCACCCATATGGATTCAGACCCGTTATGCACCCCGTCGGCCAGGAGGCGTCCGCTGAGGTCCCAGACGGTCCATCGCGCATGTTGCCACCCTTCGGTCAAATAGATCCGTATTCCATCGGGTTCCGAAATGATGTGAGGCTCGGGCGCTTCTTGGCATACCATGATGGAGGGCTCGCCAATCGTCCCCTTCAGGTAGTGGACCGTGCCGCTGGTACTGTGTTGCCAGGCAATGTGCAGAAGAGGTTCGCCGTCGTCACCCGTTGAGAACCCAATCTCCGGTCGGCGATGCTGACCACCCCATGCCTCTGTGAGGTTTTGGGCAATGTCCGTTAGCATGAATTCCTCCCCTTGGCTCAAGGCCAACTGTATATCATACCCCCCTGAATTTTGCTCCCAGGCAAGCGCTACCAGTGGCTCATTTCCGCCATCCCATTGTGCGAGCATGGGCACATTTTGCGTGGCATTGTCAAACTGACTGACCGTCACCGGTTCAGTTAGCATCCACGCTCCAGCTCCTCCATCGGCACCGAGGTCTACTTGCGAGACGTGCACACGCGATTGTCCGGAAATACCTCCCGCAGACATGAAGGCCACGAGGTAATTCGCGTCTCCCAAAGGGCCTGTTACGGTGGGCCCGCTGGCCGGACAGCTGCTGAGCATCCAATCGAGTGGATCCACGTCCAACGCAGCATCCCAGGTGATGCCATCGGGGGAACTCATCAGCCAGAAATCCCGGATGTTGCTGTTGTTGTTTCGTACCAAATCGTAGTAGCGATCTTCCGCATAAAAAGGCAGCGAGGGGCAGCATTCGCACATGGCATTGCCGTCGGCTAGGTCACTGGCATTGACGGCAGGCAACCAACTCTCCCCTCCGTCCTCTGAACGCAAGATGCCCTCGTATATAGTGGCGACGTTGTTCCCGACTTTCACTCCGGCAAAAGGATTCCCATCGCCGTCGATGCCTACGCAGGGCATGAAGTGATTTTCGGTCACCCCGGATACCATCGCTACCGGCTCGCTCCATGTGACCCCACCATCTGTCGAATGCACACTGCGTGCCCCGTTGTCCCATTCGCCAGCGAGCTGATAGGTCAACACCACATAATCTCCTTGGCTGGCCATCCGCGGCCCCTCGGCATCGGACATAAATACATTGGAGGCGGCATCAATTTCTAGGGGCGTGCCAAACGCATCCGCTTCTTCATCCCATTTGGTTACATACAAATGACCACTGGATCCGAAGGCAATGACGGGCTCATTTGCGGCATTCATGACCATGCGAATGGACTTGTTGCCATATGAATTGGGCGCAATTTCCACGGGTTCGCCTTCGGGCAAAAACACCGCGCTTTGGGCAGAAATGCTGCAGGCCAAAAGACACGCCATTGCCGCCGTCCACAAACGCCTGTTATTTGAATTCATTCTAAATACCGCTTTTGAGTGATGTGCTCCTAAGGTACAAGAAAGTAACTTTGAGCCATGGTAGGAAAACGCCTGTCGGACATGAAACCTTTGGAACGCGGAGTCATTGGACACATTGAGTGCCCGGAGGCCGCGATGGCATTGGTGGAGATGGGTTGTTGTCCAGGGGAAGAAGTGACGGTAGCCCATGTGGCTCCGGGCAATGGTCCCATGGCGATTTTCTCAGGAGGACGCAAAGTAGCGCTTCGTCGAAAGGCTGCAGACATGTTGTGGATGTTGCCTGTGGCGGTGCAGAATACCATGGAGTTGGTCAACGGCTAATTTCCAGCGGCCGTTGTTAAAGCAGTTGGTAAACCAACAACGCCAATCCGTAAGCAAACAGAGTAAACCCAATGGCTTGGCTGATCGCCCATGGCCAGCTATCCAGTTCTTTTCGAACGATGACAATGGTGCTCATGCATTGCATGGCGTACATGTAGAATAAAATCAAGGATGTAGCGGACGCCAAGTTGAGCAGGGGCTTGCCTGTTGCAGGGTGAATTTCGGTGGTCAGACGGCGTTGTAGCTGACGGATGCGGCCTTCTTCGGAATTCTCAATTCCTCCACCCGGAAACAGCGTCGACATGGTCCCGACAAAGACTTCCCGCGCGGCGAATGAACTGATGATAGCAATGCCCATGCGACCATCGTACCCCAGTGGGCGCACGGCTGGCTCAATCCATTTTCCGATGTGCCCCAGCCAAGATGCTTGCATCAATGCGGCATCCCGTTCGGCCACTTCTCCGGGACTTTCCGCATGGGCATGTGTTTGTTGAACGGCTTCAATGGCGCCGGTTGGACCAAATTCCCCCAATCCCCAAATCACCAAGGAGATGACCAGAATGACGCGGCCAGCATTGGAAACAAAACTCCATCCTTTGGTGACCATTTCCCTTCCCACTTCCATCAGTCGCGGCCAGCGGTATGCCGGCCACTCCATTGTGAATTGGCCATCTGATTTCTGCGGCAGTCCCCGATTGAGTGCCCATGCCAAGCCCAGCGCAGAGAGGGTACTGGCGACATACAGCCCAAACAAGAAGAGTCCTTGTTGATTGAATAATCCACCCAATACCCGCTCATTGGGAACGACGAACCCGATCAAAAAGGCATACACAGGCAGCCGCGCAGCACACGTCATGAGCGGCGTGATAAGGATTGTAATCAGGCGTTCGCGTTTTCCCTGAATGGATCGGGCGGCCATGATGGCGGGTACAGCACAGGCCATGCCGCCCACGAGCGGAACCACCGACCGTCCGCTTAAACCGAGCCGTTGCAGCAATCGGTCGCCCAAAAAGCCCACTCGCGCCATGTATCCCGTTGCTTCAAGCGCACTCGTCAGGCCAAATAAAATCATGATTTGGGGTACAAATACCACGATGCCCGCTACGCCATTCAGTGCCCCATCGAGGAGCAAACTCTTCCACCACTGCCCCTCGGGAAGCCATGCGTCTCCTGTGTTGTAAATCCATCCAAAGGCCCGGTCAACAGCGTCCATGGGGGCCTCCGACCAGGCATACACCGCTTGGAAAATACCAAAAAACACAAGAGCAAGAAGGGCATTTCCCCACAAAGGATGTGTTAGAACGCGGTCGATCTGCGTGGTGCGGCGCGACGCCTCTTCCCACGGGTAAGCTGGGCCGTCGGGCACGAGGGTCGGGCTGTGATCGCGAATGTGTTCCATCCGCCACCCTGCTTCTTCCAATTGCATCGTTGCCGGACTATAATTCACGGCATCACGTGCCCGGCCCAACGCGGTTTGTTGTGCAGCATTCAACCAAGCGGGAACACCTTTGGATCGCAGGTGCCACGCCAATTGGACTGGATTGGTATTCGGAAGTGCTCCTCGAAGTGTCTCGAAGGATTCTTCCCACGATGGAGGAACGAGTCGGGGATCTTGGTGGCCACTGCACCGTGGTTCCGAATCGAGCAACGCATCTTCAAGTGTCTCCTTTCGAGCTTTTTCAAAATTGAATGCGAAGACCGGAACCTGAAGCCATTCTTCGAGTTCGGTGAGTTGAACGGGCGTACCGTCCGTGCGGTTGACGATGATGATGGCCCGATGTCCCATTTCGAGGACTTGCAAGGTCAAGAACAGGCTGCTGCGAACATGAGCGCTGTCCAACACAATCCAAACGGCATCGGGTTGTTCACGCGGATCGAGCAGTGCTTTTTGCGTCACTTGTTCATCTCCTGCTTGAGCGAATAGGCTGTAGGTACCCGGTAAATCGATGAGGTGGAGCTCCGGCCGTGATTTGGCAGGTGCTTCATAGCGTTCAACGGTAACGCCCGGCATATTGCTGACCTTGGCTCTCCGGCCCGTGAGCCGATTGAATAAGGTGGTTTTACCACAATTGGGGTTGCCGATGAGCGCGATGTTCACGGAGCGAATTTCGGGGTTTCCAAGCCGGTGTCCTATCCCCTAAAAACGGGATTCAATTCCGGACAAGCCATCGCGCGGGATCTTGCGGAGTTTGGGATTTGGATTCGACCCGCCAGACCTCGAAATGAAGGATGGATTGACCATTTTGCGTTCGAATCATTCCAATTTTTTCACGGGCCTCTATCTGGTCTCCTTTGCGAATGGACGCTGAATCGAGGTTGCTGTATACGGTGCGGAAGGCTCCGTGGGAGAGGATGATGGTCTGCCCAGCGCCGGGGATGTCAAACACGCTCGAGACGGTTCCGCCGAAGACGGCGAGCACCGAACTTCCTGTTTCCGTCGAGATGTCGATGCCATTGTTGTCAATGGTTATGCCGGGAAGGGAAGGATGCGGTTGCCGACCAAATTTCCCAGTCATGATCCCCCGCATCACGGGCCACGGCAAGGAAGATCGGTTGCTTTCAAAGGCGGCAGAGACAATTTTACCTTCGGGCGTCAGCGCGAACTCTCCAGCTGAACTCGCACGCTCTGCAGCCAATTCGGCTTCGATGATTTCGCGTATGGCCGCGTTGAGCCGCTTTTTTTCTTCTTGAGCTCGTTGCACTTCTGCCCGAAGTTTTGATTCTTCCCCTTTGAGGGAGGCGACCAGTTCTTTCCGCTTTTTCTGGTCGCCAATTAATCGGTTGCGTTCTTGGCGTACAACGGCGAGAACATCCTCACGCTCGGCACGCTTGGATTCCATGGACTGCCGATTCTCCGCAAGCACCACCTGGGACGATTCGATTTGCTCCACATGTTCTTTGCGGAGCGTACTGTACGATTGCAGAAGCTGGAATCGAATAACAGCTTGGGTAAAATCTTCGGCTGCAAACAAATACATCCAAGGGTTTTGACTCAACGATTGCTTGAAGGCAGCTTGGATCATCCGGCCGTATTCATCCTTGAGGGCAGCGATGTGTCCTTCGAGCGATCGGATTTCAGAATCCGTATTGCTCATCGAACGCTGCAAGGATCGAATCTCGGATTCATGATGTCGGATTAGCTGCTCTCGCAAGTTCATGCGCTCATTGATCAAGCGCAATTGAGCCACTGCATCTTGCTTGCTTGAGGCGGTTTGATTTAAGAGTTTTTCGGTTGTTGCAATTTTGGCTTCAATGGCGTCACGTTCCCGCTGCAAGGAGGCTTTGTTTTGTCCCCATGCGGTGCCCGCCATAAGCCATGAGGCAAATAGCACAGAGGTTACCCCGTGCCTAAAAACCCGTGCGCCGTTCATAGCCTTCAGGGATTCCAAATGGAAAGTCGTACGCGCGTCCAAATCGCCTGCGCATGACCTCCCAATTCATTTCAATTTCTTCATCGACCGTACCAATGAGAATGGCGCATGCTCGGGGGAATCGGCCCACCTCAGTCTCTTCAAAACCTCCCCGTTCCAAGGTCAATGATCGTTGGTAATAGAGGTCATCGAATTGATCGCGCAGCGGATCAAATGTGAGTCCATCAAACCAATGACGTTTGATGAGCAAGTCTTCGTCCTCCGCTCGGCTCTTTAATCGTTCGTAGCGGCGCATTGGAAGTTGAATATTCAAGGAGTCCTCGGGCTCCAGGGAATTATCGTTCACCCCCACGAGCCGTTTTACACGCCGTTTATATTTCCCTATTAATGCATACTGCTGCCCGTCCACCCGGGAGATGAACTTATCCACTCCTGCGTCCAGCCCCATAGGTTGACCTGTGAGGATACTTTGGACATCTTTAAAGCTCAAAGGGGTGTCCGCCCAATCACTGAGCGCCTCGTAGTCGCCTGCGTAGTAGAACTTGTTGCCGGGGATTTTACTGATGAACATGACCGTATCCGGTGTCAGCAGAATCCGTGCTACTTCCACTCCCAAGGCGGGCGAGATGCTCATCCAAATGGCGCTATCCCGAGCTAGACGCACAGACGCTTTGAAGGAATCACTTTGGCCAGCTCCTTTGACCTGGACATCCAATTTCATGCCCAACCAATCCCACTCGGGGGCATTGGACTGATAGCCTTCAATGATCTGATTCACCGAAAGGTTTTTCAAGGGCTTTCCGCGTGCAATGCGAGCGACATTGGAACACCCCGAGAACAGGACTGCAACCGCAACTAAACCGGAGAGTACAGCGGGGCGGATGTTCATTGTTCGTTCGCGATTTTTTGTTGCAAAACGGTTGCGTCTCCTCCCGATTCCATCGCTCGTTCCCACGATTGAATTGCCCCATCCGTGTCGCCCATTGCTTGGCGGATGTCTCCGTCGTGTTCCCAGAAGGCAGGTCCTTGATTGGGCGATTCGAACAATGCTTGGGTGATGAGGTCTAATGCTTCGGGGTAACGGCCATTTTTATAAAGAACCCAGGCGTGCGTATCCATAAAATTTGGGTCTGCTGGAACCAGCTCCATCAGCAGCTCACTGCACTCCAAGGCGCGCTCCAACCGTTCGCCTGCTTCGGCTAAGTAATAGGCGTAATTGTTCAGGACCAGAGGGTTTTTCGGGGCCAGGCTTAAGCTTCGTTCGTAAGCTTCATAGGCCAATTCTGGTTGCTCCAAGGTGTGCAGAGCATCACCCAAAAGCCCTGACATCAGGGCCTCCAATTCCGGCTGATCAAGCACTACCGCCAAGCCGCGTTGCAACGCTTCTGCGACACGGTCATGGGCATGCAAATCACGCGCTGCAATGGCAGCGTAGTATGCGAAGTTGGCATCCAATGGAAACAAGTCCATACCATAAAGTGCGTGGGACTCCATGTCTTCAATGGAGCCTAATTCCGCATCGAGTGCGATGAGGTTGCTCCAGCAAATCGGGTTGCCTGGATTGGACTCCACGGCAATGAGCGCGTGAGTTTTGGCCGCAGCAGGTTGATTTCGGCCCTGCTCGAAATCTGCTGCGAGCATGCGCAATTCGGAGGATTTAGGATGTTGTCCCAGTGCAGCTGAAAGCAGGCGTTCGATGATGGAGTTCAATGACGGGTCGATGCGGGAAATTTGCAGGTACTGCGTCAAGATTTCGTGCTTTTCTTCCTCAAACACATCTTCAGAAGCAAATGCTACGAGCAAGGCTTCCTGTGCTTCTCGTGTTTTATTTTGGGCCGTAAAGAGATGGGCTAAATCCAAGTGGGCGAGTCCATTGGATGGATCGTCCGCGATGACCTCCATGAGCGTGGTCAAGGCGACATCCTCCTGTCCGGTGGCCCGAAGCATCTGAGCCCATTGAACCTTGAAATCAGCGATGTCAGGGAAGTCAACGACGGCTTGCTCCAATCCATGGTAAATTGCTTCATAGTCTTCCAAAAGCTCTAAAAAGTAAAGCCGCTGCAAGGTGATGTCGGGATCTCCGGGCGTGAGTTCTTCGTATTGGTCACACAGCGCAATGGCCCCTTCGACATCGCCCGAATCCGCTAAGCGAAGGGTCCATTCAAAGGCCCAGTCGATGTCACCGCTGCGCTGTTGCAAAATCCATTTCAAATCGTCCCGGACGGTCTCCAAATCGCCGAGGGCTAAGGCCGCATCGGCCCGGTATTCTCTTGCCCAGCGATTATTTTCATCGGCCTCCAGTAAGGCGTCTAACTGAAGCTTGGCTGATTCGTACTGGCCGCGTTTCACGTCAATCTTAGCTAAATCAAATCGCAGAGCCAATTCTTCGGGCTGCATGTCCAGGCACGCCATAAACGCAGAATGTGCCAAATCCAGATCGCCTTTGGCCAGGTGATTCTGCGCCTCGAAATACGTGCGTTGAAATCCCTCGTCGTACACCGGCAGGGCCGCCAGATCGGTCCCACTTTGGCACCCGCTAAGCAGGGCGGCGAGCAGGATTCCAGGAATCAAGCAATGCTGTGCGATGGAGTGAGAAAAGTTCAAGAATTATTGGATTTCGTTGTAATCGCCCAAACTGATGTCAGCGGGCTGTCCGATGATGCGCGCATGCGCGCCGACCATGGAGTTGGACAACACCTTGTTTTGGATCACCGAATCGGTTTGAATCAAGGAGTTCTCAATCCGGGAGTTTTCGACGATGGTTCTTTCTCCGAGGCTAACATGTGGGCCGACAACGGAATTGCGAATGTGAACCCCGGATCCGATGTAACAGGGGGGCAGGACGACGCTGTTTTCAATGACAGCATCCGAAGGCGTGTGCAATTCGCTTGCGGTAAGGGCAAGGATGCGCTGATTCGTGTCCACGGTCGCGGCTTTGTTTCCGCAGTCCATCCATTCGGTCACGTTACCGGGCTCAAACCTCAGGCCATTCTGCGTCATATGCCGCAGGGCATCGGGAAGTTGGTATTCACCTCCCTTGATGATGTTTTCATCAATGAGCCGTTGCAATTCGAAATGCAGGCGATTCCCATCGCGAAAGGCATAAATACCGATCATGGCCAAATCGCTCACGAATTCGGCCGGTTTCTCCACATAATCTTCAATGGTCCCATTCGCATCGGTGACGACGACGCCAAAGGCACTGGGGTTCTCCACTTGATTCACGAATAGCACGCCATCTGCGTTGGGGTCAATCGTGAAGTCGGCCCGAAACAACGTATCGGCAAACGCCACGACCACCGGACCATTCAGGCATTGTTTTCCGCAGAGAATCGCGTGGGCCGTCCCCAGCGGTTCGTGCTGATGGCAGATATGGCCCTTCGCTCCCAAACGTTCGGCGATGGCCAGGAGTTGAGTCTCGGTTTCCTCTCCGAAATCACCAATGACAAATGCGATTTCATTCACCTTTTCGGTGCTCATGGCGACGATGTCCTCGGCGAGACGCTCCACAATGGGTTTGCCGCCAACGGGAACGAGAGGCTTCGGGACGGTCAACGTATGAGGTCGGAGGCGACTGCCTCTTCCGGCCATGGGGATGATGATGTTCATGGATTAAAAGGAGTCTTAGTGGGTTCCGGTGCTGCCAAATCCGCCCGCGCCTCGGTCGGTTTCAGGAAGGGTTTCAGTTTCCTTCCAAACGATGCGTTCATATTGAGCGAGGACGAGTTGCGCAATGCGTTCTCCGTTTTCTATGGTAAATGGTAAGGTGCCGTGGTTGATCAGTAAAACGCCAATTTCACCTCGGTAATCTGCATCAATGGTGCCAGGAGCATTTAAAACCGTCACGCCATGTTTGAAGGCCAGTCCGCTGCGAGGGCGAACCTGCAGTTCTGTTCCAGCCGGAAGGGCCGCGAAGAGCCCCGTGGGGATGAGTTGAAAGGCCCCGGGCTGCAGCACGACGGGTGCGTCGAGTTTGGCCCGAACATCCATGCCTGCACTTGCAAGCGTGGCGTAGGTTGGCAGCGGATGTCCGCTGTGGTTGCGAATGAAGACGGTCGCCGAGTTGTTCATTTTCCTGGGAATTGCGGCTTGCGCTTTTCGATGAAGGCTTGCGTTCCTTCTTTGAAATCTTCCGTTTCGAAGCTGGCGCCAAAGCAGGTGATTTCAGCTTCAAACCCATTGATGCCGTCTTCGTAGCCCGCAAGGATGGCTTGAATCGCCGTCTGAAGTGCTTTCGGTGAATTTTTCATCATGCTGCGAGCCATCTTGTCGGCGGCGGGGAGCAAATCCTCCAAGGCGACGACTTGGTTGACCAATCCACAAGCGAGCGCATCCTCCGCACCGATCATGCGGGCCGTCAAGATCATTTCCATGGCCTTGCCTTTGCCAACAATTTGAGGGAGACGCTGTGTGCCCCCGTATCCTGGGATCACGCCGAGTGAAACTTCCGGCAGACCCATTTTGGCCGTGTCAGAAGCGATGCGCACATGGCTCGCGAGGGCCAATTCGAGTCCACCGCCGAGGGCAAAGCCATTGATGGCTGCGATGACGGGTTTGGCGCTTCGCTCGATTCGATTGAAGAGGCTCTCTTGGCCAAGCCGCGCTAATTCTTTGCCTTTCGGGGCATCGAAATCGGCGAATTCTTTGATGTCTGCCCCAGCGACGAAGGCTTTCGAGCCGCTTCCTGTAAGGATGATGACGTGCGCAGCGGCATTCGTCTGGGCTGCGTCGATGGCCTGGGCCAATTCTGCGATAACCCTGCTGTTCAATGCGTTCAACGCCTCAGGACGTTCAATGGTCAGCGTCAAAACGCCTTCATTCAAGATGGACAAAAGATGGGGCTGCGGCATGGGTTTCTGAACCAGGTTTGAAACCCCCAAATTACAAAAGGAGAGGCGACGGATTTCCAGGTCGACTCGCAAGCAATTTCGCAGTGTATGAAGTCTTCGGATTTTGCAGAATTTCATGGGTTTCTCCGGTCTCCACAATGCGGCCATTTTGCATGATGAGCAGGCGCTTACAGAACGAAGCCACCACCGCCAAATCGTGGCTGATGAACAGGTAGGTCAGACCGCGTTGCTCGCCGATTTGAGCCAATAGCTCCAAGATGTCCCGCTGAATTTGAACATCCAATGCGGCAACGCTTTCGTCCAAGACTAAAAATTCCGGTTCCACGGCCAAGGCCCGAGCAATGACCAACCGTTGCCGCTGACCACCGCTGAACTCATCGGGTCGCTTCGTTGCGTCTCTCGCCGATAGACCGACTTCCTTCAGCAAACCTGGGCATCTTTGCTGGGCATCAGTTTTGCTTAATCCCTTGTGCATCAGGACTTCGCATAATGCACTGCCGATGGTGAGCTTGGGATTTAAAGCGCTGTACGGATCTTGAAAGACGAGTTGTGCTCGCTGCCGCACCCAGGCCATGCTTTTCCGGTTATGGGCATCGAGGGGTTTGCCATCAAATTGGATGGCCCCTTCGGAGGGAGCCAGCATGCCGATGAGCAGCCTGCCGAGCGTAGATTTTCCGCTTCCGCTTTCTCCTATGAGGCCCACACGCTCTCCCTGGTAGAGGGTCAAGTTGACGGCCTTGACAGCGTCAAAGGATGCTTGCGGCCTTCCCCAAAGGTCAGTTCGGGTGGTGTAACGTTTGGTCAGGCCTTCGCAGGAAACGAGCGCGCGTCCATGGGATGAATCGGTGCTGTATAGAGCGGGTTTTCGCGCATCAATCAATGCCCGAGTATAGGGATGTTGGGGGGTGCGCAGGACGGTTTCGGCCGGACCAGATTCGACAATTTGCCCCTGGCACATGACAATAACGCGGTCTGCAATTTCTTGTACCACATCCAAATCGTGGGTGATAAATAAGACCGAAAGTTGGCGCTGCTGCTGCAATTTCCGGAGCAACGCCAGGATGGATTTTTGAACGGTGGAGTCGAGGGCCGTCGTCGGCTCGTCAGCAATCAGCAATTCGGGTTGGGCGGCCAAGGCCAGTGCAATCATGATGCGCTGCTTTTGGCCACCGCTCAGTTCATGAGGGTATTTAGTAAAGGTGGATTCGGGGTCCGGCAATTCGACCTCTTGGATTAATTGCGTGGCGGCTCGTTGCGCCTCAGCTTTGGATGCACCCGCATGCACTCGGAGGGGTTCGGCAATTTGCCACCCCACCTGCATGGAAGGGTTCAGCGAGGACATGGGATCTTGAAACACGGCGCTCAACCCTCGGCCCAGGGGCGCTTGGGATTGCTGACCTGCTCGTGCCCACGCGATTCCAGATGATCGGTGCATCACTTCTCCTTGGGTCATGGTGCCCCCCGAAGGGAGCAATCCCATGATGGCCGATGCCGTAACGCTCTTGCCTGAACCGCTCTCGCCCACGAGGGCTAGGGTTTCACCTGCTTGAATTTGAAAGTCAATGCCGTGCACGACTGCTTTTCCTCCAAATTCCACCAAGAGGTGGTGAATGTCAATCAGCGTTGTGGTGGGCATGCGATGGCAATCAGAGGGTGCCTCGGCTTTCTTGTTCCCGTTCTATGGCTTCAAATAAGGCCTTGAAATTCCCTTTTCCAAAGGACTTCGCGCCCTTGCGTTGGATGATTTCAAAGAACATGGTCGGTCGGTCTACGACGGGTTTTGTAAAGATTTGAAGCAGGTAACCTTCTTCATCCCGGTCGATTAAAATCCCAAGGTTTCGGAGCGGCTCAAGGTCCTCATCGATTTCCCCTACTCGGCTCAAAACCGTATCGTAATAGGCATTGGGGACGCGCAAAAACTCGATGCCACGCCGCTGCAATTCCGTGACCGTTTCGATGATGTTCGAAGTGGCTAAGGCGATGTGTTGAACACCGGCCCCCTCGTAGAAATCGATGTATTCCTCAATTTGAGATTTTTTGCGGCCTTCCGCCGGTTCGTTGATGGGGAACTTGATGCGGCCATTGCCATTGGACATGACCTTCGACATTAAGGCGGTATACTCGGTCGAAATATCCTTGTCATCGAAGGAAATCAATTGAGCAAAACCCATAACACGCGCATAAAAATCCACCCAGGTATTCATTTCACCCCAGCCCACATTGCCGACCATGTGATCCACAAATTCGAGCCCAACTGATTCAAAGGGAATGGTGGGGTTCCAGGCGTGGTATCCCGGTAAAAACACACCGTTGTAGTCCTTCCGTTCCACAAAGACATGGACGGTGTCCCCGTACGTTTCAATCGCACTCAGTACCACTTTGCCGTCTCCGTCTTCTCGTGTGTCCGGTTCAAAGACGCTCACCGCACCTCGTTGGGTCGTTTCCGCCCAACTTTTGGTCGCATCATCAACCCATAAAGCGACAGTCTTCACACCGTCTCCGTGCCGATTGATGTGATCATTGATGGGCCCTCCTGCTTGAAGCGGAGAGGTCAAAACCAAGGTGATTTTGTCCTGACGCAATACGTAGGAGACGGACTCTTGGTTGCCGGTTTCCAATCCGGAATAGGCAATCGGTTGATAGCCCCAAGCGGTCATGTAATAATGCGCGCTTTGTTTCGCATTGCCGCAATACAATTCAATGTAATCCGTTCCAAGCAACGGCAGAAAGTCCTCTGCGTCGGGAACGATTTTTTCCAGGGAGGGGGTGGCATTTTGATTCATTTCAACAGTTCAATTGACCAAGTGAATTACATTCCGGGATCCAACCACGATTGATGGTAGTCGCCGTGTTCAATTTCAAGCGCGGCGGCGGTGACTTGCAATGGCCGAAAAGTGTCCACCATGACCGCGAGCTCCTCCGTTTTTTTCTTGCCGATGCTGCCTTCGTACGTCCCGGGATGGGGGCCGTGCGGAATTCCCGCAGGATGGAGGGAAATATACCCGCGGTCGATCCCTGTTCGGCTCATGAAATCCCCTTCCACATAATAGAGTACCTCGTCCGAATCAATATTGGAGTGATTGTAAGGAGCAGGAATGGACTGGGGGTGGTAGTCATACAAGCGTGGCACAAAACTGCAAATGACAAAGGCGTCGGTTTCGAAGGTTTGGTGAACCGGAGGGGGTTGGTGCACCCGTCCGGTAATTGGCTCGAAGTCGTGGATGGAAAGGGCATATGGGAAGTGGTATCCGTCCCAACCCACCACATCAAAGGGATGAGAAGCATAGACATATTCATGCAGTGCTCCTTGTTTTTTGATGTGAATGGTAAATTCGCCCACGGCATCGTGCGTTTGCAAGGTGCTAGGAGGGCGCATGTCCCGCTCGCAGTAGGGACTGTGCTCGAGCAGCTGTCCGAAGTGGTTGCGGTAACGCTTAGGGGTGTAAATCGGGTGTGCGGATTCGGTGATGAACAGCCGGTTTGTATCGCCATCAAAGGTGTACCGGTGGATGATGCCGCGTGGTATAATCAGGTAGTCTCCCGTTTTGAAGGGGATGTCTCCCAGCATGGTGTGTAGAATTCCCGTTCCCTCATGTACGAAGACCGCCTCATCGCAATCGGAATTCTTGAAAAATTCTTCGTCGCCCATGCTCTGCATCGGCGCTGCCAGGTGGATGGTGACATCGGAATTAAATAAGACCGCGGTGCGGCTCGCGAGGTAGCTGGGATGGGGTTTAACCTGAAATCCCTCGAGCTTCCGACTGAGCAGGTTGTTTTCAACGGCTGCCTTGGGACTGACATCGATGGATTTCCCCACCCGCTTGACCATGGTAGGCCTGCGCAAGTGATAGAGGAGGGAGCTCATCCCGACAAACCCAATTGTCCCGAACAGCTGCTCGTGGTGTAAGGTTCCGTCCGCTTTGCGAAACTGGGTATGGCGCTTCGCTGGAGTTTTCCCGAGTGTGTGGTAAAACGGCATGCCAAAGTTCTTTACCGGCTAAGGTAGGTCGAGCCGGACCGCTTCGAAAACGCCGGGAGTCAAAATTTTCTCGAACCCGACTTATCCGCCCGGCCCGCGAAGCATGCGGACCCAGTTCGGCAATTTCCCTTCGGGTGTAATGCGCCATTGAAGGCTGAGCCGCCCAGTAGCTGGCAAAGGGGTTTCCGGGCTTAAGCGGTTCATGCGAACCAATGATTTAAGTTGCACCCCGCAGCGTTGCGAGGCCTGCCAGACACTTTCATTGGGCCGAAGAGTCAACCAAGCTTGGTCGCCTCGTTTGCGCTTGGGCTGCAGGTAGATGATGTCTCCCGATTTGGGCTGGTATGGACCACTGGAGCGGTCGATGTCATTGTACCGGTAGAACTGCCAAGGCATCATGTCGAGTTCGACGGCCAATTCAGGATACGAATCTCCGTCTGCTGCCAGGATGTATTCGATGTTTCGTTCGCTCAGTTGAATCGCCCGTCGCCCGCGCTGGACGGTTGACTTAGAGGGGTTGGTCAGGACGGCATGTCTTGCTGCATCGGCCGCGTTTTTCCCCTCTGCAAAGGCAATCCGTTCCGCTTGCAAGGCCAATCCTTGCTGGTCGTATTTCCCTAAGTCGTTTTGCTCAATGAGCTGAATCAAGAGGCTTGCATACTTTGGGTTTGTGGCGTACCCGCATTTCTTCAATCCTTTTGCCCATCCCTTGTAATCGGTCGATTCCAGCTCGAAAAGCGTTTGGTACCGATCGCGTTTTAAAAACGCGCTGTGGTCTTGAAAACTTTCAGAGGCATTTTCGTAGCTGCGAAAACACTCGCCTCGGCTATCGTCGTCGTGGAAAACCTTGGCTCCTGTCCAATCCTTGTGACACTTGATGCCAAAGTGATTGTTCGACTTAGCGGCCAATTGACTGCGTCCGCTTCCACTTTCCAAAATTCCCTGAGCGAGGGTAATACTCGCTGGAATGCCATGAACTGCCATTTGGTAGACGGCCTCCTCACTCCATTGCTGCACATACTGCTCTTGCGCGCTCAACTCATGCGGTTGGGCGGTCGCCACGAAACACACGCCCATGGCCATCCAAATCAGCATCCAGGCCAGGAGTGCAGAGAGGGATTTGGTCCAAGAAAAGGGAAAAATAAAGGAGGGCATGGGAAAGAATCAGACAAAAATAGCGCCACCTTCGAGAGGGAGGGAGGGCACTTGGAAAAGAATGTTCACGGCTAATTGTGAATCGAGGTGCCGGGGACTTCTTTTATGCGAATGCCTTGTTCATCGACGAAAGTCCATGTTCCCACAGGTTCACCAATGGAGTCGTATTGGCCCTCGATGAAGGGTTGGCCATTGGGATGCCATGTTCGGTATTCGCCAACTTGAACACCTCGGACGTAGTGGTGTTCAGACCACTGGGTTCCGTCGGGGTAAAATGCCTTCCACGTGCCATGGGGTTGGCCTTTCTCCCAGTTGCTGACCTTGGTGAGACGCCCTTCTTCGTCAAAGAGTTCCAAATGCACGGTATCGCCATCCAGCACGGTAGCCTGACGTTGGATGTTGCCATTGGGCCAAGTATCCGTCACGACGCTGTCCGTGGCGCAGCCGATCAGCAATAGGAGTGCGGCCAAGCACTGGGTTTTTGTTCGGTGTCGTATTGTTTTTATCGCCATCCTACCGTTTTCGCTGGATCGTGAACTCCACCAAATCTTGCAATGCGGCCTTGGCCGGTGAGGCCGAAAAAGGCTCAAGCAGCGCAAGAGCTTCTGCCGTCAACTCGGTCATTTTACGGCGCGAGTAATCCATGCCGGGACCTTTCAAAATGGCATCCATGACCTCCTGGACGGCTGCACTTTCTTGATTCCGGTACTTGACCAGCCGGATGATCCGTCGACGTTGCGACGCATCGGCCATCTGCAAGGTGTGAATTAAAGGCAAGGTCATTTTGCGTTCTCGGATGTCTCCTCCCGTGGGCTTTCCAATCCGTTCACCTTCGCCCAAATCCAACAGGTCGTCTTTAATCTGAAAAGCCAATCCGACGAGCTCGCCAAATCGCCTCATGCGTTCAACGGTTTCCTCATCCCTGCCAACAGATGCCGCTCCGCACGCACAACATGCAGCGATTAAACTTGCCGTCTTGCGTTGTATGATGTCAAAGTAAACCTCTTCTGTGATGTCCAGGCGCCGGGCTTTTTCAATTTGAAGCAATTCCCCTTCACTCATTTGGCGGACGGCTTCTGAGGTGATTTTAAGTAAATCATAGGCTTCGCGGTCGACCGCCATTAACAAACCGCGCGACAGCAAATAATCTCCGACAAGGACGGCTACTTTCTTCTTCCAAAGGGCTTGGATGGAAAAAAATCCGCGTCTCAAGGGGCTCTCATCGACAACATCATCGTGAACAAGTGTTGCGGTGTGCAGCAATTCAATCAATGATGCGGCTACATGGCTGCGTTCTCCAAGGGGCTCAGACCCTTCTGCAACGGCCCGTGCAGTGAGAAAGACAAACAGCGGCCGCATTTGCTTGCCTTTGCGCTTGATGATGTACCGAGTAATCCGATCCAATAACATGACATCGGTGCGCATTGCAGCTTTGAAGTGTCCTTGGAAGGATTTTAATTCTTCCGCAACAGGGGCCTGGATACTTGACATGCGACTCATGGGTCAAAGGTACTGCCACGCCACCACGTCGCGTGTACCTATCTTTACCAAAAATCCCTCCAATGATTTATTCCATGACCGGCTATGGTAAAGCGACGGCGCTCATCGGCTCCCGTCGCTACACGGCTGAATTGCGATCACTGAATGGAAAACAACTGGACATGAGCGTGCGGATGCCCTCTGCATTTCGATCCAAGGAAATGGAATTGCGCAAGCGGTTGGGTGAGATGGTGGGCCGGGGCAAATGCGACCTTAGCTTACAATATGTCGTCGAAGGGTTGGAGCCGCGGGACTTAAATCAACCTTTGATTGAGACGTATGTTGATTCTCTTTCGGGAATTGCCCGTTCCAAGGGCCTTTCAGCTCAAGATAGTTCATTGCTCGCAATGGCGATGCGGTTGCCAGATGTGGTGCAACAACCCAAGGAGGAGGTAGACGAGTCGGAGTGGTCAAAAATCGCTGGTTTACTCGATGAAGCAGCTGCACAATTCAAGGCCTTCAGAGCGGAAGAAGGGCTATCGTTGGAGGCCGATTTCAGGGAGCGAATTGGCAACATTCAGCGTCTTCAAGTAGAGATGAAGCCGTTGATTGACGCCCGTATTTTGCGAATTCGAGAACGGATTCAATCCAATTTCGAAGAAATCCAAGATCGAGGGCGACTCGACGAAAACCGATTTGAGCAAGAGGTGCTTTTCTACATCGAGAAACTCGATGTATCAGAAGAACTCGTGCGGTTGAGTGCACATTGCGCCCATTTTATGGAGGTGCTCAATGAAGAACCGGGTCAGGGTAAAAAATTAGGATTCATTTCCCAGGAGATGGGGCGTGAAATCAATACGCTCGGGAGCAAGGCCAACGATGCAGAAATGCAGCGAGCCGTGGTGGAAATGAAGGATGAGTTGGAAAAAGTCAAGGAACAGGTTCTCAATGCCCTCTAATTCAACTGGCAAAGCTGTGATTTTTTCGGCTCCATCTGGTTCCGGCAAAACGACCATTGTGCGGCGTTTACTCGAGGATGCGCAATTGAATTTAGCATTTTCAGTCAGTGCAACGACACGACCTCCTCGGGGCAAGGAAGTGCATGGCCATGACTACTATTTTCTGAGTTCAGATGAGTTCAACGCTCAGATTGCTTCAGGGGGTTTGGTGGAATGGGAGGAAGTTTATCCGGGGAAATTTTACGGGACGCTCACATCGGAATTGAACCGTTTATGGGATGCGGGAAAAACTGTCGTATTCGATGTCGACGTTGTGGGAGGGGCCAATTTGAGAGAAAAATTGGGTGAACGAGCCTTGGCGATTTTTATCCAAGCGCCCTCATTGGATGTATTGCGTGAACGATTGGAGCGGAGAGGAACTGAAACGCCAGCTCGCGTCGAAGAACGGATGGCAAAAGCTCAGTGGGAGATGCGTCAGCAAGGAAAGTTTGACCGAGTGTTGGTCAACGATCAACTGGATGACGCTTGCGCTGCGGCAAAGGAATGGGTCCATGCTCACACCGAAGAGACTCCCCTGCTATGATTTCCGGAGAAGCGACCAAAATTGGCCTGTATTTCGGCACATTTAACCCGGTTCACCTGGGGCATTTGGTCATAGCGAATCACATGGCTCACTACACCGAGTTAGATGAAGTATGGTTGGTGGTAACTCCTCTGAATCCGCAGAAAAAAGTAACGGAATTGATGGCGCAAGAACACCGGCTTCAAATGGTGAATTTGGCAATTTCGGAAAACGAAAAGCTCAAAGGAAGCGATGTAGAGTTTGATTTGCCCCAACCGAATTACACAGCAGCGACGATGCGACATTTGTGCGAGAAACATCCCACAAAAGAGTTCAGCATCATTTTGGGGGAAGACAATTTTGAGCGATTGCATACGTGGCAGGATCACTGGCAATTGGTTGAGGATCATCGGATTCTCGTCTATCCTCGGCGGTCTTCCGATGCACCCAGCCCCATTCCAGCCCCGTCAAACGTCAAAGACCTGATTCCTCGCAGTCACCCCAATATCCAGTGGTGCGATGCCCCTATGATCAGTATATCATCTACGTATTTGCGCGATGCCATCATGGAGCGCAAGGACATCCGTTATTTGCTGCATGATAAGGTGCTGAATTACATCAGCAACAACCACCTGTACGAATAATTCAGGTGTTGTTGAAGTGGTTCATCGCGCGTTCTAGCCCGATGGTTGCGAATGACCGTACCGCCTCGTCAAAGCGATCGAGACGTGCAGAAAGCGTCGACTCTTCTTCCCCAGTCCAACGTCCCAAGACATAATCGACTTGCTGTCCGCGCCGAAATTCATCCCCAATTCCAAAGCGCAATCGCGCATATTTCGACGTGCCGAGGACCGTTTCGATGTTCCCTAGGCCATTGTGACCGCCACCACTTCCTTTGGCTCGCATCCTCAGGGTTCCAAAAGGAAGGGCTAAGTCATCCGTTACGATAAGAACACGTTCCAGTGGGATTTTCTCCGCGTCCATCCAATACCTCACAGCTTTCCCGCTCAAATTCATGAAGGTGGATGGTTTCAAAAGCACCAAGGTGCGGCCCTTAAAACGGACGGTGGACACTTCACCCAACCGGCTGACTTCGAATGAAGCGTCAGCCTTTTGAGCAACAGTGTCCACCACCTTAAACCCGATGTTGTGTCGGGTTTCCTCATATTCAGTTCCCGGGTTACCGAGTCCGACAATGAGGTATTTCATCCGTTTTATTCGGCTTTCTCCGCGTTTTCAGCGCCTTCTTCTGGAGTTGCTCCTTCCTCACCTTCTTCTTCGCCCTCGCTCTCAGCCGACATGGCCGCACGGGTACGTTTCACAGCAACAAGCAAGTTCGAATCATTCAGTAAAACTTTGCAATTCGGGACTTCAATGTCGCCGACACGCTTGGCGTCTCCGATGACAAGCTCGGTAACATCGATAACGATTTCTTCTGGCAAATCATCGATCAAACCGCGAACAGGTACGCGTCGGAACAGCATTTGCATTCGTCCACCGTCGATGACGCCGGCGGCAGTTCCTGTTGTTCGCAGTGGCAAGGCCACTTGAACGGGCTTTCCGGGCACAGTTTGGAGCAAGTCCAAATGAACGATGCGTTCCGTTACCGGATGAAATTGTACTTCTTGGATGACGCAGTCGAAGCTGTCACCACCCATCTCTAGTTTAATCCGGAAGACGTCCGGATTGATGACGAGCTTAGAGATATCCAGCTCTTTTACCGAAAAGTGTTTCTGCTCGCCTCCTCCGTACAAAACCCCGGGAACCCGATGGTTTTCGCGCAGTTGGTTGGCATCTTTTTTTCCTACGCTCTCTCGTGGAGAGCCGCTCAATGATGCAGTTTTCATTATTAATGAATTAAAATAGTATCGCTGATGGAACGATTTTCCACCAGACAGGTTAATGTCTTGGCGAACAATTCATGGACCGGAAGGACCTTGATTTTGTCCGTGTTTTTATCAGATTTCAGAGGGATGCTATCGGTCACGACCAATTCCGTTAAGACCGATTCTGCAATCCGCTCGTAGGCTGGGCCGCTCAGCACGGGGTGCGTGCAAATCGCTCGTACCGTTCTTGCGCCGTTTTCAATCATCAGTGCCGCGGCTTTAGTGAGCGTGCCAGCTGTATCGCACATATCATCCACTAACACCACGTCTTTGCCGGCAACATCACCGATGACCGTCATGCTTTCGATTTCATTGGCAACTTTGCGTTGCTTATAGCAAATGGCCATGTCGACCCCAAGAAGTTTCGCATAGGAGTTTGCGCGCTTGGTACCGCCGGTATCGGGCGTGGCAATGCACAAATTCTTGCGATCGAGCTTTTCGAGATAAGGAACAAACAGAGCACTGGCATACAAATGGTCAACAGGGATTTCGAAAAAACCCTGGATTTGGTCTGCATGCAAGTCCATGGTAATCAAGCGATCGATTCCTGCTGCGGTGAGCAGGTTGGCGACGAGTTTCGCTCCGATAGCGACCCGTGGCTTATCCTTTCTATCCTGTCTTGCAAATCCAAAATACGGGATTACCGCAATGATTCGCTTTGCACTTGCTCGTTTCGCCGCGTCGACGAGTAGCAACAATTCCATCAAATTATCGGTCGGAGGGAAGGTGGACTGAACAATGGCAACCTCCTTTCCGCGGATAGTTTCTTCAATGCTCACGGTGAATTCTCCATCACTGAATTTGGTCGTTTTGACCGGAACGAGTTCACCTCCGAATGTTTCAGCCACTTGTTGACCGAAAGATTTAGAAACTGAACCTGCGAGAATTTTGAGCATATGAGACACGGATGCAGTGCATTATAAGGCGTGCAAAGGTAGTGTTCGATGCGTTTAAATTCAATCTGTTTTGTGATTGCTTGCTCGAATTTAACGAACGGTGAATCGGACGGGCATGGTGTAGGTGACTCTCACGGGCTTGCCCAGTTGTGTCCCGGGGACCAGGGGCGGTATGCATTGGAGCGCCTCAAGGGCAGCTTTGTTGAGTTTGGGGTGGGCTTCCTTGAGGATTTTTTCATCTGTGATGTGCCCAAATTCATTGATATTGAACTGCAGATAAACGACCCCACCTATTCCGGATTCCCTAAGAAGCGGGGGGAATTTCGCGCATGATTGGATTAGGGCAATCAGTTGTTGCTCCGTGCACGTGCGCTCTGCATCGCGGTCAAGGACATTGGTGCAGTCATAGAAATGAGGCATGTGCTCGGCGACCAGGACCGTTTCGATTTCCTCCCAATCCTCGCCCTCGCCAAAATTGCCGAAGTCGAAGGATTGAATTTTCCCAAGCAACGGGTCCACATCCGGCGCGGGGTCAGGCAGCGGAGCGGGACGCGGGGGATCGGGATGGATTTCAGGGGCAACATTCAACGGCCGATTGGGAGGAGGGGGCTTTGAAGGAACATGCACGGGAACCAATTCGGCTTCGAGAGATTGGTATGGAGTGTAATTCCAACCATCGGAGGAGCCATATTCGACAGCAGTCCATTCAAATGCAGCGAGTACAAAGGCCATGGATGCGATGAGCCCAAGCTCGAAATGGCGGCGGAATGCAGGTTGTTTTTTCATGACGGTCTTGTTTCTTAGATAGAAGCCAACACCGTGCCAAAAAGCAGCTACTCCGAGGCAAGCATTTTGAAGCCCTTCCCATGAACATTGAGTATCTGAATGCTTTCGTCCCGCTTCAGGTGTCGTCGCAATTTGGCGATGTAAACATCCATGGATCGTCCGTTGAAGTAGTTGGGATCACCCCAGATTGACCTTAGAGCGTGCGTGCGCTCTAGCAGGGTGTTCCGGTGCTTACAGAGCAGAAATAACAATTCGTTTTCCTTGGTGGTTAAACGCTGGTCTTCTCCTTGAATTCGCAGCATTTGCGTGTTGTAATCGAATGAGAATTCGCCAATTTTGATTTCACCGACTTGTTCGTCTTCTTCGGGCAGAGCCGCGCTTCTGCGCAAAATAGCCTGAATGCGAAGCAGCAGTTCCTCCATGCTAAAGGGCTTGGTCATGTAATCGTCCGCGCCAACTTTGAATCCCTCAAGGGTATCCTCGTTGGTGGAACGTGCGGTTAGGAATAGGATGGGTAAGTGCCGACTTTCTTGTCGGATTTCCTCGGCCACTTGAAAGCCGTCTTTTCGGGGCATCATGACATCCAATATCACAAAGTCAAATGCTCCTCGGTGGAATTCTTTGATTCCTTCTACCCCGTCCTTTGCCCACGTAGTGTCGAACCCTTTGGCTTTTAAGTAATCAGATAAAAGGCGTCCCAAATTAGGGTCGTCTTCGCAAAGAAGAATGGCGGTTTGGGATGATTCGCTCATGTCGTTAGGTTTTCTTTAGTTCAATTTCGTTGCGAGGCAATCTTAGAATGAAAGTGCTTCCCTTTCCCGGCTCACTTTCGACGCGAATGGATCCATCATGGCGATCTACTACGGTGCTGACGTAGCTCAAACCCAATCCGAAGCCCTTGACGTCGTGGACGTTTCCGGTTGGCACTCGGTACAATCTATCAAATACCTTGCCTAAATGCTCTTTTGCAATTCCGATGCCGTTGTCCTTAAAACGCAATTCCACCCCATCTGTTGCTTGCTCGCTGGAAATATGCAGAACCAAGTCTCCAACTGCGTACTTGATTGCGTTGTCTACCAGATTGAAAACCACATTGCTCAGGTGGATGCGATCGCCGAATACCAGGGGGTCTTCTGCTTCCAATTCCAGTTTCACTTTGCCTCCGTGCTTCCTGACTTGGATTGCTACGTTCTTCGAAACTTCACGGATTAAATCGTGAACGTTCAACGTCTGCTTGAACAGTTGCATCTTACCGGAATCTGCCAAACTCGCCTGCAGCACGTTTTCAACTAACATCCCGAGTCGCTTATTTTCTTCATTGATCAGTCCGATGTAGTAGTTGAAGCTTTCTGAATCCCGCTGCATATCGGGATCTTTGAGCGCCTCGGAAGCAAGACCAATGGTGCTGATGGGTGTTTTCAACTCATGCGTCAAATTATTCATCAAGTCCCGGCGAATGCGGTCGATTCTTTTGTTGCGGGCCGCCCCAATGACAGCGGTGAAAAACCCCCACGCTATAATCGCCAACATCAGCCCTGTAAGGGCAAATTGGCCGAGAAGATTATGAAGTAGAAATTGATTCTTGTTGGGAAAGTGGAGGTGCAAGCTCAAGGAACTGAGCGAGACTTTGTGAATGCTCTTGGCGAGGTTTTCGAGGTATGGATCATGGGCCTCATCGAGGTATACAGGTTGACCATACCGGTCGAAGACCCCTATGATCGCGCCCACTTCAATGCCGTGAGCCTTCAAGAGCAAAGGAAGAACACTGTCAATGGCCAACGCTTCAATCCGCCTCAGCATGCGCGTCTCCTCGGCGTCTAGACCGCTGCCAATCGACTGCTTTGGGCGGGTGATTTCATCGGGGGCTCCACTTGTTGGAACCGCCTCCAGGTCAATCTGCAGCATGCTGGTCGTGCTCTTGTTGAGCATCTCTGCGGCTTGACTCAACGAATGCTGCACGTTATCGTCAAAAATTTGCTCCCGCATCTGCACGGATGATCTCAACCACACAATTTGGATGGTGCTCATGGTGACGAAAGCCAACACCATGGCGACAACGAACCAGGGGATCGACTGCTTTTTCTTTCCTTTTGCCAAGATGAAGCGAAGGTAGCGGGAATCGCCCCGCAGCAAGAACCGTCTGCAAAACTTCAACAACCATTAACAAATCCATCACATTCCCTTGGGGCCCCTCTGCGATGTTTGCCTCGAGTTTTCTCACCCTTAGTAGACGTTGATTTTTGCGAAGGGGTTAGGTTTTAGGTTCGGTCAGCGATGGCCAGAAAGGGACTTCGCGCAACGGCGTGAAGTCTTTTTTTTTGTCCCCTCCGCAATCGAAACGGTCGTTGTACATTTGAGTTTCACCGAATTGCCATGATTCCCGCTGAAACTGTAGACCTCGTATTGCATACTGCCGTCATTGAAGACGTGGTTGGGGATTACGTTGAATTAAAAAAATCAGGGAGTGGTTTTCGCGGCCTCAGTCCGTTTACTAACGAAAAGACACCGTCTTTCTATGTTTTGCCAGAGAAGGGCATTTTCAAATGCTTTTCAAGTGACAAAGGGGGCAGTGTGGTGACATTCTTGATGGAATTGGAAAAACTGAGTTTTCCTCAAGCCATCAAGCAACTCGCCGAGCGGTATGGAATTGAAATTGAGGAGAAAGAGATTTCGCCAGAACAGCAACAAGAGCGCACGGAGCGGGAAAGTCTTTTGGCGGTAAATGCGTGGGCGCAGGGTTGGTTGACCCAACAACTCCACGATTCGAAAGAGGGCCAAGCGATCGGATTGAGCTACTTCGAAAGCCGCGGGTTTCGTGCCGATACACTGAAGACATTCAAGATAGGCTATTGTCCGGATTCGTGGGATGCCATGAGCACGGCTGCTTCCGATGCAGGGTATCAATTGGAACGTCTTTTGGCGTTGGGCTTGGCAAAGGAAAAGGACGGCAAGCCTTGGGATTTCTTCAAGGGCCGTGTGATGTTCCCCATCCGAGACGTTACGGGCCGTACCATTGCTTTTGGTGGCCGCACGCTGAGCACGGAAAAGAAGGTTGCAAAGTATTTTAATAGCCCGGAAAGCCCGCTGTATCACAAGGGCGATGTACTCTTTGGGTTGCACTTAGCGAAGCCGGCAATTACCAAGGAAGATCGGGTGCTGTTGGTAGAAGGCTATACGGATGTGATGGCCTTGCATCAAGCGGGTATTGAGCACGTGGTCTCCTCCAGCGGAACGGCACTCACAGTCAATCAGATAAAATTGATTCGCCGATACACAAAGAACATCACGGTTCTTTTTGACGGTGATGCGGCGGGAATTCGCGCTTCGCTTCGCGGAATTGATTTGTTGCTCGCCGAAGGACTTAACGTCCATGTTGTTCTGTTTCCGGACGGGGACGATCCCGACAGCTACAGCAAAAAAGTGCCATCCGAAACTTTGCGCGCACACATTGCTGATGAAGCGAAGGACTTCGTTGCTTTCAAACTGAATTTACTCACCCAAGAGGCAGCGGACGATCCGGTGAAGCGCTCGGAGATGATTCACAGCATTCTCGGGTCGGTTTCGGTTATTCCAGACGCCATCCAACAGGGCGTCTATTTGAAATTGGCGGCGGAGGAGTTGGGGATGTCGGAGGATGTCCTTCAATCCGAAATCAACAAGATTATCCGGTCCCGGCTGGTGGAGGAGCAAAAAGCCGAGAAGCGCGAGGAATTTCGAAAGCAGCGTGAACGTGCAGATTCATCGGCTCCGCCGGACTTGCACGTGCCGCCAGATTGGTCAGACGCTCAGGATCCTCTGGACGAAAATAGCCTGGACCTCCCGCTGCGTGATGCAGAGCGCCATCGAACCATCATCGAACGAGATTTGGTGCGAAGGATGTTGCGCTTTGGGTCGGTGCCTTTTACGCCTCAAAATTCAGGCGAGGAGGAACCTGTAGCTCTGGCCTTTGCTCACTATGTCATTGAATACATGGAGAGTTTGAACTTTGAAGTGAAAGACGCGTTATTGGCCAAAATTTATGCCGTCTTCATGGAGCACCATGAGCGGGAATTGGTGCCCGAGCTGGACGCCTTCATGAAACATCCAGATCCCGAAATTCAGGCATTTGTTGTGGGAGCAGTGGTAGACAAATACGAGGTGAGCAAGCGATGGGAGGAGGTACATCAAATTTATGCGGCACGCGAAGAAGACCTGCTCAACAAGGCCTTAATGGATTCCCTCCATCTGCTAAAATTGAACGACAACAGACAAGAAATCGCAGGATTGCAAGAACAGTTAACCGCTCTTGCCACGGCCATTGACAATGGAGAGGAAAGTGCTATTGCAGGCATGCGTGAATTACTGATCAAACGCAAAGAGCTGGATGAGCAGAAGCGCAAAATCACAACGTACTTTGGTACCGCTATACTTCCTTAATTAATCGATATGCAGGATTTCCTTGACTCCAGCCTTTCGCTTGGCTCATTCGATTTATCGCTTCGCGCGATTTTATTGTTTTCAAGTGTACTTCTCGCTGCGCAGCTTGTGTTTTGGTCGATTCGAATTTTCATGCGGAAGTTTATGCGCAACGCCAATTTCGCAGAAGGGACGCGATTCATGGTGATGCGCTTGATTCGAACTGTGGTCTACTTTTTCGTCATGGTCATCGCTTTGGATACGGCGGACATTGATATGACGGTGTTCTGGGCGAGTTCTGCTGCTTTGCTGGTAGGCGTGGGCATCGGTTTGCAAAATTTCTTCAATGATGTCGTCTCAGGTTTTGTCTTGCTCTTTGAGGGCGGCGTGCGCGTTGGTGACGAACTGGAAGTGGAGGGGATGATGGTGCGCGTGGAGCGCATTGATTTGCGATCGACTCGCGTCATCACACGATATGGCAACTTAATTGTGATGCCCAATGGATTGATTTCGGGAGAAAAGGTCCGAAACTTCACCCAAGGAGAGCCGGCGACTTTAATTCAGGTCGAAGTTGGGGTGGCTTATGGTTCAGATGTAGCCAAAGTGCGGTCTATTTTATTGGACTGCGCCAACGCCGAAGAGGAAGTCATCCGAAAGGAGGATACCGCCATTCTCTTCGATGAATTTTCAGATTCTTCTTTGAAATTCAAGGTGTATTTCTGGATTGAAAAGCCGTTCCTTCGAAAGTTGATTTCGAGCAATGTGCGATTCAGTATTGAGAGGGAATTCCGAGCGAATGGCATCAAGATTCCATTTCCTCAGCGGGACATTCACCTCGTTCAGCCGGCTGTTTCTGGCGAGGAGGCGAGCTGAATGGAGCGCAGGTGAAGGTTGAGTTCCGTGCGATTCTGCCAACCCCTTGGCTTCCAGGTGTTTTTGACCAGCGTGAATGCCAAATCAAGGGGGACATTTTGCTTAATTTGAGGAGCGAGGTCGCCCATATTCCAGCCAATGGTATCGATGGTTGGAGAATCACTGGATGGATCCTTGATGGCGATCTTCAGATGACGCCCTTGGTTACCGATGGTGCGCGGAGGTCGAACAGAGATTACGTTACGTAAGATAAAAACTGGCGTCGGATTCCCGGGGCCAAAGGGTTCAAGCTGTTCAAGCTCTTTAAGCGCCTCCAAGGAAAGCTCGGAAATATGGACTTCGCGATCGCATCGGATGATGGGCTTGGGTGTAACGCCGTTTAATTGAGTTCGCACGGCATCATTGAGACGGATTTTAAAAGCTTCCAGGTTTTTAGCATCCAGACTGAGTCCCGCTGCCATGGTATGGCCGCCGAATTGAAGCAACAAATCTGAGCAAGACTCCAAAGCGTCATGCATGTCGACACCGTCCACGGACCGAGTACTTCCAATGAGAACTCCATTTTCTTCAGAAAGAACTACGGAAGGCCTATACCGGCTTTCAATCATTCGACTGGCGACGATTCCGACAACGCCTCGGTGCCAATTTGCTCCGTGGACGATGTTGCAAAAACTTTCTTCGGGGGATTGCTCCAACTGCAGCAGTGCCTCTGCTGTCGTGGACTCATCCACATCTCTGCGGCGAAGGTTCATTTCCTCGATTTCTCGGGCCATTTCATTTGCTCGCGCATCGTTTTTTTCCATTAACAAGTCCACTACGCGCTGGGCGTGGTCCATTCTCCCTGCCGCGTTTATTCGCGGACCCAAAGTGAAGCTAATGTCTCGGACGGTTTGAGGTGCCTGGTGAATGTCCGCGGCCCTCATGAGGGCAAGGATGCCCGGACGTTGGCGCTTCCGCAATTGACGCAACCCTTGCGAGGCCATGATCCTGTTTTCGCCTTTGAGTTCGACAAGATCTGCGCCTATGCTAATGGCCACAAGGTCCAATTCTTCGTAAATGCCACTTTCAGGCAAATCCATTCGGTTCGCCAGAGATTGCAGCAACTTGAAGGCAACACCGCACCCAGACAGCTCCTTGAAGGGATATGGACAATCGCTTCGTTTCGGGTTTAATACGGCAAAGGCGGCAGGCAACGATTCTTCCGGCAAGTGGTGATCGCATACGATGACATCAATTCCACGCTCAGCGGCGTCCTGCAAAGAGTCAAAATCCTTGGTTCCGCAATCCAACGTAAGCATCAGGGAAAAACGGTTTTCCGATGCATAGCGCACCCCTTCTAAACTAACGCCATAGCCTTCTTCATACCGACGGGGGATGTACGTTTCGACTTGTCCGCCGACACCTTCGAGGTAACTCGCTACCATGGCAACTGCAGTGGTGCCATCGACATCGTAATCGCCGTAAATAAGAATTCGTTCCTCGTCTTCAATGGCCTGATGCAATCGGCTCACAGCCTCTTTCATATCCTTCATCAGAAGCGAGTGATGCATCGCCGAAAGGGCGGGATTCAAGAATCCAAGCACCTCTTCTTGGTCCTCAAATCCCCGCTGAATCAGCAGAGAAGCAACCAACTGCGTGAGGCCAGCGTTCTCCATAAGACGCTTGACAGCATTGGCATTTGGCTGGTCCTTCACGGTCCAAGCGCTGTTGGTCAATTGTCGTGGTGTGGTCATAATTTGTGCTGCGCCTCAGGGAATTCTATCAACCTATGGCAATCAAACGTGTTCAACTTATCTTGCAAAGCCTAATTTAGTGCAATTGTCTCGCCCATTCTCTGTAATAATCCATTCTCGATGATGAAACAGTCTACTTTTTCTTTTGCATCTCTCCTGATGTTGCTGCTCTTTGCAGGCAGCGGGTGTTTGAATGATGATAATAAAATCCCAGAAAACTGCTACGATGGGATTCTCAACAACGGCGAAGAGCTCGTGGATTGCGGTGGGCCTATTTGTCCCGCTTGCGACCCGTGTGAAAACGGTCAATACGATGCACTTTTGGGTGAAACCTGGGTGGATTGTGGTGGTGAATGTGACCCATGTGATCCCAGCTTTAACGGTGTTCAAGATCCGGGCGAGTCTGGAATTGATTGCGGCGGCGACACGGGGGTGGCATGCGGAGAACTTTGTGGGGATGGCTTGCTCAACGGTTTGGAGCAAGGGATAGATTGTGGCGGTCCGGATTGTGAACCATGTCCTACGTGCTGCGACGATATGATGAACGGTGATGAAATCGGGGTGGACTGCGGCGGAAACTATGAATTGAATATCTACCTGCCGTGTGACAACCCGAACGTGACCTGTGGTCCATGCCCAGATGGAGTGAATTGTGCAAACGGGATCATGGACGGCGACGAGTTGTACATCGATTGCGGAGGAGCGAATTGTCCAGAATGTGAGTCAATTCTTACTTGGAAGGCCAATGGCACGACCCTGGAAGCGGAGGTCGATGTGACGGCTCAATTGTCTGGAACTACGATCGAACTCGGGGGGTTAACGGCTGCAGGAGCCGGTCTGGCTTTGATCCTTGAGCAGCCGTTGACGGGATGGATTGCGGGAGCGCAAGTCCAATGTTCTGTGGCGTCGGGATCATCGTGCTCTTACGTGGACCCGGCGGCCAATGGCTACAGCACCAATTTTGGTGGAGGTGTGACGGTTGAAATTGCATACGTTGACGCTCAACCCGGTGGGTTCATCGTAGGAACCTTCATGGGGACAGTCGTAGGACTGACCGGTGAAAGCATGAACATTGCGCAGGGAACGTTCCAGATGGAAATCCAGTAAGTCGCTGGGCGTTTATTCGGAGCGGATCAAATCGAACAAAGCGTCAAGATTGGGCGCGAGCACCACTTCAATGCGACGGTTCCGGGACTTGTCATCGGGATCCAGCGGGTGGTATTCGCTACGACCTGCTGCGGAAAGCACCTCGGGCTGAACGCCTGAGCTTGTCAATATTTCGACTACGGCCGTGGACCGCAATACACTTAGTTCCCAGTTGTTCCGAGGAATGGCGTCCGAGCGCAGCTGATCCGTATCCGTGTGTCCTTCCACGATGATTTCGAGGTTGTCTTGATTGCTCACGACCCTTGCGAGGTCTTTCAAAGCTTGTCGCCCATCGGCATTGATGGCGGTGCTGCCTGATGGAAATAACAACTGCGCTTCGAGGCTTACGTAGACCTTTCCGTTTCGTTGTTGTACGGTCAGTCCTTTATCTGCAAAACCTAGTAAGGCATCAGCCAATCTTGATCGGAGGGCCTCCGCAGCAGCATCGCGGGATGCGAGAAGGCCTTCCAACTCTTCGATGCGCTGGGACCGACTGGCAAGTTCCTTTTCACGTGCCTCTAAATTGGTGTTGAGCCTGAGTAGATCGTCTTCTTGGGTTTGCAAATCCGTGCGATTTCGACTCAACTCTTCCAACAGTGCCCGATTTTCATCGTTGATGGCGGCCATGCGGGACGAGCTTTCAGAGGTCAAGACGTCATTGAGGTTTTCTAATGTTTGAATGTCTGCACGGGCCTCTGATAAGGACCGGCCCAATCGGGTCGTATCCAATGCTAAGGCAGCCTTTGCTTTTTCCAAAACGTCGACCCGCCCCCTTAATTCTCGGCGATCAATCTCTCCATCTTGGTTGGATAATGTCAGTCGTCGATTTTCTTCTGCAATTTGATCCGTTTGCAATTGTAATTCGTCGAATTGTTTCATCGTAACACACCCGCTTATCAATAGGAGCGTGGGATACAGGAGGATAAGGAGGGAAGATTTTTTTTTCATAAAGTTGAATAGATAGCGATGCGCGTGTAGCCTCCGAAGGTGCTGGTATTGCGGAAAAAATAGCAGGTGATGCAAAACATTTATCAAGACTGGAGTGTTGATATTGTGTAGCGATTACACTAATTTTAGCTGACGAAGATTCTCGATGCAAAATAAGATTCGCACCTTATCAAGTTGGATTGATCAACACTTTGGTTGGTTCTTTAAGAACGGCAACAAGGTGCATTGTGATGTGAACGATCCATGGTGATCCGCTCAATGTGATCCCATTCCGGTGGGAATACTCACATTTTGAGGCTCTGTAAAGAAACGCAGCGCTTCAAATCCTCCTTCTCGACCAACTCCGCTGGCCTTCACGCCACCAAATGGCGTGCGCAAATCGCGAACAAGCCAGCAATTAATCCAGGCAATTCCGCTTTCTACTTGAGACGCAACTCGATGAGCACGGCCCACATCTTGCGTCCAAATGGTCGCGGCTAAGCCATACGTGCTGTTGTTGGCTAGGTCGATAGCCTCTGTTTCTGACCGAAACGACTGCAGCGTGATGACGGGGCCAAAAATCTCTTCTTGGTTAATGGAACATTCGGCATCCAGGCCTTCCAAAATGGTGGGTTGAATGAAAAATCCATTTGCGCATCGCTCATTCGGTGCGGGTGGAACCTCCCTGCCGCAAAGTACAGTGGCACCTTGCTCTCGCGCTGATTGAATGTACCCCAATACCTTGTCTCTGTGAGAGGCAGAAACCACAGCACCCATTTTGGTTGCGGCATCCTTCGGATCTCCCGGGACGATTCGCTTGGCTTTTGCAACCAGCGCATCTCGAAAGGCTGGGTAGATCGATTCTTCGATGAGAATTCTAGAGGAGCACAGGCAAATTTGTCCTTGATTGGCGAAAGATGAACGCACGGTGGTTCGCACGGCAGCATCAAAATCACAATCGGCGAAAATCAAGGCGGGATTCTTTCCCCCGAGTTCTAGGCTGAGTTTTTTGAATTGGCCGGCAGTGGTGCGGGCAATGTGGGCCCCGGTTTGGGTCCCGCCGGTGAAGGAAATCGCCTTAATCCGAGGATGTTCCACGATGGCTTGTCCTACTTCATGACCGTACCCGTGAAGCACATTAAAAACCCCTTTGGGGAACCCTGCTTCAGCCGCCCATTGAGACAGCATCCAAGCTGTTACGGGGGTGATTTCGGAAGGTTTGGCAATCACGCAATTTCCCGCTGCGAGCGCCGGGGCAATTTTCCACGTGAACAAATAAAGCGGGAGGTTCCAAGGTGAAATGCACCCCACGATGCCGATGGGTTTGCGATGCGTGTAGTGAATGTAACTGGCATCTGCGGGGATGTGGGATTCCGAAGCAAAATGCTCGATGGCCCCAGCAAAAAACTCCAGGTTCTTTTGGGCTCGTGGGATATCAACGGTGCGAGCCAGTGAAACAGGCTTGCCATTGTCCATTGATTCTGCGGCAACGAGCGCTTCGGAATGCTGAGCTATCAATGCACCCCAGCGTCTTAGACAGGAGGATCGCTCTTCAAATGATGTTTGCGACCATGTGGGAAATGCGCTGCTGGCTGCTTGTACTGCCTGCTCAACATCCGCCGATTGGGAACGAGGAATTTGACCCAAAACACCTCCGGTTGCCGGCTCGATGTTCTCGATCCATCCTCCACCCTGAGGGTCAGTCAATTCACCGCCGATCAAATTCTTCAAATGAAACATGCGCCCGAAGATAATTGAACGAAGAGGATTGCTTCAATTTCGACAAATCCTTTTTATCTTTGCGCTCGCTTTCAGGCTCCAGAGCCGAAGCTATTCCCCGATGGTGTAATGGTAACACACCGGTTTTTGGTGCCGTTATTCCAGGTTCGAGTCCTGGTCGGGGAACAGAATATCCTCAGCTTACGCTGGGGATTTTTTGTGTTCAGATCACTCGCCACCAGAAAGCGCGTCCAGCTGTTCTTGCAGGTTGGCAATGACCAGTTGCAGTGAGTCAATGCTGGAAATCAAAGTGGTCAAGGTATTTCCGATGTCCATTCCGTCGGCGAGAACAGTTCCCTCAACGATGGCATTTCCGTGAATTACCGCATCTCCGGTTGCATGCACTTCGAAGGCGTTGGAGCGTTCCGTATCAGACGCACCGTTGCCAATAGCAAAGAGGGAACCGGTGTTGGACAAAACGTTGTACTGTCCGATTGCCGTTCCATTCTCTTGGTCAGCGACAACGCCATTTCCAGTGGCAAATGTGGCCGTTGCCATGGTTGTTGTATTGCGACCTATGGCCCGGCTGTATAGCCCTGCTGCGACACTGGCGTAGCCTCCTGCATGACTCGCGTAGCCATCTGCGATGGTCTGGAATCCTTCTGCATGTGCTACGTCACCGGAAGCAATGGCATCCTGTCCTTCAGCATGCGAAGCAGGGCCACCCGCCTCCGTCTGTCGGCCTTCCGCATGGGAATAGAGCCCAACAGCGTCGGATAGATACCCTTCGGCATGGGCAGAAGTACTCCCCGCGAGTGAGCCGTATCCTTCAGCATGCGAGTAGCTTGACGTTGCGACTGTATTGTACCCTTCCGCATGCGCTGTCAGTCCTGAGGCTTGTGTTAACATTCCTTCTGCGTGGCTCGCCGTGCCACTCGCTGTCGTTCCTTCGCCCTCGGCACTTGCGCAAGTCGCACTGGCGGTGGACAATCGGTTTTGGGCGTGGCTATACGCACCACTCGCGGTGGTATTGGTTCCTGAAGCGTGTCCATACGTTCCGGTGGCTGACGAACCGTATCCTTGGACAAATTCTTGCTGCACACGCAGCGATTGAGAAATCCAGGCATAGGTTTCTGTACCCACGGTTGAATCTTGAATAGCGGAGAGTCCTAGTGAATCCCGAGCAGCCTCAACGGAACTAGCTCCTGTTCCTCCGAACAAGATGGGAATGACTCCCTCGGGATCAAAGTTCATTCCATAGTAGGGGAGGAAAATCAGCAGATCATTCACATCGATGGAACCGCTATTGTCGCTGTCAGGATTGTAGGGAAGCCCAGTCGAAACAGCGTCTTGGCCTTGCACGGTCGTGGTGAAAAGAAACAACAAGGAGATAAGAGAAAGCCGGAAAAGGGTACACATAATGCGATGATTTCAACACTAATTTACGAATGAAGGCCGAGTGCCGTGAGTTGGATTGGAAAGAAGGCCATGAAAGCCCGGAATGAGGCATCAGTTGGCGGTTAACGCCCAACCGTCCAGCGGAGGGTCGTCCGCTGATTTTCTCCTTGGATTTGAACCAAGTAGCACCCCGGCCGCAGGGTCGACCCATCAAGCGAACAATTCAAGATATCCCCGGGAAGTCCTGAGATAATTTGAGGTGGCAATGCAATCTCCCCCGTCAAATCAAAGACGATAATCTTCACGAAGTTTTCGGACTGTAAATTGATTTCAAGGGTGGATGATTCAACAGTGGGATTCGGGTAAAGGCCCGAAACCATGGGCTGGGTAGAACTTGTGATTTTGGGTTGCTTCAAGTTCGGCTCGCTCCAAGTGGACTCGAGAGGAGAGGCGGGCGCAACAGGGCATGCAGAACCGTCGAAAACCAATGTTTGGACAAACGTTGTACTGTTGCCGCTGCAATCCACTCCTGTGTAAGCTCGTTGGATGGTGAAGGGTTGGTCGTTGGCGAGATCGGGATCTCCATCCAGCACGGATTCCGTGAAATCAGTCTGTACAGGTTCACCGCATTCATCTTCAAACGCAAAAGCGCAAGGTGTTGGAATGGCTGTTGTCTGAGTTGCAATATCGAAGCATAAGGAAACAGCGTCTGCGCAGTTGGTGTTGTTCCATTGCGGCGCTTCTTGGTCCGAGCGGCTGAAAATCTGAATGGATTCAGTGAATAAACCACATTCGGCATTGAGTGCGTGATGAAAGTGCACCACGGCTTCACTGCCGCAGGCGACTTCGTTGGTGACGTCCTCATCTAAGTCAATCACCAAGTCCCCGCTCATTCCGTTCACCTCTTCTCCGAGCACGCGTCCCTCCCAGGCAAACCAACCACCCAAACCGTAGTTGCAGTTTACACTGTTTCCGCCCTCGCCCAATTGAAATCGTTTGCTTTCATTGAAAGGCATGTGGGATAGATGCAAGTAGGATCCTTCATATCCCCCTGCACCGTTGAGGTAGGAGTGATCAGGGGATAAACGATAGACCATGACTTCGCTCGTGTCCACGGAACATCCAAAAGCGGTTACAAAGCCGGCCTCAGGGTTTTGTCCCAACCATTCGTCGCCCAAGGTGGCGTCCTCGAGGACCAAATGCACATTCCATTTAAGATTGGGATTCAGCACATTGTGTACTTGCCCATTCACCACGGCTGTGCCATTAGCATACCGGGTCACGAGCAAGGGGAAGGTCTCAGCGAAGTAATCAGAATTGGCTAGGCCAAGGGCCGTGAGGCCGAATACCCTAATGGCTCCATCCGGTCCCATGCCATCCGCTGTAACCCCTACGTTGTTGGTAAAGTCATCGGTTACATCCACTACATAAGAATGGACATCAAGGGTATCTCCGGTGCAACCGTTGATGGCGACAATCGCATTGTCGGGGATCAGGGGAAGTTCATCGATGCAGTTCACGGAGGTGAAAGGCAATTCCGTCAAAAACACGGGTTCACAGCCTCCGCAATTGGTGGTGTTACCTGCACAATCCAATCCGGGTTCAGGATATTCGCATTCATTCAGGTCGGTCAACGTCGCATCGGGATCAAACGTGCACGCGGTGAAGTCAGTGCATCCGACGCAACTCTCGAAGTCACATGCAGCGGTGCTGGGAAATAGTGCGAGAGGATCAAAATTGCATGCAAGCTCGACCATGCAGCCTACGCAACTCAGGTATTCGCATGAGCCGTCGTTGTACAACGCTGTCGGGTCATAATTGCAAGCGTATTGATTGGTGCAGCCCAAGCAAGAACTGTACTCACATGTCCCGTCATCCTCTGTCGCTTCGTCGTTGAAATTGCAGGCCCAAATATCCATGCAGCCCGTCACCGTTTCTTGGGCGTTGGCTGTGACGAAGGAAAGCGCCGCAAAGAAAAGGACGCTCCCAAAACGCAGTGAATTGGACAAATGCAATGACATCAGGTAATTGGGGTTCAACTTACATTTTGTGCAAGTTATCAAGACCAAGCCCCTAAAAATACGGATTAAAATCCATATTCAACCAACTAGACTGCTTTAGTTCGCGACGAGGTTGACAATGCGTCCTGGAACAACAATAACTTTCCGGAGCGTTTTACCTTCGAGTTGCGCCTTTGTTTTTTCATGGGCAAGAACGAGCTCTTCCACTTCTTTTGCTTCCAACCCATTGGCGACCTCGAGCTTGAAGCGGACTTTTCCGTTGAAGGAAACCGGATAGGAAATGGTGTCCGAAACTAACCATTGCTCATTCGACTCAGGCCATGGCTGGTCCATAACGGACCCATTACCTCCTGCCATTTGCCACAGCTCTTCTGCCAAATGCGGTGCTACAGGACTGGCCAGAATGGCCAGCGGACGTAGGATTTCGGGCTGATGCGCTTGAGCCTCCAACAATTCATTGACACCGATCATCAATGCGCTGATGACTGTGTTGAATGCATGCCGGTTCAGATCTTCCGTGACTTTTTTGATCGTCTTGTGGAGGCTGCGTTGGGCAGAATCAGCCAGTTCGTTTTGGTTGTTTCCGGCGAAAAGGCGATGCAGCTTTCGAAGAAAATTGTGCACGCCACTAATGCCTTGCGTATCCCACGGTTTATGCTGGGTGAGTGGCCCCAAAAACATTTCGTAGCAGCGAAGCGTATCTGCTCCATACCGTTCCACCAAATCATCGGGTGTCTGCACGTTGAATTTGGACTTGGACATTTTTTCAACCTCGTGCCCGCAGGTATAGTCTCCTGCTTCATTGAGAATGAAGGTGGCTCCTTCAAATTCCTTGCGCCATGTACAAAAGGCTTCCGTGTCAAGTTTGTCCGATTGTACAAGGTTGATGTCTACGTGAAGGCGCTGTGTTGCGAAGTCTTTCCGCTTCTCGTAGGTCACAAATTGATTCGTTCCCTGAATGCGGTAGACAAAACTAGACCGACCCAAGATCATGCCTTGGTTGATCATCTCCTTGAATGGTTCATGAAACCCAATCCACCCTCGGTCGTGCAAGAATTTGGTCCAAAATCGAGAGTAGAGCAGATGGCCTGTTGTATGCTCTGCACCGCCTACATACAGATCAACTTGGCCCCAATAGTCCGATTTTTCACGGCTACAAAATTCTGTTTCGTTGTGCGGATCCATGTACCTCAAGAAATACCAGCTGGATCCCGCCCATCCCGGCATGGTGTTGTATTCCATGCGGTCTCCTCGGGTGACATTCCAGTCCTCCTTTCTCGCTCGCGCGAGGGGTGGATCACCGGCTTCTGTGGGCAAATAGGCATCTACAGAAGGCAATGTTACTTGAGGCTCCTTCAAAAGCTGAGGAACATCTCCTTCATAAAAAATGGGGAAAGGTTCCCCCCAATAGCGCTGGCGGCTGAAAACGGCATCGCGCAATCGGAAGTTCACTTGGCGGTTGCCTACTCCAGCTTTTTCGAGCAAATCAAGTGCTTTCGGAATGGCTTCACTCGAATTTAATCCATCCAATGTATGGCTTCCGTGCAGTAGCGCCTCTTTCTCCGTGTAAACCGAATCGTCTGTGTTGATGCCCTCAAAGATGCGAGGGATGGACAAATTGTAAGCTTTTGCAAATTTCCAATCTCGTTCGTCACCTGCAGGCACTGCCATAATTGCACCGGTTCCGTAACCGGCCAAAACGTAGTCTGCAATCCACACGGGCACGTGATCTCCGGTTAATGGATGTACAGCAAAGCCGCCGGTATTGCATCCGCTCACTTCATGGTCGCCTGCACCTTGTCGCTCGCGTTCCGATTTTTGGGCTGCGGCTTTTTGATAAGCCCGAACGTCTGCTCGGAATTCGGCAGCGGTGAGCAGGTCGACCAATGGATGTTCCGGCGCCAAAACCATGAAGCTGACGCCATAGATGGTGTCGGGCCGGGTCGTGAAGACCTCGATGGTTTCGTCCGGCTGGCCGTGCACGCCAAATTTTACGGTGGCGCCTTCGCTTCGGCCGATCCAGTTCCGCTGTGCATCCTTGATGCTGTCGGTCCAGTTCAAGTCATTCAGGTCATCCAGGAGTCGCTGAGCAAAAGCGCTGATGCGCATGATCCATTGGCGCATCCTCTTGCGGACGACGGGATGTCCTCCTCGTTCGCTGAACCCGTCCTTTACCTCGTCATTGGCCAAAACAGTGCCCAATTCGGGACACCAATTAACTTCGCTATCCGCCAGGTACGCGAGGCGGAATTGCATGAGGATGTGGGATTGTTCGTTTTCTGTGCACGCCATCCACTGTTCGGCCGATAATTCTCCTTGGAACTCGTCTCCCCAGCGCTGCGTGACGCTTTCAGGGAGGTTTTTCCACCATTTTGTATCGCATGCCGGGGAAAGATTGTTTAATCCCGACTCCTCCAATTTTTCGATGAGCTCCTTGAGAGGGCGAGCCTTTCCGAGTTTCTCGTCATACCAAGATTCGAACAATTCACCAAAAATCCACTGCGTCCAACGGTAATAGCGGGGATCACTTGTCCGCACTTCTCGCGACCAATCGTAGCAAAACCCCAGTTGTTCTAGTTGTTCTCGGTAGCGAGCGATATTGGCTTCCGTTGTGATGGCGGGATGCTGTCCAGTTTGGATTGCATACTGTTCCGCCGGCAAGCCAAAACTGTCGTAGCCCATGGGGTGCAAAACATTGTACCCTTGGTGTCGCTTATATCGAGCGTAAACGTCGCTTGCGATATAGCCCAAAGGGTGGCCTACGTGCAGACCAGCGCCCGACGGATAAGGAAACATGTCCAGTACATAATATTTTTTTCGCGAGGGGTCTTCGATGACTTTGTAAGCATCCGTCTCCTTCCATTGCGCTTTCCAGCGCTTCTCAATTGCTTGAAAATCGTATTCCATACCGTTGCCGAGTTCGCTGCAAAGGTAGTTGACGGGTGCGGTATCTTTACCGCGTGTATTTGCGGAAGACTCCCCCCATTGTGAAAGCCATGGCCTCTCAAATGACGTGGCACGGTCCGGCAGTGGTGGACGATGAGCCCGCGGTATACTTGACCTTTGACGACGGTCCTCATCCGGTAATCACGCGGCAGACGATGGAGATTTTAGCTTCGTTCGATGTTCCTGCTACTTTTTTTTGTGTTGGAGCAAACGTCGATCGGTATCCTGAGGTGATGAAAGAGCTGCGCGATGCGGGGCACGAAATAGGCAATCATACACAGGCGCATGAGTCGGGTTGGAGCACATCTAATTTCGCGTACCTCAGAAGTTTCCTCACATGTCAGCGCAGCACCAACGCACTTCGGTTTCGTCCGCCATACGGCCGAATCACACGTTCTCAGGCGGAGGCTTTAATGGATAAAACGGACATTGTGATGTGGGACGTCCTGAGCGCAGATTTTGATGTCAAGAAGACTGCGGAAGACTGCCTGGATCAGCTGTTGATCAATACCCGACCCGGCGCCATTGTGGTTTTCCACGACTCTGAGCGTGCCGCCCCTCGCCTGTTGCCTGTACTCAAGCCATATTTGAAGTGGCTGCATTCAGAAGGGTACCGATGTCGGTTGCTTCCACCTCCGCGTTGAAGGTTATTCGGCCTGCTTACCCTCTTCTTTGTTGCTCTCTTTTTCCGCTCCTTGCGAGGCGGTACGAAGCATTTTGAGCTTTTCCTTGATGTCTTCGACCTCTTGCTTATCCACTTCCATGGATTGCTCATACTGCTTGCGAATACTTTCTGCCCCCTTGCCCGTAAACCGCTCCAGATTTTCTTCTGTTTTGTTGATTCGGCTAATGATCCGAGTCAACTTTTCCCGCAGAATATGCTGTTCCCTGCGAACACTGTTCGCGTCAGATTCAACCAAATTTTCGACCCGCTGCTTGTACGTTTCCATGGCACGCTCAGACTTTTGAGCACTTAGCGCGTCGTAGTGCACGTCCATGGCCGTTCGGTAGTTCTCCATGATGGAGTCCAGTGATTTTCGGGGAATAAAACCAATTTCATTCCAACGCACGGAGAAAGCTTTTAAGGCGTCAAGGTCGTCCTTGCGCTTACCGGTGAGAACGTATCCCTTGATTTCTTCTATCAAGGACCTTTTCTTTTTCAGGTTTACTTTCTCCTCCTCAATTTTGCCCGCCATTTCGGTTTTGCGCGCATTGAAGAAATGGTCCTGGGCTTTCCGAAACCGACGCCAGAGTTTTTGTTCTTCTCGCGGAGCGCATGCGCCGATGGCTTTCCACTCTTTTTGGAGGTCCATCATTTTCGGCGCATCCTCCCTCCAGTTGGTGCTGGACGAAAGAGCTTCTGCTTTTTCAATGAGGGCCGTTTTTTGCGATTTAAACTCATTTGTAACGGCTTTTTGGCCGTCATAGAAGAGCTGCTTCTTCCCGAAGAATACGTCAACTAACTCCCGGAATTGATTCCAGAGGGTTTCGTTTTGTTCTTTGCCAGCGAAGCCCGTTCCCTTCCACTCTTTTTGCAAAACGAGTATTTTGGAGGTGGCTGCTTGCCACGCTTCATGGGACTCTTCCACTTCTTCTGCTACCACCTCGCGCACCCGCTCAATTAAGGCAGACTTGGCATCAGCATTCGTCTGAAACGTAGCCCGAATTTGATCATAATGCGCTTTGGCCTCGTCGAAAATTGGGCGGATGATCCCGAAAAACTGGTCTGCAAGTTCTTTGTAAGTCTCCCGCGGGGATGGACCGATGTCCATCCACTCTTTTTGCATAACTCGGGCCTGATTTTGCCGTTCGTTGAGGGACTCAATGTTGACGAGTTCTTTGGCTTTGACGATTAAATCTTCCTTTTTCTTGAGGTTCACTTTTAGGTCGTGATCCTTCAGTTCCTTGTAGATGGTAATGTTGTAAAAGAACTCATCTTGAAGCCGGTAGTATTGGTCGTGTACCTCTTTGTACTGGTCTCCTGGCACATCGCCCACTTGATTCCATTCTTCTCGCACCTCGTTGAAGACCGCGAATGCAGCCCCAATGTTTTCCTCCTCCTGAATGGTGTTTCGAAGGCGTTCAAGCATCGCCAACTTTTTCTCGAGGTTCAGCCGCTGTTCTTCAGCGATCATCTTCCGCCAGACTTTTTCGCGCTCTTTGAAGGCCGCCACGGCCACCTCGAAGCCCTCTTCTTCAGGGGCTGAAGTGTATTCAAAAACAGCGTCTACTTCCTTTTCCGAAGTGGCCCAAGCTTCACGCTGGGTGCGCACTTCTTCCTTGGTTAAGGCCCGAAATTGTTCAATCGCCTGACGAACCTCGACTCGGATGCTTTCTAGATCTTCTTGCTCGAGCAAGGATTGGATGCGGGTTAAAATCTCTGACCTCATCGGTCGACGCTTTTAAATTTTGGACTGCAAATATCGTTTAAAGCCCTTGTTTTCCCGGTTTTTTGGGCCAAATTCACCCCAAGGATGGAGGAATGGATGGAAAAAATGCGCCGATGGTGCAGTATACAAGAGCGTTCTACGTTTGATGTTAGGCGAAAATTACACCCCCAAGGACTTCCAGAGTCTATTGTAAATGAGGTGGTTGATGCGCTTATTTCGGAGAATTTCTTATCCAATGAACGCTTTCTAGAGTCGTATGTCCGCGCCCATGTCGAATACAAAGGATGGGGTCCTATGCGGATCATGCAAGGCCTCCGAAAAAAAGGTTTTTCTGGCTCTCAAGCGGAAAACGCGGTCTCAAGTGTTCCCAAGGCCAGGTTCAAAGACTTGCTTGCAGAATTGATTGAAAAGCGCTCCAATGAGTTGCCACAGAATAGGGAACGTGTCATCCGGTTTTTACTCAATCGGGGATTTCATGTGAATGAGATCTTAAGGATGCTGGAGGAAGCAGAGGCCCCCTGAGTTAAATTTGCACAGCATGATTACGATCGACCAACTGAATTCGCTGCGAAAGCGTGTAGAAGACTTGCGAGGCTACTTGGGTATTGACGAGAAATTGATAGAAATCGCGGAAGAAGAAAAACGCACCCAGGACCCAGAATTTTGGACCAATTCAAAGGAGGCGGAGCTGGTGATGAAACGATTGCGAACATTGAAGTCTTGGACAAAAAGTTTCGAATCTTGTTCCACTTCATTGGAAGATGCCCAAGTGCTATTCGAATTCATGAAAGCCGGTGAGGCCGAGGAATCAGAGGCCACGGAAGCGCTGAAGGCAACAGAAGAAGCCCTGGAAGAACTGGAGTTCAAAAACATGTTGAATGCGGAGGAGGACAACCTCAACGCCGTCATGCAAATCACGTCTGGTGCAGGAGGTACAGAAAGCTGCGACTGGGCTTCCATGCTGATGCGGATGTACCGGATGTACGGAGACCGAGCCGGATTTAAGGTCAAGGAATTGGATTTGCAGGACGGTGACGTAGCCGGAATCAAGCAGGTAACATTGGAGTTTGACGGCGATTTTGCATTCGGCATGTTAAAGGGCGAAAACGGCGTGCACCGGTTGGTGCGCATCAGCCCGTTTGACAGCCAGGCCCGTCGCCACACGTCCTTCGTTTCGGTGTATGTCTATCCTTTGGTCGATGACTCCATTGAGATTGAAGTAAATCCCTCCGATCTCACCTGGGAGACTTTTCGATCGGGAGGTGCCGGCGGCCAGAACGTAAACAAGGTTGAAACCGGTGTTCGATTGCGCCACGCGCCCACGGGAATTGTCATCGATAACACGGAGACGCGCAGCCAACTGGGCAACAAAGAAAAAGCCATGCAGTTGCTCAAATCGCAGCTGTTCGAAATGGAGCGGGCCAAGCGCAATGAGGCGCGTGCCGAAATTGAAGCGGGGAAGAAAAAAATTGAGTGGGGATCGCAGATCCGGTCTTACGTCATGCAGCCCTACAAGATGGTAAAGGATGTCCGAACCAGTTACGAAACATCCAATGTCGATGCGGTCATGAATGGCGAGATCGACGAGTTTTTGAAGGCCTTTTTAATGCAAGCCGGTTCCGGCGCCAAACAAGCCGAACAAGCGTAAATCCAGCCAAATCATGAGTGCATTCCGCATCGAGAAAGACACCATTGGAGAAGTTCAAGTCCCTGCCGATGCGCTGTGGGGCCCCCAGACAGAACGCTCCCGCAATAATTTTAAAATTGGTGCGCCGGCCTCCATGCCGATGGAAATTGTCGAGGCATTTGCCTACCTCAAGAAGGCGGCAGCTTTTACCAACGCGGAATTGGGAGGCTTGGATCCCAAAAAACGTGACCTCATCGCGGAAGCGTGCGATGAAATCATTGCCGGCCAATGGGCAGAACAATTTCCATTGGTTGTTTGGCAGACTGGATCGGGAACCCAATCGAATATGAACGTCAATGAGGTGGTGGCCAATCGTGCCCACCTAATCAATGGAGGTACATTGGGTGAGGGAACGCGTCCGGTGCATCCAAACGATGACGTGAATAAGTCTCAATCTTCGAACGACACCTTTCCCACTGCGATGCACATCGCTGCATATCGCATGATTGTTAAGACCACGATTCCGGGGGTGGAAGCCCTGCGCAATTCGCTAAAATCCAAAGCGGAGGCTTTTGCGGATGTGGTGAAAATTGGGCGCACACACTTGATGGACGCCACGCCGTTGACCTTAGGCCAGGAATTTGGGGGATATGTGGCTCAACTTGATTTTGGACTCAAGGCCTTACGCAATTCGCTCGCCCACCTCTCAGAGCTCGCTTTGGGTGGAACGGCCGTGGGGACGGGAATCAATACACCAGAGGGCTATGCCGAGCGTGTGGCAGCGCACATCGCCGAATTGACGGGTCATCCCTTCGTGACAGCTCAGAATAAATTTGAAGCACTCGCAGCCCATGATGCCTTGGTTGAGGCCCATGGAGCATTGCGCCAGCTGGCTGTTTCGCTCAATAAAATCGGCAACGACATCCGGATGATGGCATCCGGGCCACGTTCAGGGATCGGGGAAATCACGATTCCAGCCAATGAGCCAGGCTCAAGCATCATGCCCGGAAAGGTGAATCCCACGCAGTCGGAAGCCTTGACCATGGTGTGTGCTCAAGTCATCGGCAACGATGTTGCTATTGCAGTCGGGGGTGCACAAGGCCACTATGAGTTGAATGTTTTCAAACCCATGATGGCCCGAAACATCCTGGAAAGTGCGCGGCTTTTGGGCGACGCTTGCGCTTCATTTAGCGTTCACTGCGTAGAAGGAATCAAGCCAAACCAAGCTCGAATAGATGAGTTGTTGCAGAACAGCCTCATGCTCGTAACCGCATTGAATACAAAAATCGGTTATTACAAGGCCGCTGAAATCGCAAACAAAGCCCATATGGAAGGCACAACGCTGAAAGCGGCTGCTCTGGCCACGGGTTATCTGACGGAGGAGGAATATGACGCCTGGGTGGTGCCAGCGGACATGACGGGGCGGTAACCGAAGCTTATTTTCCTTTTTTGGCCTTGAGTTCTGTGACCAGTTGTTTGATCCATTGCTCATCTGATTTTGGACAAATCAGCAGTGCATCCTCGGTATCAACAATGATATAGTCATTCATTCCTCGCATTGCCACAAGTTTCTTGTGCCCTGAAGAATCAGCGGCGACGACATTTCCTGTGGAGTCGTGCGCGACCAACTGCACGCCGCTCATGCCATTGCCATGGTCGTCTTGTTCGAGCTTTTCATGCAATGAACCCCACGTGCCCAAGTCGCTCCAACCAAAATCAGAGAGCACGACGGCCACATTAGGCGCCTTTTCCATGATGCCATAGTCAATCGATATGTTTTCGCAATCACCGTAGATCGCTCGGATGGTTTCCGTCTCAAGGGACGTGCCAAAAGCCTCGGCCTGCTCCTGGAACAAATCCTGCATATCCTTCAGATGGGTTTCAAATGCAGTAGTGATGTTTTCCAGGCTCCAAATGAAAATGCCCGAATTCCAATAGAAGTCACCGGAAGCAAGAAATTGCTCAGCCAATTCAATCTGAGGCTTTTCTGTGAATGTTTTGACCATTCGAACCCGTTCGTCCTTTGCATTGTTATGGTCTTCAAATTGAATGTAACCGTACCCTGTGTCGGGCCGGGAGGGGTGGATACCAAGGGTCACCAGCTGGTTCGTTTGACGTGTATGGTCCAAGGCCACCTCCACAATTTGTAAAAAATCATCCTCCTTCAAAATCAAATGGTCTGAAGGCGCAACAATCACTGCAGCATCGGCTGCGTTGGCACCAGCTTTATTTGCAATCCAATGATTCGCGTAGGCGATACATGGGGCTGTATTGCGCATGAAAGGCTCGCAGAGCGTGTTTTCGGAGGGAAGTGCAGGTAGGTGGGATTCGACCAATTCGCGGTAACGTTCCTGGGTCACAACGAGGATGTTTTCGGCAGGAACCATGCGATTGAGGCGGTCAAAGGTCATTTGAATCAACGACCTCCCTGTCCCCAGAATATCCAAGAATTGCTTGGGCTGGGATTCCTGACTCATGGGCCAGAAGCGGCTACCTATGCCGCCTGCCATGATGACGGCGTATGTGTTTGAATTCATCGATTAGGGTTGCGCAGTTATCATAGAAGCGTCCACCACGGCATTCGCGATGGCATCGTGGGATTCTGCAGCATCAATGGTTGCAGGCTCCGTTTCGATGGCCCACTGTGGACAATTGCAATTCCGATGCGGCCTTTGACTGCTGCAGGCGCCAAGTGCAAGGGCACTGACAACAAGGACCGGAATGAAAAGTGATTTAGAACGCATCGGTTGCGAAAATACGAACCAGTTCGGTTCAACCCGTTCGCGCTTGCGCCCTACCTTAGCATCATGCGCTGGATGTTTCACATTGGACGGTACATGCGGTTGTTGGTTCGAAGCTTTCGCCGACCTGAAAAATTTAGCGTGTTTCGGGAGTTGCTCATGACCGAGCTGGAATCCATAGGACTGCAATCTTTAGGGATTGTGGCTCTTCTGAGTATCTTCATGGGAGCGGTCATTTGCTTGCAAACGGCACACCAAATTGGCGGGTGGATACCGGTTTATACCATTGGCTTTACAGTTCGCCAGACCATGATCCTTGAATTTTCGCCAACGTTGATTCCGGTAATCTTAGCGGGAAAGGTCGGTTCCAACATCGCTTCCCAAATCGGAACCATGCGGGTTACGGAGCAAATTGACGCCTTGGAGATCATGGGCGTCAACAGCGCAGGCTATTTGATTCTGCCGAAAATTGTTGCAGGGGTCTTCATCGTACCTTTTCTGGTGATATTGAGCATGGTGCTCGGAGTGAGCGCTGGTGCCTGGATCGGTGTGGCGACCGGCCTGAGCCCACTGGCGGATTTCGAATACGGCATGCAGGTGGACTTTCGCGTTTTTGATGTGGTGTACGCCCTGATTAAAACCTTGGTTTTTGGATTCATTCTGACCAGTGTTTCAGCCTATCATGGCTATTTCGCGGAAGGAGGGGCGTTAGAAGTAGGAAGATCCAGCACTAAGGCGGTAGTCTGGTCTGTTGTGATCATCATGATCTCCAATTTATTGCTCACCCAAATGTTGTTGAATTAATGGGTCATGATTGAACTACAGCACATTCATAAATCATTTGGACCGCACGATGTCTTGAAGGATGTCAGTGCCCAATTCGAGCAGGGAAAGGTCAATTTTGTGATTGGACGAAGCGGAAGTGGGAAGAGTGTGATGACGAAGTGCACCGTCGGTTTAATTGAGCCTGATCGCGGACAAGTGATCTATGATGGCCGAGATTTTACGGCCATGACGGAACGGGAACGCAGGGAGATTCGGCAAGAAATCGGGATGCTTTTCCAGGGTTCGGCGTTGTTTGACAGCATGACGGTGGAGGAAAACGTTCAGTTTCCTTTGCGGATGTTCAGTGACCTGTCCACCGCTGAAATCGCACGCCGGTCAGCCGCCTGCTTGGAGCGGGTAGAGCTTCTAGATGCTCAGCAGCGTTATCCTGCGGAGTGCAGTGGCGGAATGCAAAAGCGGGTAGGAATTGCTCGCGCCATTGCGATGAACCCCAAGTATTTGTTTTGCGATGAGCCGAATTCAGGATTGGATCCGCAAACAGCCATTGTCATAGATAAATTGATTCTGGATCTCACGAGGGAATATGGAATGACGACCGTCGTAGTTTCCCACGACATGAACAGCGTAATGGAGGCCAGCGATACGATCCACTTCGTTCATGAAGGTGGAATTTGTTGGAAAGGTGACCGAGTGGGCTTGCTGCAAGGCGGTGTGCCAGAATTAGAGGAATTTGTTTTTGCGAGCGATTTGATGAAGCAAATCAGGCAAAAAGGACAGGCTAATTCGCCGGCATGAGCACTTCCAATGAACAGGCGCCTCAGCGACCATTGGATTTTGAACGCTTGGAGGAGGACGAGATGCAGGCACGGGCGAAGGCAATGTACCAGCGCTACGATAAGCGCCGCACAGTCCGCCATTTTTCGCAAGACCCGCTTCCGTTAGAGGTTGTTCGCAAGTGCATCCTTGCCGCGGGCACGGCACCTTCAGGTGCACACAAACAGCCCTGGCACTTTTGCCTTGTCACAGATCCAGGTATAAAGGGTCAAATCCGTCAGGCAGCCGAGCAGGAGGAGTACCGCAATTACCACGGTCGAATGAATGCCCAATGGATGAGTGATCTGCAGCCATTTGCTACAAACCATATCAAGCCTCACCTCGAAGAAGCACCTGCGTTAATTGTGGTTTTTCGCCAAACCTGGCAATCGGATTCCAGCGCCCCCAAGGGCAAATCTCAGAACTATTATGTGCAGGAATCCGTCGGCATTGCATGCGGGATGTTGATTGCAGCTCTGCACGAGTGCGGGATCGCATCATTGACCCATACCCCCTCTCCAATGGATTTTTTGGCCAAAATCTTGGGACGACCTTCATCGGAACGGGCATTTTTACTTTTGCCCATCGGATACCCCAAAAAAGGATGTCAAGTCCCTGATATTCAACGTAAAAGACTCGAAGATATTTGTACTGAAATCACCCCAAAAACAGCGGGTTAGTGCACATTTAAAAGAAAAGATTACGAAAAAAAGCAGAGGTTAACTTTTCCTTTGGTTACTTTGCGCCCCGATAAACAGCTAAGCTATGTCTGATATTCAAGAAAAAGTTACGGCGATTATCGTCGACAAGTTGGGAGTTGATGGTGGAGAAGTGAACTTGTCTGCGAGTTTCACCAATGATTTGGGAGCGGATTCGTTGGATACTGTTGAACTCATTATGGAGTTCGAAAAGGAATTCAATATCGCGATCCCCGATGACCAAGCTGAGAAAATCAGCACCGTGGGTCAAGCGGTAGATTACATCACTGAGCACGCAAAATAATCCGGGCTCCATGGAGCTTAAAAGGGTTGTTGTTACCGGAATAGGGGCGATTACGCCTTTGGGTAATGACATACAATCGTATTGGAAAGGCTTGATGGAGGGGGCTAGCGGAGCTGCGCCCATCACCAAGTTCGATGCCACCAACTTCAAAACGCAATTCGCTTGCGAAGTGAAGGGATTCGATGTGTCTCAATTTATTGACCGCAAGGCGTCCAGAAAAATGGACTTATTTGCGCAGTATGCCGTGGTCTGTGCCGACGAGGCATTGGAGAATGCGGGGCTTCTCGGAGAGGATGCTCCCGTTCACCCAGACCGTGCAGGCGTCATCTGGGGATCAGGTATTGGAGGTTTTCAGACCTTCATGAATGAAGCACTGAACTTCCATCGCAACGACGGAATTCCGCGCTTTAGTCCCTTCTTCATTCCGATGATGATCTCGGACATTGCGGCGGGTCATATCAGCATGCGTCATGGCTTTCGAGGACCCAACTTTTGCACGGTCTCAGCCTGCGCAAGCGGCACCAATGCCATGATCGATGCGTTCAACTATATCCGATTGGGTAAGGCGGATGTGATGGTGACGGGCGGCTCGGAAGCGGCGGTTACGGAGGGTGGTATCGGCGGATTCAACGCATTGAAGGCGTTGTCAACCCGCAACGATGACCCTGCAACGGCGTCAAGGCCTTTTGATTCCACACGAGACGGGTTCGTGCTCGGTGAGGGCGGTGGAGCAATTATTTTGGAGGATTATGAGCATGCCGTGGCTCGCGGAGCGAACATCTATTGCGAAATGGTTGGAGGTGGTATGAGCGCAGATGCGCACCACATTACCGCGCCACATCCGGAAGGTTTAGGGGCGCTCAATGTCATGAAGGCCACATTGGACGATGCGCACATGAATCCGGGTGATGTAGACTATGTGAATGTGCATGGGACCTCTACCCCGCTGGGTGACGTGGCTGAGACCAAGGCCATACAAGGCGTATTCGGAGACCACGCGTACGATCTCAACATCAGCTCGACCAAGTCAATGACGGGGCATTTGCTGGGCGCTGCTGGCGCGATTGAGGGAATCGCATGTATTTTGGCTATTCAGCATGGGGCAATTCCTCCCACGATCAATTTTAAACATCCCGACGACCAACTCGATCCCAAGTTGAATTTCACATTCAACCAAGCGCAAGAGCGACCTGTGCGAGCGGCCTTATCGAACACATTTGGTTTTGGCGGCCACAACGCGTCGGTCCTGTTCAAGGCCCTGGATTAATCGAGGCTTTGAGTCGTTTGAAGCAACGGACGTGGTTTTGGAGCAAATCTTCAAGGGCCGTCTCACCTGAATTTCGGGGGTTCCTCAAGAAAGAATTCGGATTGCGTGTGCGAAATGCTCATTGGTACCGAGAAGCGCTGACCCATGCCTCTTTGAACAACAGTTTGGATGAAGCAGAACAGCCGAATGAAAGGCTAGAATTCTTGGGAGACTCCATTCTAGGAGCCGTAGCAACGGACTTGGTTTTTTTTCATTATCCGCAAGACGATGAAGGCCTGTTAACCCAACGCAAATCGAGGTTGGTCAGCCGAAAAACGTTGAACCGAATCGGGTCAGAACTGGGGCTAGCGCCGTTTATTCATTCCAAGTTTGAGGCAGGATCGGTCCCGCCGACAGTCATAGGAAATGCATTGGAAGCCCTGATTGGTGCAATGTATTTAGATCACGGATACCGCAAAACGCAGCGGTCGTTGCGGAATGCCCTGATGCGATACGGCGCAAGGCAAATCCTAGAGGAATCGGAAGACTTCAAATCCAAATTGCACCACTGGTCGCAGGTTGAAAACAAAACGTTGGAATATGAAGTTGTCGCAATCCCGGGTGCCGAGGGAGACGCGGTGTTTGAAGCGGTATTGCACGTCGACGGCCTCGTGATGGCGAAGGGTTCAGGCACTTCGAAGAAGAAGGCGGAGCAAGATGCGGCTCGTATTGCGCTGGAACACGGCGAATGGCGCCATCAAAATGGACAATAATCCCCTCACTCGCGGTATATTCGCGCAGGATGCAATGGCTGGACGAAGATTTTGCTGATTCCTGTGATTTTGCGTTGATTGGTCTGAGCAGTCACCTGCCACCTCACCGCATTTCTTGGGAATTGAACCAACGCCTCGAATGGCATTTTCGGTTCAATCATGTGCTTGAAATCCCGCAACGATCGGGAAGTTCATCGCACGCGATTTTTCGTTTTGAAGCGCAAGAGGATTCGGGGCATCGCACGCTGTATTTGATTGAAAACAAAGTGCCCGGAGGAATCATTGCCCGATTCCAAGGGGCCGCGGCATTGGATTATTTGATTCAAGTTTTTGATGATTCGAACGCAGTAGACGAAGTAAGACAGCAGGTGAGAGGAGTCAGAGGAGTCAATTACACTCAAGAGTTGGACCCGTTGCAGTCGGGTGCTATAGAGCACTTGGCCTTGATGGATTTGTCCAAAGCTAGTGTGCAGGTGGGATGAAGAAATAGAAAGAAATGAAACGAACGAAAATTGTAGCGACCATGGGACCGGCCTCCAATTCGGAGGAACAATTGGAAAAATTGATTCAAGAAGGCATGAACGTGGCGCGATTGAATTTTTCTCACGGAGAACACGCGGTGCATGGAGAGACCATTGAGCGGGTGCGTCGAATTGATGAAAAACTCGGGACTTACACAGCGATTCTCGCGGATTTGCAGGGGCCAAAGCTTCGCATTGGGGAGTTGGAAGAAGGGTCCATTGAACTGACAAAGGGAGCGGAATTGTTGATTCGAACAGGCACCGAAAAGGGCTCAGAGGGATGTGTCTACACCAATTACACGCAGTTCGCCCAGGATGTAAAACCTGGAGAGCCGGTGTTGATGGACGACGGCAAACTGGAACTTCGGGTGCTAGAGACCGACGGCAAATCGGAAGTGAGGTGCGAGGTCATCCACGGCGGTACGTTGAAGCCCCGAAAGGGAATTAATTTGCCCTCAACGCAGATATCATTGCCTTGTATCACGGAAAAGGACACGGTCGACTTGGCGTTTGCCTTAGAGCACGATGTAGATTGGATTGGGTTGTCTTTTGTCCGAAACTCGGCAGATATCAAAGAGCTCAGGGAAAGCATTAATCAAGCGGGAAAGCACTCGCGGATTGTTGCCAAAATTGAGAAGCCAGAGGCGTTGGCAGATTTGGATGCCATCTTGGACGAGACCGATGCGGTCATGGTCGCTCGAGGTGATTTGGGTGTTGAGATCCCAAAACAAGACGTGCCTTTGGTCCAGAAAGATATCATTCGAAAATGCATGGAAAAAGGCAAACCTGTCATCGTGGCAACGCAGATGATGGAGTCGATGATCGAGCATTCTGTCCCTACACGGGCAGAGGTGAATGATGTGGCGAACGCGGTGCTCGATGGGGCTGACGCGGTCATGCTCAGTGCTGAGACTTCAGTGGGGGCGTATTCTGTTGAGGCGGTTACGGCGATGGCGGACATCATCCAATCTATGGAGCGTCATGATGGGATGTACTATCATGAGCGTCCACCGCTGAGCGCGGAAGATGATCGATTCATCAGCGATAGCATGTGCTACAATGCATGCCGATTGGCCAAACGTGTCGATGCAAAGGCGATTGTAACCATGACATTTAGCGGTTACACAGCGGTCCAGGTGGCAAGTCAACGACCCAAAGCATTTGTCTATATGTTCACAGCCAATAAGCTCGTGTTATCTCAAATGTCGTTGGTCTGGGGTGTGATGGCTTTTCCCTATTTGAAAATGGTCAGCACGGACCATACGATTGCAGACATCAAATTTGAGTTGAAAAAAATGGGGGTTGTTGATTCAGGCGATTTTGTGGTTCACCTTGCGAGCATGCCCATCGCTGACGCAGGCATGACGAACATGGTGAAGCTCAGTCGCGTTTAATGCATCATGATGAAGGTGCTATCTTCACGTTCCAAACCTTGGACATAGAATTGAAATCGGATGAGTACGGCTAAATCACCCACTTCCTTTCCAGAGCGCGGACCGTTAAACCTTCCAGAAGTAGCTCGCGATATTTTAGCTAAATGGGAGGTGGACGGAACTTTCCAAAAGAGCATTGATTCTCGGCCGGAAGAGCGTCCTTACGTGTTCTATGAAGGGCCACCTTCCGCCAACGGAATGCCGGGAATTCACCACGTGATGGCTCGGGCAATTAAGGATATTTTTTGTCGGTTTCACACGCTGAAGGGGTATCGCGTGGACCGAAAGGCCGGATGGGATACCCACGGCTTGCCGGTGGAACTGGGCGTAGAAAAGGAACTGGGCATTACCAAGGAGGACATCGGAACTAAATTATCGATCGAAGCGTACAACGAAGCCTGCCGCGAGGCGGTTATGCGTTACACGGACATCTGGAATGATCTGACCCGAAAAATGGGGTATTGGGTGGATATGGATGAGCCATATGTGACCTACGAGAATAAATACATCGAGAGTGTCTGGTGGCTCTTGAAGCAGTTGGATCAAAAAGACCTGCTCTACAAAGGTTACACGATCCAGCCCTATAGTCCTGCGGCAGGAACGGGATTGAGCTCGCATGAATTGAATCAACCAGGCGCTTACCAAGATGTCAAGGACACAACGGTGGTCGCTCAGTTTCTGGCGTTGCCTGAATGTGCCGCACGAATTTTAGAACATGCAGGTCCGGAGAGGGCGGAAAAACTAAGCGCATTGCCCGTTTACTTTCTCGCTTGGACCACCACGCCTTGGACCTTGCCTTCCAACACGGCATTAACTGTTGGCCCTCAGATTACGTATGCTTTGGTTGCGACGAGCAACCGCTATACTGAGGAGCCAGGGCTTGTTTTATTGGCGGAGGATTTGGTTTCAAAGCACTTTGGTGGCAAGAAAGATCCGGAGCACGAGGTTGTAGCACGAATAAGCGGAGCTGAATTGTGCGGCGCCCGCTACGAACCACTTCTTAACTGGGCGGAGCCCATGAGTGATGTGAGTGAGGCATTTCGGGTTATTCCGGGAGATTTTGTAACGACTGAAGACGGCACGGGCATTGTCCATACCGCTCCAACATTCGGTGCTGATGATGCCCGGGTGGCATCAGCGGCTGGCGTGCCCCCCATGCTGATAGACGATGGGACAGGTCACGGGGTGCCGTTGGTGGATTTGCAAGGCCGATTTCGAGCAGGCGTAGGTCCCCTCGCTGGCCGGTTTGTAAAACAAGAATACTACGCTGCCGATGAGGCGCCTGAGCGCTCTGTCGATGTCGAGATTGCCATTGATCTCAAGACCAGAGGCAGGGCCTTTCTGGTAGAGAAATACGAGCACAATTATCCGCACTGTTGGCGAACGGATAAACCCATTTTGTACTACCCGCTGGACAGTTGGTTTGTTCGGGCGACAGCCGCGAAAGAGCGGATGCAAGCGCTCAATGAGACCATTAATTGGAAGCCTGCAAGCACGGGTACAGGACGCTTTGGTAAGTGGCTGGAAAACCTGAACGATTGGAACTTGAGCCGCTCGCGGTTTTGGGGCATTCCGATTCCCATTTGGTCGACAGAAGATGGCACCGAGCGCACCTGCATAGGCTCCGTGGAGGAATTAAAAACCGCATGTGACGAGGCCGTCGCCTCCGGCCTCATGGAAGCGAATCCGTTGGTTGCGTTTCAGCCGGGAGACATGTCCAAAGAGAACTATGCGCTCTTCGATTTGCACAAGCATGCCGTGGATCAAATCATCCTGAAGGCCTCGGATGGCCGACCGATGCGCCGAGAGACGGACTTGATTGATGTCTGGTTTGATAGTGGCTCCATGCCTTACGCACAATGGCACTATCCATTCGAAAACAAAGAAAAAATTGATGCGGGTCAGGCATATCCTGCAGATTTCATCGCTGAAGGCGTGGATCAAACGCGTGGCTGGTTTTACACCTTGCATGCCATCGCTACGATGGTTTTTGATTCGGTAGCGTACAAAAATGTGGTGAGCAACGGATTGGTGCTGGACAAGAAGGGCCAAAAAATGTCCAAGCGATTGGGCAATGGAGTGGATCCATTTGCGACTCTCGAGCAATACGGTCCTGATGCCACGCGCTGGTACATGATTTCCAATGCCCAGCCGTGGGACAACCTCAAATTTGATACCGAAGGCATCGTCGAAGTTCAACGGAAATTTTTCGGAACGCTTCACAACACTTACAACTTCCTGGCATTGTACGCCGCGATTGATGGGTTTACAGGGGACGAACCATTTATTCCAGTGGCAAATCGTCCAGAAATTGATCGCTGGGTGTTGTCTCGGTTGCATTCTTTGATTCAACAGGTGGACACAGGATATGGAGAGTTAGAGCCCACGCGCGTTGCACGGGCGATTCAATCGTTTGCGATTGACGAATTATCCAATTGGCATGTGCGCTTGTCGAGACGCCGATTTTGGAAGGGCAGCATGAGCGCTGAAAAACTGAGTGCCTACCAAACATTGCATGAGTGCTTGCGCGCAGTGGCTGTGATGGCTTCTCCCATCGCTCCATTCTACGCCGACCAATTGCATCGGGACCTCACAGGCTCTGAAGAATCTGTCCATTTGGCGACATTCCCGACATCCGATGCGTCGGTCATCGATGTGGAGTTGGAGGCTCGAATGGCCCTGGCTCAACAAATCAGCTCGCAAGTGCTTTCTCTTAGAAAACGCGAGGGCATTCGGGTCCGGCAGCCTCTTCGTCGAATTTTGCTCCCCGCACTGGGGGACCGAGTGGCCGAGCGCATTGAAAAAGTGGACGCCATCATTCGGAGTGAAGTGAATATTAAAGAAATCACGTTGATCCGAGACGCCGGTGACTCCGAGGTAACCATCGTGAAGAAGGTCAAGCCGGATTTTAAGGCCATGGGTCCGCGGTTTGGTAAACGCATGAAGGCCATCGCCGCGGCAGTGAGTGCATTGGATGCGGATTCGATTGCTCTTTTGGAGAAGGACGGGAGCATTGAAGTCGATCCCCAGGACGGTCAAGGAATAGCACAGGTCGACCTGGCAGATGTAGAAGTCTTAACAGAGGACATCCCCGGATGGCTTGTGTCGAGTGCTGGCGGGGTAACGGTTGCATTGGATATTACATTGGATGATTCCTTGCGAGCGGAAGGGTTGGCCCGTGAGTTGGTAAATCGCGTTCAAAACGAGCGCAAGGACGCCGGATTAGAGGTTACGGACCGAATCGAATTGGTTGTGTCGGCTGCACCTGAAATCGAATCCGTTCTAAAAGAAAATTTGGCTTATATTGCCCAGGAGACACTGGCAGATGAGGTTCTTTGGAAAGAACTTCGAGGAGGAGAGCAGATCCAATTGAGTGAGGGTGCAACTGTTGCCCTTGCGGTAACAAAAAAACATTAATCTATACTGCGATGGCAGAAACCCGATTTACGGATAAGGACTTAGAGGAGTTCAAGACGCTCATTGAAAACAAGCTTGCGGTAGCACGCGAGAATTTGGATGAGCTGCAAAGAGCCCTTTCACACCAAGACGACAACTCCACAGACGATACGTCTCCCACTTTTAAGATGATGGAAGATGGTTCGGAGACCATGAGCCGAGAAGAAACGGCCCAATTGGCAGCACGCCAGGAAAAGTTCATTCGGAATTTGGAAAACGCGTTGCTGAGAATTAAGAACAAAACCTATGGCATCTGCCGCGTTACGGGCAAGCTCATTCCCAAAGAGAGGCTGCGATTGGTTCCGCATGCGACTATGTCTATTGAGGCGAAAAACATGCAATAAGGCAACTTCCATTTGAACTCAACGAAATCATTGAGAGGGTGGGTGCTGAAGGTGCTGTTGCCGGTATTGCTTGTAGATCAATGCCTTAAAATTTGGGTCAAGCTAAATTTTTCGCTGGGGGAAAGCATGACCCTCATTCCAGGCCTAATCGAGCTCCAATTCATTGAAAATGAAGGGATGGCATTTGGTTGGGCCCTGCCAGGTGCAGTAGGGAAATTGGTGTTAACCTCCTTTCGATTGGTTGCCGCCGTGGGAATTGGATTCTACATGAACCGGTTGGTGAATTCGGGAGCTCACAAAGGGTTTTTGACGTGTCTCGCTTTTATTTGGGCGGGGGCCATCGGCAATATCATAGACAGCGCCATTTATGGTCAGCTCTTTACCGCAAGTCATTGGGGTATGCTGGCGGAATGGGCTGGCGAGGGGTATGCGCCTTTTTTTATGGGCTATGTCGTGGATATGTTTCATTTCACGGTTCGCTGGCCAGCTGGATTCCCCATTGAGTCCTTGGCAAGTCGGGAGGTGTTTCCACCCATATGGAACGTGGCTGATGCTGCGATTTCTTGCGGAGTCATCGCTATACTGATTGGGCAGCGGCGGTTTTTTTCGGAAGACGCCGTGAGTGCGGCTGAGACGGCCACCCCTTCAGAAGAATGAGCGGTCTCGGAAGCATTGCAGCTTATTGTTGTTGAACCCGAGGTTCAACCCAATCTCCGTGGGTGCGGATGAGTTCAATCAAGGCATCCACCGCCTGCTCCTCTGGGACATTCCGCTCAACGACTTCCTTTTCTTTGTACAAAGTGATTTTACCCGGTCCCGTCCCGACGTAACCGTAGTCGGCATCGGCCATTTCACCCGGTCCATTGACAATGCATCCCATGATGCCAATTTTGATGCCTTTCAGATGGGAAGTGACTTGCCGAATTTTGGCCGTGGTGTCCTGCAAATCAAAGAGCGTCCTGCCACAACTCGGGCAGCTTATGTATTCAGTTTTTGACGTGCGCGTGCGCGTAGCTTGGAGGATTCCGAATGCGGTAGAGTTGCGCAATTGAAGAGGAATCCCCTTGCCTTCAAGCCATATGCCGTCCCCAAACCCATCGACAAAAGGGCCCCCACAATCGGTGGAGGCGTGCAATTGAAACCGCTCCGAATCCAGCCCATCATACGAGCCGCGCAAGATGACCGGAACCGTGCATTTTGCGCGGTCAAGCACCATGCAGGATGCGCGCAGATCGGCCATAGCATGGGCACCTTGGGCCTCCAGAACCACCACTACTCGGCCGCTGTGGTTTTTTAGACGTTGCACACCTTCCGGGGTTAGTTGGTCCCGTTGTGCTCGCACGAAATGTACTGTGGCGGGATGGCCACTATCCCAGTCCATCAATGTCCAAAGGGGGTAGTGCCGATCACGTTTTTGCCAAGCCCGCGCATCTTGTAAAACGCCCAAAGTTCCGGGTAATTCGAATGACACAGGTTGTTCTCCCACATAGATCATGTCGCAGGCGAAGTCATCTAAATTCCACTTGTCCAGCGGCACGGAATACCGATATCCGCACCCAAAAAGTTTGGCTTCGGTTACGTCGGAAGAACTCAAATCGTTCACGACGATTGGAACGCATCGATCCCCGATGTTCAGCACTTGTTCTGACGTTCGCCTTTGATAAGAATAAGGATCAAACGTAAGGGCCCCTTCGTCCACGGAATTTTCAGCTTTGCGCGCTGCATAGCGATCCACCAACCTCCTCGCCACGGGCAGCTCGGCCTCTGGAGCCTCGGTCAATGAAACACGCACGGTATCGCCCAATCCATCTTCCAACAGGCTTCCGATACCAATGGCACTTTTGATTCGACCATCTTCCCCATCTCCTGCTTCGGTAACACCCAGATGCAATGGATAATCCATTCCTTCTGCATCCATGTGAGCTACGAGCAGCCGGTAGGCTTGGACCATGACCTGGGGATTGGAGGCCTTCATGCTGATCACCAGGTCGTGGTAATCGTGCTCCCGGCAGATTCGCAAGAATTCCATAGCACTCTCTACCATTCCTTTTGGCGTGTCGCCGTAGCGGCTCATGATGCGGTCAGAAAGCGAACCGTGGTTCGTTCCAATGCGCATCGCGCGACCGAGGGCTTTGCATTTGAGGACCAATGGGGTGAAGCGAGTCCGAATGCGTTCGAGTTCTTCGGCGTAGGACTCGCTTGTGTATTCGATTTCTTCGAACTTCTTTTTGTCTGCATAATTTCCAGGATTGACCCGGATTTTCTCGACATAATCAGCCGCTATTTCGGCCGCATTGGGCGTAAAATGAATGTCGGCCACCAACGGCACGTGATGCCCCATTGTTTTTAGTTCCTCTGAGATGGAATGCAGCGCTTCCGCTTCCTTGCGCGAAGGAGCAGTGATGCGCACCAACTCACTCCCAGCCTGAATCATGCGCACACTTTCATCCACGGTTTTGGACACGTCAAGCGTGTCGGCGGTGGTCATGGATTGGATGCGAATGGGTGCATCTCCTCCGAGTGTTAAATCACCCACCTTGATTTTTCGCGAAAGCCTTCGGCGGTAATTGTACCAATCCACCCGATTGAGAGGCGGGTGTTGATCTGAAGCGTTGTTTGATTCCATATTCATCTGCGCAGTGCGAAGTTAACCCGTTTCATGTTGGATTTGTTGGCGGTGCAGTGCGGTTCAAACGTAAGTTTGCTGCGCTGAGTGTTCAAGCCATGGCAGGTTCCCTTTCCATCGATACCGATCCTTGCATCGTTTTATCCGTTCTTCCATACAACGACGGAAGACGTGTGGTGCGAATTCTGAGCGAATCGCTAGGAGCCGTTGCTTTATGGGTGCCAGAGGGAAGTGGAAAAAAGCGTCAAGTAGGGAAATGGCACCCAGGTGCTTTATTGGAGTTGCGGGGATTGACCCGCAAAGGCTCAGAGGGGTTAATCCGATTCAAAGAGGCCCGCCGGAAATTCATTCCCGAGTCCATGTTTCGGGATGTGCGAAAAAATGCCGTGGTGTTTTTCCTCTGCGAGCTCATGGCCAAACTCCTCCCGGAGGAATCAGCGCACCCGGAGGTTTTCACTTTGTTTTGGCAGACCTTGATGCGAATTGAAACAGAATCAAATGTCGCTTGGATCCACGCAGAATTTGTTGGCCAATTGATCCAAGCTTTGGGCGTGGCGCCTGAACGCAGCGACTTTCCAAGCCACGATGTATTGGATTTGCAATCGGGCGAATGGAAAACTGAAATGGGCGTTGCGGAAGATCACCTGCCCGCTCCATTGGGTGATTGGTTTGTTTCCCTTTGCGAGGGGGACCGAAGCGCCTTTGAATGCCAGGCACAGGAACGAAAACAGCTCATTCAAGCACAACTTCGATATTTGCATCATCAAATGGGAGGACTGCGGGAAATTAAAAGCTATGATGTGCTGGAAGCGGTTTTTGCATAACGATTACGTGTATGACACGCCCCAGATAAAGGGACTCCGAAGGGTCGATTTTGGCGCAGTTTTTGCTGACTGCGGCACCATGATGCTGAACCTGCTGCGGCCAGACAATTTGCGAGGATGGGGGATGTTCATCTCCATGGTGATGATCTTGAATGCGGTTTTAGCGCAGGACGCGCCTCCAAAGGCCATTCCAAAGGCGATCCAATCGAAGAAGATTCAGGCCGTGTCTTCCAATGGAGGTCAGCCGGTGCCTTTCGCTGTCATTGTCAATAAGAATTCGGGCCAACAAGTCATGACCGATGCAGCGGGCTATGCATTGATCACGTGTAACCCTGCAACGGACACCTTGTTATTGCGATCAGTGGGTTTCATGGATATGGTGATTTATCCTGGGCAACCGCTTCCCAAGAGTTTGCGCATGGTCGAAGACATGGTCAGCTTAGATCAGGTGGAGGTCGTAAGCCAAAGTGTGGTTTCGATGGAGTCTATCGCACGCGACAACATGGCCACGTCCATCAACCGATTGGCCACGCCTGTTGCCAAATTGGAAGTGCCTCAGACGTCTGCGGAGTTGCTGTGGGCGACAGGTTCGGTGATGGTGCAGCAAAGTCAACAAGGCGGAGGATCACCGATCTTGAGAGGGTTCGAGGCAAACAGAGTGCTTTTGGTGGTCGACGGTGTGCGCATGAACAATGCGATTTACCGCAGTGGACATCTTCAAAATGCCATCACGGTCGACCCCAACATACTCGAACGAACCGATGTGTTGCTCGGTCCGAACAGCATCCTGTTTGGAAGCGATGCCATGGGCGGAGTGATTCATTACCATACCCGATCTCCGCGTTTGAAAGGGCAGGGTGTAACGGCGAGGATTTCATCTGCTTACCGCACTCCCAACCAGAGTTATTCGCTCCATGGTGATGTCGAATGGTCCGGCCATCGAATGGCCAGTTTGACGTCTTTTTCGCATTCGACGTACGGTGATTTGCGCATGGGTTCATGGCGAAGGCATGGCAATGCAACATGGGGCCTGGACTCCCTGTATGTGGTGCGCACGGAAGGGACGGATGAAGTGCGAATCAACGAGGAACCTGAATTGCAGGTGGGTTCGGGCTATAGCCAGCAGGATTGGCTTCAAAAATTCCGGGTACAACTGGGTCCAGGAATCTTGGATTTGAATTTCCAATGGAGCCGCAGCGGTGACATACCGCGTTATGACGTTTCGGGAGATTTATCAGGAGGGCAGCCTAAATGGGCTGAGTGGAATTACGGACCGCAACAACGCACGATGGCATCAGCGCAGTATCAACTGCTCACCCGGTGGGACGTCAAGTGGACCACCATGGTGTCGTATCAATCCATCGAAGAATCCCGGATTAAACGTCGACTGCATGCGCTTTGGCGGGAAACCCAAACGGAGAACGTGCGTATTTGGAACGCGTACTCCACCGTTTCGAAGCGATTCTATAACGGGCTTCAAGTCACCGCTGGGATTAACCTGTCAGATGACCTGGTGCAGTCGGTCGCACAAACCCGCCACATCGAAACCGATGGAATGCAGGAAGCAGACACCCGCTATCCCAACAGTGGAAGCGATATGGGCACCGCAGCAGCGTTTGCCAATGCGCGACTCAATTGGATGAATCACCAGTTCACGGGTGGGATGCGTTGGAGCCAATCTTCCTTGGGAGCCTCCTTCGAACCGGGCGTGAATTACACCCTGCCGTTTACGGCAGTATCCATGCGAAACAGCGCCTTAACGGGAGGGATTTCTGATCGGTGGTACAGCCCGTCCCGTGTTTGGTCAACATCGACGTCTTTTTCTACCGGATTTCGGCATCCGAACGTGGATGACATGGGAAAGGTTCGGGAAAAAGGAGGCTACGTGCTGATTCCAAATGATTCCCTGCGACCCGAGTACTTGTTGAGTGTGGAACAGGCCCTTCACTGGGATTTCCAAAACCGTCAAATCTTCACGGCGACATTAAGCGGCTTTGGTTCGAAGCTCAATGACGCGATTGTTCCGCAAAATGCGCAACTCCAAGGTTCGGATTGGTTTTTCATCGACGGCGACAGCGCTCGGGTTCAGACCCATGTGAATGCGAGTCGCGCGCTGATTGGGGGGGTGCGCGCAGAAATCAATGCTAAATTGACTTCGAAGTGGACTGTCCAAGCCGCCATTAATTGGACGGTTGGCGATCAATTTATGCCCAATCCTGAAACGGCGTTAGAAGACCGGCTGCCCATGGCACACATCCCACCCATATTTGGTCGCATCGCCATGGATTGGCAGGGCCGCTGGTGGACCCTGCAAGCCTCCAGTTTATTCAGCGGTTCAAAATCCGCCTCAAAATTTGGTCCGTTTGCAACGGACAACCTGGATTTAATGCTTCCAGAAGGCGCCCCCAATTGGTGGACACTCAATGCAGAATTCAGCGCGAAGTTGCACGAATCGCTGGAATGTCGTCTGGGCATTCGAAACCTTCTGGACATGCACTACCGTGTTTTTGCCAGTGGAATCAGTGCCCCGGGACGCGGGGTATATGCCTCTGTCCACGCCGCGTTTTAGGTGTAAATTCGTCCCATGCGTTTTCAAGAGGTTATTGGACATGAAGCGATTGCGGCCAAACTCCGGTCGGGAGTGGCTTCGGGTCGGGTGGCCCATGCGCAATTGTTCAATGGTCCAGAGGGAAGTGGGGCCCTGGCATTGGCTTTGGCTTATGCTCGATACCTGCACTGCTCGGACCGGGGAGAGGAAGACGCCTGCGGAATGTGCACATCGTGCAAGCAATATGATTCGCTTCAGCACCCAGACGTGCATTGGTCTTTTCCATTTTTTAAAAAAGACGGTTCTGAACAAGCCCTTTCGCAACCTTTTCAGGGCGCTTGGCGAGAGCGGATGTTGCAAGACCCATACTTTGGGCAGGAAGAATGGCTAAACGCCATCGGAGCGGACCGGAAACAGCTGTTCATTAGCGTTCAAGAAGCGTTGGAGATCAATCGGAAGTTGGGGTTGAAATCATTTTTGGGCGGCTGGAAAATCTTGATTTTATGGTTGCCTGAGACGATGCGGGTCGATACGGCCAACAAGATGCTCAAGTTGATCGAAGAGCCGACAGACCAAACGGTGATGCTTTTTGTCAGTGAACGGGCCAACCAATTGTTGGCGACGATTCGCTCTCGGGTGCAAATGATTCAAGTTCCGAGGTTGACGGAAGGCGAGGCGGCGACCGGCATGCACCGCCGGTATGGAATTTCCGTGGATCAGGCCAATCAGTGGTTGCATGTAGTCGAAGGAAATGTGGCCGCGGCATTGCGGCTGCGGAGCGATGATGGAGGCGATGATGATCATCAGTTGTTTGTGCAATGGATGCGCTCGTGCTATGCTCAGGACACGGTTACGACGGTCTCTTTAGCGGATGATTTCGCAAAAGCGGGCCGGGAGGGGATGAAGCGATTTTTGCGTTACGGTCTTCACATGGTGCGTCAGTGCATCGTCGGTAATTACGGCGCTCAGTCGCTGGTGCGACTTACTGAAGCAGAGCGAAAATTCGCCGAGAAATTTGCCCCCTTTATCCACCATGGGAATGTGCTGGATCTGCAGGAACAAATTGAAATTGCACACCGGGACATTGCCGGAAATGTGAACGGAAAGCTCGTGTTCATGGACTTGAGCGCTCAGGTGAATATTTTACTTCGAGCAAGAGGGTGAACAGCCGGAGAACGAATGTATCTTCGTAGGAAGATGAGTTGTACCAATTGCAGAAATGGAGCAGACGGGACCCCAAGGGGGTGCCGCAGCAATGGAAACTGTGGAGTGGGAGGATGCGGACCATTGACAGTCTTCGATTGGCTGGAAGGCGTGGCTATCCCCTCGGGTCAGCGAGCGTTTGACATTGTTGAAATTCGCTTTAAGGCAAATCGTAAAGGATTTTTTCGTCGGTCATCCAAACTTGAAGTACACGTCGGTGATGTGGTCGTATTGGATGCAGATCATGGATTCGATGTAGGAGTGGTGAGCCTATCGGGTGAGCTGGTTCGAGCTCAAATGAACGCCAAAGGGGTTAAAGACGATCACGAGATCAAGCGCATTGACCGCAAGGCTACTCAAGAGGACATTGATTTGTGGCAGAAGTCCAGCATGCGAGAGCCGGACACCATCAAAGAAGGACGGAGCATCATCAAACGGGCGGGGCTGAAGATGAAGTTGGCGGACGTGGAATACCAAGGCGATGGCAAAAAAGCCACTTTTTATTACACGGCAGAAGACCGAGTTGATTTCCGGGATTTAGTGCGTGATTTGGCATCAGCTTTTGGTGTCAGGATCGAAATGCGGCAGATTGGAGCGCGTCAGGAGGCAGCACGCGTAGGGGGAATCGGAGTATGTGGCCGGGAATTATGCTGTTCAAGTTGGCTCAAAGATTTTCGAAGTGTAAGCACGTCGGCCGCGCGGTACCAGCAAATGTCGTTGAATCCGCAAAAGCTCGCTGGACAATGCGGTAAGTTGAAGTGCTGTTTGAATTTTGAGCTGGACCAGTACGTCGAGGCGGTTAAGGGTTTCCCTTCTCCTAATGCGAAGATTAAGCTAAAGAAGGGCATGGCGTTTGTCTTCAAAATGGATATTTTCAAACGGCTCGTTTACCTTATTGCCCCAGACAGTGGCAACAATGGTCCCGTGCCGGTTTCGTTGGAGGACATGCAAGAGCTACTTGCGATGAATGAACGCGGTGAGTACCCGCATAGCCTCAGTGAGTTCGCCTTAGAGGAGAAGCCTGATGAAGTGGATGAGGTGTATTCCAATGTAGTGGGTCAGGACAGTTTGACCCGGTTTGATGAGGAGCGTCGTCGTCGAAAGAACCGACCCAACCGAAACAAACGTCGCAAGCCTCAAGGATCAGGCGGAAACAAGTCGTCATCGGGTAATTCGAAGGGTCCAGATGGATCCTCGAATAAGCCAAACAATCGCCGCCGTCCAAAATCTAACAAGCCCAAAAGCTCTTGAAGGCATCCAAGCGATCGATTGGTTGGTTCTTGGCCTTCGGTGCGATGATGATCGGAGCATGCGGAACAGATGCGTTTTTCGCTGGATCGAAGCCTTTTGAGATGAATCCCGGATGGCAGGCTGAGGAAGTTGCTGTGTTTGAATGGCAGGTCGTAGATACCCTTGCTCGCTATGATTTTTTCGTCGATCTGCGGCATGACCAGCAGTATCCCTTCAGCAACATATATCTGTATGTTGACTTCACATTTCCCAATGGTCGCATGCTGAGAGACACCTTGAGCTGTCAACTTGCGGACAAAAGAGGCAATTGGCTGGGTTCAGGCTTTGGCAACATGGTCGATCACCGCATTGGTTTTCGCCGCGCAATGGGATTTCCATTGACAGGTGATTACGCGATTTCCATTGCGCATGGTATGCGAATAGACCCTTTGCCTGGAATTTCGGATGTGGGCTTCCGCTTGGAGCCTTCCGTTGATCAGTAGGTGAGTCGAGGATTAAGGAAGGGCTACTGGCGCCCCAAATGCGACGGGGGCATTGTTATTCGTCCACTCCTCCATGCCGCCAATGAGATCAATGATATAAGGGTGACCCATGATTCGGAGCTCTTCCGTAATGACTCCGCTGCGTCCACCTGCCTCGCAATAAACGAGGATGGGGCGGTCTTCTGGAAGCGATTTCAACGTATCCAGACGGTGGTCCCAATCGTACGATATGAATGCAGCTCCTTCGAGGTGCCCTGCCTCCCATTCGTAATCGGAACGAACATCAATGAGAATCGCATTGGGAAGTTCTGACTGCAACGAGTCCAATTTTAAGATAGAAATCTCCTGTACCTGAGGACGGTTACCTTGATTTTTTGGGGCCGTGTTTTCTGAATGGCAGCTGCTCAAGCCAAAGGCGATGAACGCGCACGGAAGTAGGAGGATGATGCTCTTCATGCTGTAAAATTAAGGGTTCATAGACAGACCGTTTTATGCCCTCCAAAATTGTGGTAATTTGCGTTCAAGAAATGAAACCATGCGATTAAAATTTATTCAGTCCCTAGGGACATTGATGGTGCTGTCCCTAATTTTTTGTGGAGTCGCATTCGCCCAGTCGGGGGAAACACAGGCTGAAATTCGGTACTGTGGTCAGTGGATGATGGAGGAGGCTTTTTTCAATGCACATCCGGAGGCCCGAGAACAAGCGACACGCGATGCGCTGAGACTGGAGGCTGAGACAGAGCAATTTATGGATGCGAACCGCGATGAGTTGATTGTGATCCCGGTGGTTTTTCACGTCATTCATTACAACGGACCAGAAAACATCAGCGAGGCACAAATCATGAGCGGCCTCGAGGTAATGAACGCGGATTTTCGAAAACTCAACAGCGACATTGATGATGTGATTGACGATTTCACGGATGTGGCAGCGGATATCGAAATTGAATTTCGATTGGCGCAAATTGATCCAAGTGGCAATTGTCACACGGGAATCAACCGCATTGTGTCTCCATTGACCTACATAGGTGATGGAGATGTGAAGGATTTGATTCAATGGCCACGAAACAGTTATCTCAACATCTGGGTCGTGGAGAATGCAAACGGTGCTGCAGGATATAGCTTGTACCCAAGCTCTGTCAATGGCAACCAAGGGGCAGGGAACGATGGAATAGTTGTAGCGCACGATTACACCGGTAATATGGGGACCAGCAATGTTTACCGTTCAAGAACCTTGACCCACGAGGTTGGACATTGGATCAACTTGCGCCATACATGGGGCAATTCCAACAGCCCAGGCGATCCAGAGAATTGCGATATGGATGACAATGTGGATGATACCCCCACCACAAGCGGTTGGACATCTTGCAATGTGAATGGAGAGACCTGTGGATCGCTGGACAATGTGCAGAATTATATGGAGTATTCTTATTGCGGACGAATGTTTACGGATGGACAACGTCTTCGGATGCGGGCCGCGATGAACAGCAGCACGGCGCAAAGAAATCAACTTTGGACTCCAGCAAATCTCGAAGAAACGGGCGTGAGCCTTGAACCCATTCTGTGCGAGGCACGCTTCTCCGCTTCTCGTCAGACCATCTGTGTTGGAGATTCCGTTCAGTTTTTTGATGAGAGCTTTCACGGTGTCTCAGGATGGGAGTGGGATTTTGGGGATGGCAATTCGGCTGGGGGCGAGGCACCTTGGCATACATTCGATGATGCGGGTTTATTTGATGTAACCTTGACCGTAACGAACGGCATCAACGAGCAGTCCTTGACGGAAACCTCCTTTATACAAGTTTTGGAAGTAGGAGCGATGGCAACCCCATTTTCAGACAGTTTTGAATCGCCCGAATTGAGTGAAGATTGGTTCATGGTGGATGTGTCCAACGACGGAGATGGTTGGGAACTCACCACCGTTGCTGCCTACACGGGTGATCAAAGTTTGCGCATCCATAATTGGTCAAACAACATTGAATTCAACCAGGATTTGTTGATCACGAGTTCCATGGATATGTCGCAAGCTTCTGAGATTCAAGTCTCCTATAAGTGGGCATATTGCTTCAAGGGGACGAATGAAGATGAAGACGATACCGATGATCGGTTGAAGATATACGCTTCCCCTGATTGCGGAGAAACTTGGAGCCTCCGGCGCATGCACAGAGGATTTACGGATTTACCTTCCGCTCCTCCGCATCCGTTTGTCTTCACTCCGAGTGGGCCGGAAGAATGGAACAGTTATACCCTGAGCATTCCTTACGAGCAATTTTTTACGGAGAACTTTCGTCTGAAATTTGAATTCGAGAGTCGCTTGGGCAATAACATTTTCCTGGACGATATCAACATCGAAGTGCTTTCTCCAGCTGATGTGATTGAACGCGAGGCGACGAGCGGGATTGAACTGAGTGTGTACCCCAACCCGGCAACGAATTCAGCATCATTGGAATTCGCGACGAATCGCCCCTACGACAGGATGACCTTGGAAATTGTGGACTTGACGGGCCGTTTGATTTGGACCGGATTCTCCGGGGCGTTGCCACTGGGCAGCCAGCGATTTGAGCTGCCTGTATCGAGGTTCGCCCAAGGGACATACATGGTCGTTCTTACCGCTGATGGACGTCAATTTTCAGAGCGACTTTTGGTGAAATAAGCCAGAAGTTAATTCCATAAAAAACGGCCGCGTACTGCGGCCGTTTTTTATGTATTCCATGAGAAAAAACCCATGGGAAGTTTTGTAGTGTGCTTTCAGCTTTTGGACCCGACCAAAACGGTCACGCATCCTTCGTGCAAAATGGCCGACTTGGATTCAGGCACCTGCACATGAATTTGCAGTTGTTGCGTTGTTTCGACTTTGAAATCAACATAGTTCACGTCGGGTTCATTCTTGCTGCTATCAAATAAGCGCTTCCCTCGCCCGTCATTGATTTCATATGCAACTTCCCCAAGCACGGGGTGACTGCAAACGATCAAGCGGTAATCTTGCCCAGCCAAGAAGGTGAGCATGAGCTCGGCCTCATCACCTGGGATGAGGATGGCGCTGTTGTAGTTGTCATTTTGAATGTAGCCGTCCAAGGTGGACAGGCAATTCTTCTTCGTAAACGACCGACACTGTGCATCGGCAGTTGTTGCAAAGAGCCCGAAGGCCAAAAGGAGGATTATCGTATGTTTCATCGTACTTCTTGGCTAATTATTGAATGCAAGCGTTTCGAACGTTTTCGACCGCGGACGCAATTGCACCGATTGTTGCATCGTCTGCAGCGAAGGTCGGTCCGCCACCGATGACAAATCCACCAGATTCTTCACGGGATGTGGTGCCTTCACCTTCGTCCGTGCTGACGCCTTCAAAGGCGGATTGAATTTGTTCCATGGAAGCGAGCAGTCCTGCTAAAGCTGGCGTTTGCTCATAACTTGAGCAGAGTCTCATGACATCATTCAGTACCAATTTTTGCTCGGCAATGCGTGTTTTTAATTCTTCAGGGGCTTCGTCGAGGTGGCGCGTGGCCAGGTAAAGTCCTTCGACCCATCCAGCGGCGACCACGAGTCCCGCGAGGTCTTCTTGACCGTTGAACTTAAGTTGTTCATTCAACGCATAGAAGGTGTCCGATACAATATCGATAAGCACCCCCCGTTCGTTGCGGTTGGCCTCTACTTCGGACATGACCTCGTCGCTTAGTATGTTGCTCACGCCCAATTCTTCGCTCAGCGATTTGATGGCTGACAGGTAGTCTAGGCTTGCAGAATTTTCTTCGAAGATGGTGGCGTAGCTCAAATCCGCACCATAGATTCCCAAGTTCATGGCTTGCGCATCGCTCGAGGTGTAGTTCGCTGCGCGGTTCGCGCCGTTGAGGGCATCAGCATGGAAATGTGCTCCACTGCGCTTGATCAAAGAGGCGGTCTCCATGGGTGAGGGTGCCGCATGAAAAATCTTTGTCAGTGTATTCTCGCGTGACGTGACAGCCATGCCATCTGCATCCATGCCTTCATCCGCGACCTGTTCGTGATCGTGTGAGGCGTGATCGTGCCCGGCATGGTCCTCTTGACTGCCTCCGCATCCGGTGGCAAGAAATGCACCCATTCCGAAAAGGATCGGGAGTGCTTGAATTCGTTGTTTGAAACGCATAGTTATAGATCTGGATATTGAAGTCCAAGTTGCTTCTCACCGAGCACCTATACGGAGGGGGTGTGAAAAAGTTCCACACACGCCAATGTTTATCTCAAAAGATATTTTTTTGTCAGTGTGCTTCGAGCCAATTTTGGCCGGAGCACATCTCAACAACCAAAGGCACATCGAGCGTAACAGCCTTGGACATGGCTTCGGAAATCATCGCTTGAAGTTGTTGAATTTCGCTTTTGGGCACATCAAAGACCAATTCATCGTGGACTTGCATGATCATGCGGGTCTGCATGTTATGCTCCTTCAGTGCGGCATTCATGCGCACCATGGCGACTTTAATGATATCTGCTGCAGAGCCTTGGATTGGAGCATTCACAGCATTTCGCTCGGCGAAAGCCCGCACCGTCGCATTGTTGGATTGAATGTCCGGTAAATACCGGCGACGACCTAGCACGGTCTCAGCGTACCCTTTCTCACGCACGGCCTCAACACAATCTGCTGTAAAGGCTTTGAGCTGGGCGAACTGGACGAAGTAGGCGTCGATAATTTCCTTGGCCTCACGACGTGGGATTCCCAAGTTTTGAGCTAATCCGAACGCTCCCTGACCGTAAAGAATCCCAAAGTTGACGGCTTTTGCTTTGCTTCTCATGCCACGGTCCACCTCCTCGGTCGGTACGCCGAAGACCTTGGCCGCAGTAGCGGTATGCACATCTTGGCCTTGAATAAACGCCTCTACGAGGCCCGAATCTTTGCTGAGTGCCGCGGCGATTCGCAATTCAACTTGGCTGTAATCTGCAGCTACAAGCACGTGCTGTTCATCGCGGGGAACAAACGCTTTTCGAATGGCTCGTCCTTCTTCCGTGCGGATGGGTATGTTCTGAAGATTCGGATCTTTGGAACTCAGTCGGCCCGTTGCGGCTACGGTCTGCTGGTAGGTCGTGTGCACGCGACCACTTTCTTCGAACACCAGTTTAGGCAGAGGATCCACATACGTGGACTTTAGTTTCTTCAATTTGCGGTAACGCAGCACAGCGGGCACAATGGCATGAGCGTCCTTGATTTTTTCGAGGACTTCCTCACCGGTTGGGTACTGACCTGTTTTGGTTTTCTTGATTTTCGCCTTGATCTCCAACGTTTCAAAGAGAATGGGGCCGAGTTGCTTTGGGCTGTCGATGTTGAATTCATGGCCGGCGTGCCCATGGATTTCTTCGGTTAGGACCGCGATTTGCTGCCCAAGAGTCTCACTGTATTCTGCTAATTCAGCAGAATTGATTCGAACGCCCTCTAATTCCATGTCAGCCAAAATCTGGACCAGGGGCATTTCTACGGTTCGGAACAGCTCCATCGCAGCGACACCCTCTAGTTGGGGAGTGAATCGCTCTCGCAATTGGAAGGCTACATCGGCGTCTTCACATGCATAGTCTGTCAGCGATTCTACCGGTAAGTCCATCATGGATTTCTGGTCCTTGCCCGCTTTGCCGATGAGCTCGGTGATGGGAATCGTTGCGTATCCCAGTTCGATCTCCGCAAGGCGATCGAGCTTATGCGACGATTCAGGTTGAATCAAGTAATGCGCAACCATCGTGTCAAAAATCCGATTGTGAAATGTGATTCCGCGGCGATGAAGGATTTTGTAATCGAATTTAAAGTGATGGGCAACGGCCTCTTTCGTTGCATCTGCAAACAGCGGTTGCAGCTTTTGCATGAGTTCGGATTCGGTCCATTCTTCTGCCGTCGCAGGAACCCACCAAGCGGAGCCGGTCGCGTGGGAAAAGGCGATTCCCACCAGAGAGGCACGAAGGGTATCGAGCGACGATGTCTCGGTGTCAAAGGCAAAAATTGGTGCCGCCAACAACGCTTCCAGCATCGCGTTCAGTTCTGAAAGGGTTTGTACGATTTGGTAATTGGTTTCAACGTCTTTTATAGACCGATATCCGCTTGCACCCTCCGGGCCCAAGAAGGCATTTCCCGTCGCAGCGTTGGCAGGGGTGCCGAACAAATCGAGTTGCGCCGACTCTTCCGCGATGGTTTTAGCTGCAGTCGGTTCAGGTAAAATGGGAGTTGCTTTATCAGCAGCGCCTCCTAACATTCGCTGAGCGAGTGTGCGGAATTCCAATTCTTCAAGGGTGGCACGCAGTTCATCCGATTTTGGGGGCTCCATCACCATCTGATCCCAATCGAATTCCATGGGAATGTCCAAGCAAATTGTCGCCAATTCTTTCGAAAGTCGAGCCAAGTCAACGTTTTCCTCCACGCGTTCCTTGAGCTTTCCTTTCAGCTCTCCGGCGTTTTCGATGACACCCTCCAGGCTGCCATATTGTTTGATGAGTTTCGAAGCCGTTTTTGCACCTACCCCGGGAATGCCCGGGATGTTGTCGGCGCTATCTCCCATCATACCGAGTAAATCAATGATTTGCAGCGGGTTGTCGACATCGAATTTTTCACAGATTTCATCGGGCCCCCAAACTTCTGCCGGATTCCCACTTCTGCCTGGCCGGTACATGCGGATTTTTTCAGAGACGAGTTGACCAAAGTCTTTGTCAGGCGTCATCATGTAAACATCGAAACCTACTTTTTCTGCCTCCTTGGCCAAGTATCCAATTACGTCATCTGCCTCAAAACCGACCTCGCTGATCGATGGAATGTTCAGCCCTTCCAAGACCTGCAAAATCCAGGGAACAGATCGCTTGATGTCTTCGGGAGTTTCATTCCTGTTCGCCTTGTATTCGGCGTAGGTTTCATTGCGAAAAGAACCGCCAGGGGGGTCAAAAACCACGGCCAAATGCGACGGTGATTCTTTTCGGACGACCTCGATTAAGGCATTGGTAAAACCAAAAATGGCGCTGGTATTCAGCCCTTTTGAATTGATTCGAGGATTTTTCATGAACGCGTAGTACGCTCTGAAAATCAACGCGTATGCGTCGATGAGAAATAGCTTGCGTTCGGAAGGGGCGGTGATCATGTCAGGTACGGTCCGATGTGTTCCATCGAAGGTACCACGCACACGCCAAAATCAGTCGGAATTTTTGGGCCGTTTATACACGGGTACGGTCGAACACGGCTCGCCGTAAAAGAGCGACTGAACATGAGGTTGGAGACGTCGGATGATCAGGGCCAGCGCCTCGGCTGTGGTGCCTGAGGAGCATCCTTTGATGACCACGCGACCATCCTGAAACGGAGCGAGATCCAGTTGTTCAATGGCGTGCATAAGCATCTGCACACGCACGACCTCTGGGGAACCAACGAGCGCGTGTGCGCCCAGGGTCGTCAACCTCGACGTGGCCAACATCCACGCCCAGTCGGGAACTATGGCATCTGAGCTGCAGTACAGGGCGACCGTGCTTCCAGTCCATTTCGGAGCATCCAATTCCCGCATGGCTGCTCTGAATGCTTTTTCTTTGAGGACCCACCCCATTTCGAGGTAATCGGCCAAATCAAATTCCAGCACGGGAGCAACGGGCATGAGGTCGTCCAAATCCAATGCGATAAGTCCGCTTTCGTCTACGCGATTGCGGATTGGCTCAGAAGCTGATTCAGGGTGTTGGTCCATGGGTCAGGCACGTCGAGTTGCTTGAGCTGATCCGGAGCCAGCTGCGGCTAACATTTCTTGCGCCGAGTCCATGATGGCAGCAGCATCGTAGGTGTTTTCCGCATAAAGTTCTGCCTGAGTTCCGTGCTCTACGAAGCTGTCAGGCAAGCCCAATCGCCTTACCGTAGCGTGGTAATTGTTATCGCCCATAAATTCGAGCACGGCGCTTCCAAAGCCGCCCATGATGCATCCATCTTCCAGGGTGATGACCTGCTCGAATCGGCCGAAGATTTCGTGCAACATAAGTTCGTCCAATGGCTTGACGAATCGCATGTCATAATGAGCTGCGTCGATGCCTCGTTTTTCCAATTCTGCACATGCTTCTGTGGCTTGGGTTCCGATCGCGCCTATGCTCAATATGGCGATGTCGCTTCCGGTTTTGAGGCGTCGACCTTGTCCCAGTGGAATTCCTTCGAAAGGCTTTTTCCAATCCACGATGGAGCCCGCTCCACGCGGATACCGGATGGAATAGGGGCCGTTGTGATTTTGAGATGCGGAGAACATCATATTTCGCAAATCCACTTCATCCATGGGCGCCGCAACAACCATGTTGGGAACACAGCGCATGTATGCCAAATCGTATGCTCCATGGTGGGTGGGGCCGTCCGCTCCTGCCACCCCACCGCGGTCCAAACAAAATACGACGTGGAGGTTTTGGATCGCAACGTCGTGAATGACTTGGTCATATGCCCGTTGCATGAAGCTCGAGTAGATGTTGCAAAAGGGGACTTTCCCTTGGGTAGCCATGCCTGCACTGAACGTGACGGCGTGCTGCTCTGCAATGCCCACATCAAAGGCCCGATCGGGCATTTCCTGCAACATAAATTTCAAAGAGCATCCGGAAGGCATGGCGGGGGTCACCCCTACAATTCGCGCATCTTTTTTTGCTAATTCAATGATGCTGTGACCAAAGACATCCTGGAATTTGGGTGGTTTCGGTTGATCTGAAACTGACTTCTTAATTTCACCTGTGGACTTGTCGAATAGCCCGGGCGCATGCCAAGTCGTAGGACTTCCTATTTCAGCGGGTTCATAGCCTTTTCCTTTGACCGTGACGCAATGCAAAAGCTTGGGACCGGGGATGTCTTTGATGTCGTTTAGGATTTGAGCTAGATGCTCAACATTGTGGCCGTCAACCGGCCCGAAATAACGGAAGTTGAGGGACTCGAAAAGGTTCGATTGGTTGAGCAATGCGGATTTCACGGCAGCCTCAACTTTTTGGGCTATCGCTTGGGCATTGGGTCCGAATTTGGAAATACGACCGAGTAAGTGCCACACTTCATCCTTCACCTTGTTGTAAGTTTTGGATGTGGTAATGTCCGTGAGGTATTCTTTGAGCGCTCCAACGTTGGGATCAATGGACATGCAATTGTCATTGAGAATGACAAGCAAATTTGCGTCTTCTGCACCCCCATGGTTCAGCCCTTCAAAGGCCAAACCCGCAGTCATCGCTCCATCACCAATGACGGCGATATGGCGCTTTTGGTGCTGTCCGTCAAGCTTGCTGGCAACGGCCATTCCCAAAGCTGCAGAAATCGAAGTGGAACTGTGCCCCACTCCGAACGTATCGAACTTACTTTCACTGCGTTTGGGAAATCCACTGAGTCCTCCATACGCCCGGTTGGTGTGAAAGCGGTCCCGTCTTCCGGTTAAAATTTTATGTCCATAAGCTTGATGTCCAACATCCCAGACCAGTTGGTCTTCAGGGGTATTAAACGTGTAGTGCAGTGCAACGGTGAGCTCTACAACCCCCAAACTTGCCCCAAAGTGTCCTCCTTTTTCAGACACGACGTCCACGATGAATTGGCGGAGTTCGTCGCAAATAGCCGGCAAATCCTCCACACTGAACTGTTCACGCATATCCTTGGGTTCAAGGATTCGTGACAAATGAGGTCCGGCGGGGTAATGGTTCATGGCAAGGGGTCTGACTGCGCTTGTCGAGTTCCAACAAAAATAAGTGCATCCATGTTCAAATTGCTCGATGTTCCCGGCAACTTTTGCCAACACTCAAGCTCGATTTTCGCGCAGAACAATATCAGGCTTCCACCAAGGAAGCGAGACCACGCAAAATCGCCGCGCCATCTGTGTTCCCTAAATCAGAGCTTGAGGCGCGTTCTGGATGGGGCATCATTCCAAAAACATTCATTTCCTTGTTGGACACGCCAGCAATGCAATCGGTTGCTCCGTTAGGGTTCGACCAGTTGTTCACTTTGCCGGCTTCATCGCAGTATTGAAACAGCACCTGATCATTGTCGTGAAGCGCTTTCAATCCGTCTTCATGGATGAAGTAGTTCCCTTCCCCGTGGGCGATAGGTATCACGAGTGGTTGGTCTGTTTCGGAGGAACTGGATAGGGGTGCTACCCGCGAAACGGGTTTTAAATGGACGTTTTTACAAATGAACTTGCGGCTTTCATTGTGCAGCAGCGCTCCCGGGAGCAAGCCGGTTTCACACAAGATTTGAAAGCCGTTGCACACACCAAAAACTCGGCCACCCCGCTGCGCATGCGCAATGACCGATTCCATGATGGGAGAGAACCGGGCAATTGCGCCGCTTCGGAGGTAATCTCCGTAGCTAAAGCCACCTGGTAAAACGACCACGTCCACCCCTTGGAGATCGCGGTCCTTGTGCCAAAGTTGAACCACCGAAAAATCCAAATCGTGCTCCAAGGCATGCACCATGTCCATGTCGCAGTTTGAGCCGGGGAAAGTGACCACTCCAAATTTCATAGCGCGAAGGTCGACATAATGATGAATTTAGCGAATAATTTGCTGTGCAAAAAGTACCAACAGCGTACCAACAAAGAACCAGAAGAGCGCATTCGTCCAGCGGTTGGAGTTGCGCTTGTGGTATTCCCATTGTGGAATCAAGTTCACGGTCAAAAACGCCAGGGGCAAGGCAAGTGCAGGAGATGCCTGTATCGGATGCAGTGCACCTTCCCACGGAATCGGAAACCCTATTTGAATGCATGAGCCGGCCACGAGCGAACCGGTAAACACGACGGTATTGATGCGACTATTCTGCATCCGTAGGTTTTTGTTTGATTGCTCCCTGTAGAGCATAAGTAAGCCAAGCGCTCCCCACACCATACCCCCCCCCAACTGCAGTGAATCGCTAAAAATAGAGGGGTATGCCATGGTCATGCTCCCCGGAGTCGAATTCAGGAGGTTCTCCAGAAAAAGGGTAACCGCTCCTCCCCAAGCCCCCCCCAAGGCAAGCATGAGCCATTCGCGAAGGATGGAAGGACGGGTGTTGATTTGAATGAGAATCAATCCGAGCGCAATTCCCCAATGCTGAGGGTTCAAGCAGATCGCCACGGCAGCAAGTGCGCCCGCTCGAAATTGAATCGCGCTGGTGGTGGGTTGTCGGTGCATCTGCAAGGTCAGCGATAAACTGGCGCATGCTGTGAGCAGACTTAACCAGGATAAAAGTTGATCCATCCAAGGGCCTGATGCTTCCCAAAAGAGAAGACCCCAAGCGATTACGCACCAGCTCAGCGCGGGGTCGCCGCGCTCGACAAATTGCCCTTTGACATAAATATGATGGCAAAACAAGGCCACCGAAAGGAGCCCTAAACCCTGAATCAACAGGGACTGCCAGGCCACTTCAACAAGCGATCCACGCAAGAGTAAACCAACGACTAAGGTCATTGGCACAATGAACCATGCAATTGGTTGGTTGGATCGGAGGATTGAAATCAACGGTTGCTTATTTTTGTTCCGAATTTAGCACCCATGAACACGCAAGAAATCATTACACCTGTCGCGAAATTTATTGAGTGGACCTTCGAGACCATCTTGGTGCCGATCAGTTCACCTTTTAACATGAGCGTCATTGCGCTGGGTTTTATAGGGTTGTTTTTCTGGCTGCGCTTGCAGAAGAAATACAACGACAAAGCAGAAGAGGAGGGCAGAATCGCTTGATTCCAATTCCTTCGCATCACGCCAAATCGAGCACGTCTGCTCCGATGTCTTTGCGGCAGTATGCCCCTTCGAATCCGACTTTTTCTGCAAGTCGGTAGCTGTTCTTCACGGCTTCTTCCACGTCTGCACCGCGTCCCGTTAGAGCAAGAACTCTCCCCCCGTTGGTGTAAAGTTTTTTGCGGCTCTGCTTTGTTCCAGCATGAAATACATGGCCGTCGATGCCCCCTACGTCGTTCAGCCCCTTGATTTCGTTTCCTTTCTCATACGAATCAGGGTAGCCGTCACTGGCCAAGATGACCGTGGCAGCCGCTCGCTCGTCCGTGACCAGATCGTATTCGGAGAGCAATCCGGAGCACAGGCTCTCAAACAGATGGAGCAAATCGCTCTTGATTCTGGGAAGAATAACTTCCGTCTCGGGATCACCTAACCGGCAATTGTATTCGATAACATATGGATCGCTTCCGACGCGGATGAGTCCAAAAAAGAGAACCCCAGAGAATGGAATACCATCCTTGCTTAAGCCTTTGATGGTCGGTATGATCACCTGATTCAGTGCTTTTTCTTGGAATTCTTCTGTTAAGAAAGGAACGGGTGAGATGGCTCCCATGCCACCGGTATTGGCTCCGGTATCTCCCTCACCAATTTGCTTGTAATCCTTGGCAGAGGGCAATAAGTGGTAGCTACTTCCGTCGGTGACAGCGAACATGCTGAGTTCTCTTCCCGAGAGAAACTCCTCGATGACCACCTTCTTTCCAGCCTCTTGAAATGCCAATCCGCTGAGCATATCACGGAGTGTTTTGGTCGCTTCAGCTTTGGATTTTGTAATGATCACGCCTTTGCCGGCTGCGAGGCCATCTGCCTTGATTACGTAGGGAGGCTGAAACGTATCCAATGCAGCGATTGCTTCATTGAGTTGGGAATGATCAAAGCTGACGTAGCGAGCCGTGGGAATGTTATGGCGTTGCATGAAGGCCTTGGCGAATTCCTTGCTGCCCTCCAGCATGGCACCGGCCTTCTTGGGGCCAACGACCAAGATGTTGGTTTTGGTCGATGCTTCGAAGTAATCGGCAATGCCCGCGACAAGTGGCGCTTCCGCCCCGACAATCATTAGGCCTATTTTTTGGCGGCGAACATAGCGTTCCACGGCCGCGAAGTCCATGACATTCAAATCCGCAACAGTCCCCAAAGACTCCATGCCCCCATTACCTGGAGCTATATGTAAACTTCGCAACATCGAAGACTGACTTAGCTTCCATGCGATGGCGTGCTCTCGCCCGCCGCTTCCCAACAACAGTACATTCATAAAACAAAAATAAGGGGTCTTGCGAGGGGTGCAAGCATTCGTTAGAAACTTCCTCTCTGCGCGCAGTAACTTGCGTGTAAATCTGCTTTTTGCATCCCAAGCTTATGAATCGACCTGTTTTGTCCGCCGTCATTATCGCGTTCAACGAAGAAGGCAACATCGACCGCTGCATCTCGTCGCTGGATGGAATCGCCGATGAGGTGTTGGTGGTGGACTCTGGGTCGACGGATCGCACAGTTGATCTGGCAGAGGCGGCGGGTGCTCGCGTGCTGTTTCATTCGTTTGAGGGCCACATCGAACAAAAAAACTGGGCAGCCGGTCAAGCAAGGGGTGCGTGGTTGATCTCGCTGGATGCAGACGAAGCCATTGGTCCAGAATTGCGCACCTCATTGTTGAAATGGAAAGAGGGTGATCGGGATGGTGATGGTTATGAATTTAATCGGTTGACGTCTTATTGCGGACATTGGGTGCGGCATGGCGGATGGTATCCTGATCGCAAATGCAGGCTTTGGAGAGCAGGTCAAGCGCAGTGGGCGGGGGAGAATCCTCACGACCGGCTAGAATTAAATTCGGGAAGATCACCTCACCGTCTCAGGGGTGATTTACTGCATTATTCCTACCACGAAATAGAGGACCACATTCGACAAATTCGGTTTTTCACCGACATCGCAGCAACTGAATACCGCGGCCCTGTCTGGATGACGTGGGGGTTGATACGGCCGTTCAAATCCGCCTTTCAGTGGGTCAAAAACGCCCTTCTCAGAGGCGGATGGCGGGATGGTTGGGCGGGATGGACGATTGCGAAATGGAGTGCATATGCCACCGCAGAAAAGTACCGGAAAGCGGCCGCTTGGCGCCGAAAAAAGGCGGCACTGAAGCGATCTGGACGGGAAGAGGTTCACCGGCTGCTCGTGTGTCGGACGGATGCCATTGGCGATGTTGTGCTCACGTTGCCTATCGCGGGTCGGTTGGCAGACCACTTTGAGGTCGATGTTTTGGTGCGCGCCTACGCTGCACCTGTGGCTCGGGCATCGCAATCTGTGAAGAGGGTGCTGGAGTGGGATGGGCATGAACCGCTGGATTTGAGCGTGTACGACGCGGCTATTTTGGCCTTTCCAGATGTCGATGTTGCCAAGGCATTGAAGGAGGCGGGGGTTCCACTGCGCCTGGGAACGGGACGCCGTTGGCCGTTCCGTCGCTACATCAATTTGCGTCATGGGGTTTCTCGGAAGTATTCTGGCCAGCACGAGGCGTGGCATGGACTGGATTTGGCACACGTTCTGCAACCGGTTCCAGGATGGATAGAACCGGGTGCTGTGCCGTCCACGTCTCCCTCGGATTGGGCCAAGTGGACTGGTTTGCAAGCAGAACCCTGGGGCGAAGTGCAAAAGCGTGTGGAAGGTGCGGCATCGTGGTTGATTCCCGGTCGCAGCCATGTCATTCTTCATCCGGGGTCGAATAATAGTGCTACCAATTGGTCCATCCACCAGTATGCGGAGTTGATGCGGTCCTTGATCAACGATGGACACCGTGTTATTTGGACGGGAACGGCGCAGGAAGCCGCTGCATGGCCTGAGCTCTCTTCATGGTGCCAAGAGGTGGATGCAGTAAATGCCACGGGAGCTCTGAAATTGGAAGAATTGATGTCCTTAATCCAAGAGGTGGATGGCTTGGTTGCCTCAAGCACAGGACCGTTGCATTTGGCTTCTGCCCTCGGTAGAGCATGTGTAGGTCTTTATGGAACAGATGCACCAACTTGGCCAGAGCGATGGCATCCGATGGGATATCGCGCAGCGTGGATTGCCACTTCTGATCGCACCCAATCGGGGCATCTGGCGATAGAAGTGATAGAGGTCTCCTCAGCTTTAGCTCAGCTGGGAGTGGGAACGCCGGCCCAATAAACCGATGAAAAAACCAGCGAAGGTCACTCCTGCCTGGGTTTCTAGCGTGTCTTCTGTCAAACATGAAAGGGCCAGAACCCAGACGAAAAGCAAGGCAATTTGCTGAATGGGACGGTCACTCGGTCGATACCCTCCGAATGCAAGTGCCACGAGTATCGCTGTCCATAAGATCAAATTCAGCGGACCACCGGCAAGCAGAAACGTAACAAATTGATTGTGTGCGCGCAACCTGAATTCCGGTGCGAGTGGGGATTTAAGCTCAGCATACGCCCAGTCAAACGATTGTCTTACATCTCCAATTCCTACCCCGAAGACCGGGTAATTCTGATAGATGTGAAAAGCTGCACGAAGAAATGCAAAACGCTGCACGATTGAGTGCCCTCCTGGATTCCCCCCATCCAACATATTCCAAACTTCAAATTGCACGGCCTCCATCCGTCGCAACAGCCCATGATGTTCAAGCTCCAATATGGTGGGGATACCAGATTCAATCCAGCGAATTTCTTGATCAGATAGCTGACTCACGCCGTCCAGATCCTTCGCAAGGCCCTTCGACGTTAAAAACCGCATGAGGGTCATTCGAAGTTCTTGGTTCCTTCCGTCGATCCCTTCTATTGAAAGCTCGCTGCGCTTTGCCCACCCTTCGCCCAATTCCGTCGGAGCGATTAGCGTCCAAACGTGGTGACCGTTTTCCCGGAGACAGCGTTCAGGGTAGTGTTCATACAGTTCCCCTTTTGCTGTGCTTTTAAGCATATCCTGAGCATCAGGATAGACGGGTCGCAAGTTCCAGCCTAAAAAAGCAACGGCTGCGATGCCCGCCCCCGCCATGGCAACAACGAGTTTTCGCCCTCGATTGGCTAACCAAAAGACGATTAGCGCCACGACAGGAAATAAAATTGCACCGGTCAATGAAGCGACCTTCCAAGTGAACAGCCCGCCAAGAACCCCGATCAAGGTCAGAAAGATCGCCGCTACTGCTTCTTTGTGCAGCATCCATCGGTGCAGCCACCAGCCCCAGATGAACGTAATCAAAAGGCTGAATCGAATGTGGGAAATAAACGGAGACCAGTCGCGCGCTTGCATCTCTCCTTCATGATGGTATCCAATCCACAGGCATGCCGCACATGCCGCCACTACGGCCACCGCTAAAGCATGCTGTACCACGTTTAATCCCCGAGGCTGATTCCATCTGCCCGAAATCAAGATGAGCGGAAAGGCCAGCAAGGGCAGTTCGATCCTGAGCGCCCGCCAGCCATAGGCCCAATCGGTGGACCATAGCTGGCTTAGCAGATGCCAACTAAACAGCGCTAATACTCCCCATAACACAAGTTGAGATTGCCAAAATGACCACGTTCTTCCTCGGAATAGGGGCCCGTTTTTCCAGCGGTCTACAGCCCATGCAAGGACGAGAAGGAATGCTCCCTGACTCATTAAAAAATTGGAGAATGGCAGGGCAATCGCCGTGAGAATCAGGGCCGCATCGTAGGTCCTTTGCACCGTTGAATGTGAACCGTTCTGCATTGGACTTATTCGGAGGACGCGGGACCTGCGAGAATGTCCACGTGCTGATCCTTGGACATCAGTTCGATGGCTTGATTGAGCGCGTCATCTCGAGGAATCGACCATTCAATGACTCCCGTTTGCAAGTGATAGCGCATGACCAATTCCTCCTCCAATGCCCAGGTAATTTCTTCTTTGAATCGATTCAAATCGCGCTCAATGGAGGGTTCAAGTACGGCGGAAAATGCTTCGAAAGCCGCAGAGTCTAGGCTGTAAAGCTGCTCTTCTCGGGCCAGTGAAGTCAAGTCATTCCAAGCCGCATGCGTTCTTGATTCGAACGTGGTTGAATCGTTGTCTTGGGCGAATTGGACAAACGCCTGCCAATCTTCATCGCTGAGTTGAAATTCTTTGGCCGGACCGATGCTATCGTGCTGTGCACTCCAAGCATTGGCAAAGTCAAACAGGATGCCATTCATGTAAAGCCCTTCAAGGACATACCCCATGTAAGGCAGTTCGATCGGAACGTCTGGCTGAACCCCCTTGCCATCAATTACCGGGCGACCATTGCGTGTTTTGAAGGCCTGAAGGGTGGAGTCTGCAAATGCTTGTGCCTCTCCTTGAGCGGAGCGTTTTCCACCATAATCCAGGCGTTGAATGCAGCGGCCGCTTGCCGTGTAATATTTCGCGACGGTGACTTTGAGCTTGGTGCCATATGCAAGAGGTTTTGTCTGCTGCACGAGGCCCTTGCCAAAACTTTCTTGGCCAAGAATGATTGCCCGGTCTAAATCCTGCAGCGTACCGGCGACAATTTCAGATGCGGATGCAGATTGCTCATCAATGAGAACGGCTAACGGCCAGTCCGGCACGAGCGGATCAGCCATTGTTGTATAGCTCTTCAACCACTCTTCCTTTTTCCCACGGGTACTTACGACTTCTTCTCCTTTTGGAACGAAGAGATTAACGATGCTAATGGATTCTTGGAGCAGTCCTCCTCCATTCCCTCTCAAGTCCAAAACCAATTGGTTCACGTCGGTACTGTCCTGCAGGTATCGGATGGCCTGACGCAATTCGAAGGATGAACCGCGTGTAAAGGCACGGAGAATAACGTACCCTGTGCTATCTGCTACCGCGGTGCGGAATGGGACAGCGGGTAATTTTATTTTTTCACGCTCAATGCGCAATTCCTTGACTTCTGAAGAACCATTGGGAATGTATTCCAAGATGACCTCTGTTCCGCTTGCTCCTTGGAGCAGTTCTGAAACCAATTCAGGATTCACATCGCCAAGGGCTTGGCCATCGACACGGATCAATTCATCACCGATTTTCAATCCGGCTTTGGCCGCGGGAAAATCGGGCAGTACATCGATGAATAAATGCCGGTCGTTCATGAACTGGATGCTGGCGCCTATGCCACCGTATTCCCCGGTTGTCATAAACCGCAAATCTTCAATGCGCGATTCCGGGTAGTAGACGGTGTAGGGGTCCAGGCTGTTGACCATGGCATCGATCCCAGCCTCCATCAATTCCCCTGGCTGGATTTCGTCTACATAGTAGATGTTGAGCTCCCGAAACATGGCCGTCATGATTTCGAGTTGCTTCGACAATTCAAAGTAGTTCTCTCGAAGAGGTGTTGCTGCAATCAATAATGCCAGGAACGGCACCGTCCAAAGCCAGCGCCTGCGGCTGTTCGAAGAGGTCGGGAACTGCGGGTTCATGAAGGTGCGTTTGTCAACTGTTCAACGACGGTAACCATGCTTTTTTGCATCTCTTCGAAAGTAGGCATTTCTTTTCCGACAAAAATGAAAACGACGGCTGCTTGTTTTTGTTGTGCTTCGAGCGCGTGAAGAACAGGTTGCTTTTGCAACCGCCAACTCTCCCGCATCAGACGCTTGATTCGGTTGCGGTCTACAGCTCGTTTGAAAGATCGCTTGCTGACGGAGACCATGGCTTGGCATGGGACAGCCTCTGGTAAGGCAACTTCGAGGTAGCGCACGACGAGTGGTCGGGCTTTAAACTTCGATCCGCCTTCAAAAAGCTGCTCTATGAGCTTTTTGGATTTTAGGTGTTCGGCTCGAGGAAACGAAAATTTAGATGACTCGGACAAAGGGCACTTATTTGCCCTGAATGTAATGCTCAATAGCCATAGTCATCGAAGGAGCCTTAGGGGTAGGCGCCGAAATATCTACACGCAGATTGGCTTTTTCCGCAGCCTTCACGGTCGTCGGTCCAAACGTTGCGATTCGAGTTTCCCCTTGACTAAAATCCGGGAAGTTTTTAAATAAGCTCTCAATCCCACTGGGACTGTAAAAGACGAGTAAGTCATACTTCACATCGACCAAATCACTCAGGTCCGAACAAACCGTTCGGTACATCATCGCCCGTGTAAAATTGATGTTGGCCTCTTCGAGAATTTTCGGAATGGAGGGCTTCATCAAATCACTGCACGGCAACAGAAATTTCTCTCCTTTGTGCTTTTTGATGGAATCCATCAGGTCTTGGAATCGGAATTTTCCGAAAAAAATCTTCCGCTTTCTGTAGACCACGTATTTCTGTAAGTAAAAAGCCGTGGCTTCGCTGATGCAAAAATATTTCAGGGAATCAGGCACTTCATACCTCAATTCTTCTGCAAGGCGAAAGAAGTGATCTACGGCATTGCGGCTGGTCATGATGACAGCCGTATGCTCAGCTAGGTCAATTCGCTGCTGGCGGAACTCTTGGCCCTCGACGCCTTCCACATGAATGAAAGGACGAAAGTCCATGGTTAATTTTTGTCGATCTGCTAAATCGAAGTACGGTGACTTCTCCGTAGCAGGCTTCGGCTGGGAAATCAGAATGGTCTTAAGCTTCTTCGCCATATTCGTGGTTCATTGCTCCCATTTGGATTATCCTAGTTCACAGTAAAGGAGATAGGAGGGCCCAATTTCGAGGGTGCAAATGTACGCAATTCCCCAACTAAAATGAAGCCGCTTCTGTGCGATGGATTGAATTTGCCGTATCCACTTTAGTGCCAGCCAGAAGAACCAAAGCCACAGCAGATGGCTCCAGATGACCTCTCGTTCATTGAAGCCTATATTTTGACCTGCTTCCCAAACGAGCCATGCGATGAGCAACCACAGCAACCAATTTCGCATGTGGCGGTCGACTTCAAAACCGCGCTGGACCGCTTCCTCTTCCAAGGTGACCCAAGCTCCAATCCAACCTCCTATATGCCGGGTAAGTAAGGTGCAGCAGCCCAAGAGTATACCCCATCCGGCACCCGTCCATCCCCAGTGAGGGGAGGGTTCGCTCAAGGTCTGAAACTCCCAAAAGCTTCCCAAGAGTGCCCAGCAAATCAGCCCAAGTGCATGACTGGTTATCGTCCCTCCGGTTCGGGCAGATTCATCTGCCAAGCGCTGCCATACGCGTTTAATTTGATAAGCTGTCCAGACCGTTAGCGTCCATTCTCGTTGGAATCGAAGCCGCAACAGGGCAGTCGTAACAAGCCCGATCATTGCCAGAAAGAGAGGCGTCGCGAGGACTTCAATGGCAGAGACGGGAAGAGGCTGACCTTCAAACATGCCACGAAGATTCAAAAATCAATTCACATTCCGCAACGTTAATGACTTGAGAGATGAATTGGTAGGGTGTATCTGTAAATATCGGAGGTATTCAACGATTGAAATTGAGCAAGAACCCAATACGTCCCGGGTGTAAACGCTCCGGTAACAGCCAACCCATCCCAGTGAACGATTTGGGCAGTCTCTCCCTGAATGGCCCATGATTCATTGTGGAAAGAACGAAGATCCGTCCCGTTTCCATCCACAACCTTGAGCTGTACTTCCCAAGCGCCTTCCCCTGGAGATTTAATCTGAAGCCGAATGGGCCGAATGGCTCCAGTTTCATCCACATGCCAGGTGTCTTGAAGCGCAACAATCGGCTGAATGGAAGAAATTGGATCGTGCAGCTGCCAGCTGTTCCATTCGCCAGCCGTGTGTCCCGACGCGTGGCTCGAAGACTTCCAGGTCGCGGAGCTTCCAGAGCCTAGAGCGATGGACGTTCGTTCAAGGCTATGGTCCAAGCTGTGCCAAGGCGCCTCGGCCTCTGGCTCAATCGATACGAGGTCCATGTATTCCCCGTTGTGGGCTAATTGCAACGAAAAAGAAGACCACAAGCTGGGAAGCTCAGCAGGAATAGGAGCAACAGAGGCCTTGATTCGGTTTGGACAACGGGCCCACGCCACAGCACGATAGGGGGGAATGTACCAATGCACTTCTGAAGCGAGAGGACTCCAATCATCGGGAAATGCGGGAGTTTTTGTTGACCATTTCCACCCCGTTGTCACCCCCCATTGATCGGACGAGTTAGCGATTTCAATGAAAGGCTCAGTTCCATTGGTGCGCAATCGCCTGACCTCATTTAGCGTGAGTTGTGCCTCGAAGTTTGTTTCGTTGGTCGGGGGACATCCCTCTACTTCGTCGGTTATGGGGTTGAGATCCGACCACACCGTCTGCGGTTCGAACAAGCGGAGCCAACTTCCGTGAACCTCGGGCTCGAGGGGAATCCAACCACTTCGGAATCCCTCTTTTGCCTCGCTGAACAACAAAATGCGATGGCCTTCGAACTCACCGCACAGCACGGGCGCAGCATCCGGCTTGCTGGGGGGCGAAGGGGCGATGAGCTCGCTGGCATCTGGGGATGCAAAGGAGCAACCCCGCTCATCAGAACTAGAATCCCAGTCCCGCCAGCAATCTACATTGCTTCCCACATTTTTGGTGTGCAGGCGCACCAAGCTGAAGCCGGCGTTTTCTTTGGATCGATCCCGGTGCCAACAGCCGCGGTAAGAGACCTCGTGCAAAATATCCCCTGACGCGTTTTTGAGAATAGCTTTTCCACTTGCGGATGAGAGTTCGACCGATTCAAAGCAGAATCGGTCATCCGGTTGGAGAATGATACGGGAGTTGCAAACGACCCCATTCATCTCGACACCGGCCAATTCGATGGTTTTGGATGATGCATTGAGGACTTCCACAAACGAGCCCCATTGTTCACTTAGGCCCCGAGGATCGTGGGCAATTTCGGTGATGACCAAGTCGCCTGGGACAGGAAAAGCTTGCACATTGAGTCGGACAGGCCATGCGGTTTGCCCGCCTTGATGTGAAAGACAGCTTGCAACGTTGCTGAGCCTCAAGAGCCAACAGTCGTCCAATGTGGCCGAATGCAACTCCCATCTCACCTTACGGGGCCTTTCCGAGGCCAACCAAGCACAGCCTTCATCGATTTGCGGCTCAGGTTTCGGGTTCAGTGGCTGACTAAAAACGGTCTCTCCAAGGCGAGGTCCCAGGGGCAGGGAATAAATGGGGTAAAATGTATCAGCTGTTGTTGCTTGCTGTTCATCGCTCGAAGGCGTCCCCGGAGAAGACGTGTTTTCAGCTGCTTCGAGCCAGTTGGATTGGATGTTGCAGGAGGAGAGGTATCTCTTTTGAAGGTGAATGCCCTCATTGGAAGAGTTCCACCACTCGGATGTGTACTTCAATTCGCTCAAGACTCCTTCATTGCTGTTGAGCAGCTGAAGAGATTCTCCCGAATTGTGGAAGGTACCGTTTGACTGGATTTGCGCTTTGTATGGAGCGACTAAAGGAGCCGTGCCTTCTGAACAAATCAAGACGGCACGGCCTCCGGATTCCAAAACTCCATCCCAGTTGTTCAAGGGCTGAAGGTTCGAGACGACTGAAGTGCTTCCATCGCGCCATTTTAAATCGGCCAAGCGAACAGCGTGATTGGATGTGTTCAACAATTCAACCCATTCGCCTTCACTCACCGATTGAATCACGATTTCTGTGAAGATCAGATCACCCGGCTCATTGATGAGTGGATGGGTTCGATGAAAATGAAGCAGCGTATCGTTCATTTCATTGCCTGCTAAATCGCAGAATCCGGAGAGCTGTATCGTGCGCGACTGGCCAATTTCCCAATTTGCGTGTGGAAGGAATTCGATTTGGTTGAGGGAGAAGTCAAAATTATAGGGCACTGAATCCCATGAAGGACTGTGCAAGATTGCACCTAAGTTTGCCGCGATGGGCTCGTCAAATTGTATGCGGATAAGCGGTTCATTTTGAAGTTCTTGGGTGTAGACTTTTGGAGGCAGGATGTCCGGGGCGTAAGGGCCAAATTCGAGCACTTCCAATTCAAAATCTGCTGTGTGAGATGAGGTGAACTCTGCAGAGAATGCAAGGGTTTGAGGCAAGGGATGCACCGCTGTTGAGAGAAAACATAGCGCTGGCTGGATCGCATCTGCATCCATCCTCCGAATCCCTACCCACGCGGTATCTGTGTCAGGAGGTTGATGCCATTCCAATTGAAGCTCCATGGCTTCTGGAAAATGGGCATTGCTGGTCGGAGATAGGGTGAGAAAGGTCGAACTTGATTTGGCTGGTGCAAGCGAAAACCATCGCAAGGAATCGTTCGCCCCCGTCTCCCCTAGGTGGAAAAAGCTACCCGGAGCCATTGCGGGCTGATGCTGCCATTCATCGATGGCGACCACTCCGGAATCTGTCAACCAGTGCAGCCGGCTAAAATTTGAGCCGGAGCCGGAGAGGTCCTGTTTCCAGCGGATGCGGCAGGATAACCCCGAATCGTCGGTGGGCACATTGGAAGGGAATAGCTGGATATAAGACGCGCCAGCTGCATCGGCGGACAATGTCCAGGTCCACCCGCTTTGTTCCCAGTCATCCACCTCCCCATTGATTGTCCATTGTCCAGTAACCACTGGTATGGAACAGTGACTCCCTATGACGACAAAAAGCCACTGAATACACCTCCGTCTCACTCTCCTCTTTATCCACGAAATAACGTCAACACCTTCTTGGGTTAACGTGAATTTCTTCAACGGGAGTGCTCAATTTGCATGTGGAAAGTTGGAAAAATGAAAGGACTCAGGATTGCCGTAATCGGTGCAACAGGATTGGTAGGCAGAACCATGCTCAAGGTCCTGGAAGAATTGAATTTCCCCTTGAAAGAATTGTTGCCTGCAGGAAGTGTCCGCAGCAGAGGCAAGGAATTAGTGTGCTTAGGTCAATCGTGGCCCGTTCGCTCGGTGGAGGAGGTGTTGGCATCCAAACCCGATGTAGCGCTGTTCAGTGCCGGGGGGGATGTGTCGAAAGCGTGGGCCCCAAAATTTGCTGCTGCCGGCATCACCGTGATCGACAACAGCAGCGCGTGGCGCATGGATCCTTCGTGCCCATTGATAGTCCCTGAAGTAAACGGAGACGCTTTGCAACCCCATCATCGCATCATCGCCAACCCCAATTGCACCACCATGCAATTGGTCATGGTTTTGAAGCCACTGCACGATGCGTTTACGATTCAGCGTGGGGTCGTGAGCACGTATCAAAGTATTACCGGAACGGGCAAGGCGGCCATCGCTCAGCTTGAATCGGAACGCCGAGGAGATGTGCCAGAGGATCCGGTTTACCCGCATCCCATTGATCTAAATTGTCTGCCTCACTGCGATGTGTTCGGTGAAAACGGATACACGCGAGAGGAGATGAAAGTGTGGCACGAGACCAAGAAAATCCTCCGCGACGATTCCGTTTCCATGACCTGCACTGCAGTGCGCGTGCCGGTGATGGGAGGACACAGTGAGAGTGTCTACCTCGAATTTGAACAGGAATTTGAGTTGGACGATGTTCGGGAGCGATTAGCGGCCTTCCCAGGCGTGGTCGTGCAGGATAACCCCGGTGCAGCGGCATACCCCATGCCGCGTGATGCCGCTGGGAAAAACGAAGTATTTGTCGGACGGATTCGAAGGGACTTGTCCAATTCCAAGGGCATGCATTTGTGGATTGTTGCAGATAATTTGCGCAAAGGAGCGGCAACGAATACCGTGCAAATCGCGCAATACTTGCACAGGGCCGGAAGGTGGAGTTAAAAATTTGCCCCTAAATTGCCGGAGGATTCGCTGAAAAGCGGACCGTTCACACCAAGTCCTTCAAATGATGCTCCGACACATTTTCCGCTTCGCATGGATGCTGTCCTTGCTGTTCTTATGCAGTCTTACTTCAATACAAGGTCAAACCAAGCTCCAAGGATCAGTCGTCGATGCCGTTACTGGAGACCCCTTGCCTGGTGCGTCGATTTTTCTCGAAGAATACCGCACGGGGACCGTCTCTGATTACGACGGTCGTTTCACCTTCACGACCCAGGCCTCAGGTTCTGCCGAGTTGGTGGTGAGCATGATTGGTTATGTGACCCATCGGCAAGCGGTAGAAGTAGGAGGCCAATCCTGGGTGATGGACTTGGGCAAGGTGGCAATGCAATCGTCCACCATCGGCTTATCAGAGGCCAATGTGATCGCGTCGGTGGCCATCGACCGGGAGACGCCTGTTGCGGTCTCCACTTTGGATGCGAAAACGATTGAGGAGCAGCTTGGGGACAAAGAATTGGTGGAAACCCTCAACATTACGCCGGGCGTCTACGCCACCAAAAGCGGGGGTGGATTTGGGGATAGTCGAATCAACATCCGCGGCTTTGACCAACGAAATGTCGCGGTTCTCATCAACGGAATTCCCGTCAACGACATGGAAAGCGGTTGGGTATATTGGTCGAATTGGGCCGGTTTGGGTGACGCGGTCAATACCATGCAAGTGCAGCGAGGTTTGGGAGCCTCGAAGCTTGCTATTAATTCCGTTGGGGGGACCCTCAACATCATCACCAAAGCCACGGACATGCGAAAAGGGGGGAGCCTCATGCAGAGTGTGACCGATTATGGTCGTTACAAGACCATGCTCTCCCTCAGTTCTGGTGTGATGGAAAATGGCTGGGCTGTCAGCGCTGTGGGGAGTCGGACTATGGGAAACGCGTATGTTGATGCGACTTTCATTGATGCGTGGAGTTACTTTTTGACAGCGGCCAAGGATTTCGGCGCGCACCGCCTTGTTTTCACAGCAATAGGAGCCCCCCAGACGCACGGACAGCGTCGCGGTCAGCTCACGGTTGAACGATTTAATGACCTCCAAAACCTCGGATACGAGGCCCATCGATGGAATGAAGACTGGGGGTACCTCAACCAGAATGGCCAAGAAAATGAAGTGCTGAATTCACGCGTAAATGGCTACCACAAGCCCCAATTTGCCTTGAATCATTATTGGCAATTAAGCGAACGCACCCATCTCGCAACGAGTTATTATGTCAGTGTTGGGCAGGGCTATGGCTCGCGGTATGACGGGACGAGCAATCCCCGGATCAGTGAGACGTATGTGGATACCTCTGGTACCTCCCGAAGCGTCAAGACTTCCTTGAATTGGGATTACCTCTGGGAATCCAATGAGAACAATTCCCAGGCTGTTACCTACGCGGCGAATCAAATTGGGTACGACGAATCCGCTGAAGCCTGGATCGATACACTGAACCAATTTGGCGACCCCGTAATCGTCGAAGGCGATACCCTTGTTGGTGGCCGCAGTCGCAGCGTGATTGAAAACGCACACAACGAACATTTTTGGACGGGAATCTTGTCCACGTTGCGCACGGAAGTCAATGAGCGCGTGAGCATCATGGCTGGCGTGGATGCTCGCTATTACAGTGGCAAGCACTTCACACGCGTCAATAATTTGCTTGGCGGCGATTTCTATTTGCAGTCGTTTGGCAGTTCAGATGGGTACGGAGTCAATCCCGATTATGAATTGCTCGCACGACCTGGGGACAAGGTTGATTATGACGACATCGGCCGCGTCCAGTATGCCGGCGGTTTTGCGCAAGTCGAATACAAGGACGACCGGTTTAGCTTATTTGGTGCAGGGACCATCTCTCACACGACCTACCGCCGCATTGATCCGTATAAGTACTTTCGGTATGACGAGACAGGAGTGCAGGAAGTCACACAGGTGAATGAGGAGACGGGCCAACTGGAGACCACCGAAGAATTTGTCTACGGCGTTAAATCGCAAAAGGCAGGAAGCACCGGATTTAATTTAAAGGCCGGCGGAAGTGTGCGGCTAGGGGAAACCAGTCACTTCTACCTCAATGGCGGCTACTATTCGCGTGCCCCGTTCATTCGCTATGTTTTCACGAATTATTCCAACATTCTCAGCAACGACCGGTTGACCAATGAGAAGGTGGCTGCGCTGGAGGCTGGCTATCGCTTCCGTTGGAAGGGTATTTCCTTTGATGTCAATGCGTATCATACACAATGGAGGGACAAGAGCATCATGAGCAGTCCGCTGCTGCGCCCCGATGGCACAGAATACAGAGCGTTTATTACCGGGCTCATACAAACCCATGAAGGCATCGAAATCGAATGGCGTGCTCGCCCGATTTCGCGGGTCGAAATTGGCGGTATGGCGTCATTTGGAAACTGGCGATGGGACAACGATGTCAACGCAGAAATCACTTCGGAAGAGGGCGGTGAAGTGCTCGAGTCTCTTTTCATTTACTCGGCTGGATTGAAAGTCAGTGATGCCCCGCAATCTCAAGTGGGTGTGCTGACGAACTTGGATGTAACCAAGCGCTTCAGACTGGGAGCAAACTATGTATATAACTGGAATTTGTATGCCCGCTTCCAAGTGGACACAGACCGAACGAATCCGGATCGACAAGGATTGCAACCGGTGATGTTGCCTGCTTTTGGCTATTTGGATCTTCGTGGTAGCTACCGTTTTGACGCGGCCGGACTGACTTGGCGGGCGAGCTTAAACGTTCAAAATGCCTTGGATAACATCTACATCAGCGACGGATTTGAGACGTTCATGACAGACCCGCAAACGGGAGAAAAGATTCAAGGCACGGTCGAAAACGGAAAGCTCGAAGGGTATTGGTCGTATGGCCGAACTGTCTCAGCTTCGATCAAAATGATGTTTTGAGTTGAGATCCGGTCCGGAGAGGCTGCGTTTTTAGCGAATCACGTCGCCCGCAGCAGTTCCTTCTTCGGGCGTTACAAAACGCAGAGTACCGTCTTCGGTTTCGGCCATGAGCACCATGCCTTGGCTTTCGATTCCGCGGATTTTGCGCGGTGCCAAATTGGCCAGGAGCGTGACGCGTCGACCGACAACGTCTTCCGGTTCAAAATGTTCGGCAATCCCGCTCAGAACAGTGCGTTCATCCAGGCCGGTGCGAATGGTCAATTGCAGAAGCTTGTCTGCCTTGGGAACCCGTTCGCAGGCGATTACTTCGCCCACCCTCAGGTCGAGTTTTTGGAAATCTTCGAAGGTCATGGTCTCTTTTAAGGGTTCACAATCGGCACGTGCCCCTGTGGCGGCTGCGCGGGCAGATTCAAGTTTGGCCACTTGCGCTGCAACGGTTTCTTCGTCCACCTTTTCAAACAAAATGGGGAGTTCTCCCAGCTTTTGTCCAGCGGCGATTATATCTGGGCGGACGGCTTCCCAAGCGGCGTTGGAAATGCCAAATGCGGTCTGTAGCTTTTTGGCGGTTTGGGGCAAGAACGGCTCGAGCAGGACGGCACAATTTCCGGCGACTTGGATGCAGGTGTTCATGATGACGGCGGTGCGCTCGGCATCGGTTTTGAAGACCTTCCAAGGCTCTTGCTCCGTCATGTACTTGTTCCCCAGCCGGGCCACTCCCATGGCTTCTTGTAAGGCATCGCGGAATCGGCTTCGTCGGATGAATTCGGCAATTTTTATCGGTGCGGATTCCAAGGTTGAAAGGACCGCTTGGTCTTCGGTTGTGAGAGCGTGTGATGCGATTTCTGGCACCACGGAGTCATAGTATTTACGCGTCAAAACCAGCACGCGATTGATGAAATTACCCAGCACGTCCGCCAATTCGTTGTTGACCCGCTCGCGGTAATCTGTCCAGGTGAATTCGCTGTCTTTCTGCTCAGGCATGATGCTCGCAAGGACATAACGCAACTCGTCGCTCTTTCCTGGAAATTCAGTGAGAAAGTCATTGACCCAAACGGCCCAGTTGCGGGACGTCGAAATCTTGTCGCCTTCCAAGTTCATGAAGGCATTGGCTGGCACATTGGTGGGTAGAATGTAGTCGCCGTGTTCTTTGAGGAGGATGGGAAAAATCAGGCAATGGAAAACGATGTTGTCCTTGCCAATGAAGTGGATCAATTCGGCATCATCGGATTGCCACCAGTCGCGCCAGTTTTGCCCGGATGTTTCGGCCCATTCCATGGTCGAGGTGATGTAGCCGATGGGCGCATCCAACCAGACGTATAGCACTTTGCCATCGGCGCCTTCCACGGGCACCGGAACACCCCAATCCAGGTCGCGTGTCATCGCGCGGCTTTGCAACCCGCTGTCAATCCAGCTGCGGCATTGGCCCGTTACGTGGGCCTTCCAAGCCGAAGCATCGTGGTGCAATGCGCCATCAAGTTCGCCGGTTTCGATGTAGGATTTGAGCCAACCTTCGTGGCGCCCCATGGGCAAGTACCACAGCGTGGTGTCCTTTAATTCAGGTGTCGCTCCACTGAGGGTCGAACGGGGATCGATGAGGTCGGTCGGTGACAAAGCGGTCCCGCATTTCTCGCATTGATCGCCGTAAGCACCCGGTGCTTCACACTTGGGGCAGGTGCCGGTGATGTACCGGTCTGCCAAGAATTGATCGGCTTCTGAGTCGTAAAACTGGGCTTCTGTTTTGACTTCAAAACTTCCTTGATCGAGCAGTTTCAAAAAGAAATCCTGTGCCACACCGTGGTGTTTTTCGCTCGAAGTGCGGGAATAATGGTCAAAGGAGATGTCCAACCCTGCGAAAGCATCTTGCATTTCTTGGTGGTACTGGTCTACGATCTCGCGCGGAGTTACACCATCCTTCTTCGCCCGCAAGGTGATGGCAGCACCGTGTTCATCGCTTCCACACACCCACACCACCTGTGATCCGGCCAGCCGCTCAAATCGTGCCCGAATGTCTCCGGGCAAATAAGCTCCTGCCACGTGGCCGATGTGGATCTGGCCATTGGCATACGGCAATGCGGAGGTCATCATGAGTCGCTTCGGGTGACGGAAAGAAGAGGGTGCAGTCATGGTTCGTTCGAAAGTGGTGCGAATTTCGGGCTTTTTCCCCATCCCGTCCCATCTTGCAGAGGATGAATCACCAAACCTACCGCATTCCCGCACTGCTTGAGCCCGGTGCGGGCATTTTGCTCGCGGCTCCTGCGCGATTTGTAACCGAATCGCAGGTTGAAGAGGCGGTCGCGTTCATTCGGGCTGCAGGATTTAAGCCCATCGTTCCAGAAGGGTTGCTGCAACGTGCGGGTCAATTTGGAGGAGACGATGCGCACCGTGCATCCACACTCAATGCGGGGTTCAGAAATGACGAGGTCCGGGCTATTTGGGCGATGCGCGGTGGGTATGGGTGCGGCCGGATATTGCCCTTGTTGGACGCACCGGCCTTTCAGTTAGATCCCAAGTGGCTGATTGGATTCAGCGATGTGACGGCTTTGCACAGTTGGGCACAGGGGCAAGGGGTGGCTTCTTTGCATGCTCCCGTAGCCAATACCTTCGCGGGTTCCCCTGAGTCTTCAAAGGAGCGGTTTTGGAAAGCCTTGATGTCAGAAATTCCGGCAGCTCGTGAACCGGTGGTGGGTGGAAACCTGTCCGTCTTGTACAGCCTCCTCGGCACCCCTTATTTTCCGGATTGCACCGGGGCCTGGCTGGTTTTGGAGGACTTAGACGAATACCTGTATCACATCGACCGGATGCTTTTGGCCATGCGATTGGCAGGGGTGTTTGATAAGGCGCACGGTCTTTTGATGGGCGATTTTTCGGATTTGCATGACAACACCATAGCCGATGGACAGGGGATCGATAATCCTTTTGGCCAGAGCATTGCCGAAATGGTTCAAACCCATTGGCCCCAGGAGAAGCCAATTCATTGGGGCGTGCCGGTCGGTCACGGTGATCAAAATGAATCCTTGGTGTTGGGCGCAGGGTTGAATCAAGGGGGCCATTGGGTCGACCGGTTTTGACCTAATTTCGCTCAACGAATTACGCTAAATCATTTTGCCATGTACGGTTCTATTCAATCCCATCTCGAAGCTGAGCTCACGCAAATTGAGTCGGCTGGCCTGTTCAAAAAAGAACGAATCATCGCGGGTGCACAAGACGTGGAGATCACCTTAACGGATGGATCCAAGGTGCTGAATTTTTGCGCCAACAATTACCTCGGCCTGAGCAGCCACCCCCGAATTTGCGAAGCGGCCAAACGCACGATCGACACCCACGGATTTGGCATGTCCAGTGTCCGTTTTATTTGTGGCACCCAAGACATCCACAAAGAATTGGAGGCAAAGATTGCGGAGTTTCATCACACAGAAGACACCATCCTGTACGCCGCTGCTTTCGACGCCAACGGCGGGGTTTTTGAGCCGTTGTTGGGCCCGGATGATGCCATCATTTCCGATTCGCTGAATCACGCGAGTATCATTGACGGGGTTCGTTTATGCAAAGCAGCTCGTTACCGGTATGCCAACAATGACATGGCCGATTTGGAAGCTCAACTGCAAAAGGCAGAGGCCGCGAACCATCGATTCAAAATCATCGTCACGGACGGGGTTTTTTCCATGGACGGCTATGTAGCTCAAATTGACAAAATTTGCGATCTCGCAGACCAATATGATGCGTTGGTGATGGTGGATGAATGCCACGCGACAGGATTTATTGGTGCAACTGGCCGAGGAAGCATTGAATTGCGTGATGCGCTGGGAAGGGTCGATATCATTACCGGCACATTGGGAAAGGCGGTGGGAGGAGCGATGGGCGGTTTTACCACCGGTCGAAAAGAAATCATCGAAATGTTGCGGCAGCGCTCTCGTCCGTATTTATTCTCGAACAGCCTTGCTCCGAGCATTGTGGGGGCTTCATTGGAAGTATTTAAAATGCTCAGTGAGTCCACCGCTCTCCGTGACCAATTGGAGGAAAATACAGCCTACTTCAAGGCGGGAATGCGCCGCATAGGGCTGCCCATCAAAGACGGTGAGTCGGCGATTGTGCCCGTGATGCTCGGCGATGCAAAACTCTCGCAAGACATGTCCGATCGCTTGCTCGAAGAAGGCATTTATGTGATTGGCTTCTTCTATCCGGTTGTTCCGAAGGACCAAGCTCGAATTCGCGTGCAGTTGTCCGCGGCTCACACCCGGGCCCACTTGGATCGGGCGATCGATGCATTCGAGCAGGTGAGCCGAGAATTGGGGGTTTTGGAATTGAGTTAATTGATGCCTTCGCCTAGACGAACCCTCATCGTCGGCGACGGGCTCGCAGGTGCGCTGGTTGCTTGGGAATTGTACTTTCGAGGTCTGCCTTTTGAGCAATGGAGCGACGGGAGCCCGGCAGCCTCTGATGTGGCTGCGGGGATGTTCAATCCCGTTTCATTTCGCAGGATTTTAGCCCAATGGAATGCCAAGGTTCAGCAAGAAGAGGCGCAAAAACGCTTTCGTCAAATCGAACGAGAACTGGGAGTCGAATTGTGGCATCGCGTGCCCATTATTCGGGTTTTTCCGGACGAGGCCTATGCCGCATTATGGAAAGAACGGTCGGCCGGGGGGCATGAGGTATCTGAATTCTTGGAATCATTAGAGCCCGCTGATTTGCATAAAAGTATCGTGGCTCCCTTTGGAGCGGGCCGAGTTCGGGATGCAGGTTGGCTGGATGTGCCGACCTTTACCCAGGCCAGCCGCGAACGATGGCGTTCGCAGGGCGACTGGCGGTGTCAGGGATGGAGCTTGGCCGATGGGTGTCCCGAAGGGTTCGATTCGGTGTTGGATTGCCGAGGTGTAGGCGCTGTGGATGACTTGGCGCACTTTGGCTTGGAGTTGCGGCGGAATCACGGTGAGGTTCTCCGAATTCAACCTGCGGAGGATTGGGGCGATGAAACAGTCAACAATGTCTGTTGGGCGCTGCCACTCCCGGATGGAACGTACCGGGTGGGTTCGACGTACCGGTGGGATGTTGCTGAGCCAACTTGTCTGGCCGAAACGCCTGCGCACTTGCTCGAACGGGTTAGCCAAGCCCGAGCCGAATGGAATTCGCCAGAGGTATTGAATCACGAAGCAGGCTTGCGGCCGTCTTGCTTTGATCGTCGCCCCATCTTGGGACAGGTTTCTCAGGACCACCCCTATTATTACGCTTGTACGGGCTGGGGAACCCGAGGTGTGTCCATTGGTCCGACCATGGCACGGTGGGTTGTTGAAGCGCTCCAAGGCGAAATTCCGGCAGTTCCAGACGAGGTTCACCCCAAAAGATTCCGTACTTTCACAGAAAATTGAAAGTTTGACGGAAACGCAAGCATCGTTCATTCGACAATGGGAAAAAACCGGGGTGCACTGGGGTGTTCCTAAGGCCATGCTTTCTGTGCATGCGTGGCTGTTAATGCAGTCGAGTCCTCAACCCACAGATGCGGCCATGGCCGCCTTGAAAATGAGCCGGGGTCGAGCGCACACGGTATTGCAGGAACTGGTGGATTGGAAATTGGTTTATCCCATCAAGCGCATAGGCACTCGCCAAATCACGTATGTCGCTGAAGCAGATCCCTGGACGATGATGGTGGCCATACTACAGCAACGGAAGGAGCGTGAACTGCAGCCCCTTATGGAGCTGGCAGAATGGAACAAAGAGCACAAAGCTGAGTTGATGCAGTCAGGACTTGGCGACTTTCATGTCCGGCTATCGACGATCGTGAATCGCGCATCCCAGGTGAATGAGGCCTTGGATCATGCGAAAGGTGAATCTGAGCCTTGGTGGTGGAGGTGGTTGATGTCCCCGCTGCGAACAAAATGAAAACACTTCCTTTCGTCAAAGCGGTTGCTTACCTTCGACTAAATTCGCTCCCATGTTGCACCAACAGATTCAACAGGCACTAAACGAACAGATTACATTGGAAGGTCAAAGCAGTCATGCGTACCTCGCGATGGCTGTTTGGGCCGAAACCAATGGTTTTGATGGAACCGCATCTTTCCTCTACACGCATGCAGAAGAAGAGCGTCAGCACATGCTCAAACTGATGCGGTTTGTCAACGAGCGCGGAGGAGTCGCTTGTGTCCCAGATTTGAATGCTTCTGCGCAGACCTTTGATGGGATTGGTCACGTTTTTCAATTGATACTCGAGCATGAAACACGCGTGACTGCGAGCATCAATGACGTTGTAGATCAATGCCTGAAACTCAAAGATTATACGACGCACAACTTCATGCAATGGTACGTGGCCGAACAAATTGAGGAGGAAGCCATGGCCCGAAAGATTCTGGATAAGTTGGCACTCGCTGGAGGGGATAAAGGGGCGCTGTACTTGTTTGACCGAGACATTATGAACTTGGAAGCGACCCACGCCTAAAATTCCATGATCGCAGTTCGCCCCATACGCCTTTTGTTGGCGCTTCGTTTTATCAAAACGAGGGCAGCGAACCTCGCTGGACTTTTCTTACTGACCCTTGTTTCATCTGGGGTCATGGCGCAAGCAGAACTTGGGGTGGATGAAACCGACACCCGGGCGATTATGAAAGCGAATTTTTTATTCCATTTCGCGGCTTCCAATGAATGGCCAGCAGATCCGGTTGCGGCCGATTTTCACATTGCGGTCATTGGGAACCCCCGGCTTCATGAAGAATTGGTCGATAAATATGCTCTGAAAATGATCGGAGCACTGCCCCTCAAGATTGATGCCTACGAAGGGATTGATGCATTCTTGCAGCGTCCTGTGGGACAGGTTGTTTATTGTGAGCCAGGCGCAGGAGAGTTGCTTCGTGTTGCGGAAATTCTGAGGGATAAGCCCGTGTTGCTGGTGGCGGATTCAGAAGATGCACTTGCGAGCGGAGCATTGATCAATTTCGTGGTGATCGGGAATCGAATTCGATATGAAATCAACGCGCAACAAGCGCGTGAAAAAGGCGTGCTCATTGGAAATAAGATCATGTCTTGGGCCGTAAAAAATTCACCATGATGCGCACCCTTTCACATCTAATGAACACATCGGTACTGGCTTGGTTGGCAGTTGTACTGTCGACTGGATTATCTGCGCAGTCGCCTTTGGAAATAGCATCTCGCTTTGCTGAATCCGGTTCGTGGGACGAGGCCTATGCGGCACTGAAGCCATCGATGCAACAAGAACTGTATCAGACGGATGCACACGCCTGGTATGTGCTGGGATTTGTTCAAAAGGAGCTCCATAAAGCTTCGGGAGCGACGGGTGACGAAGCCGTTTTTCGAGCAGAATCTGTCCAGAGTTTTCAGCGGGCACTGAGTATGCCAAACCTCAGTTCGGAGGAGCGTGAGACAGCGCGAAGGGCATTGGACTTCTTATCACGCAGCTATTTTCGGGACGCTATTCAATGGGTGGAAGGGTTCACGCCGACTGCTGAACCGATTATTTTGGAGTTGATGGGGCGGTATGAGGCCATTCAATCTTCTTTGAATCCTGGCCAAGATCTATCTCCCCAGCGTGCTGACTTACATCGCTACCTCGGCCAAGCATATGCCCAGCTCCTGGAAACAGAACGGTTCGCTGATTTGCCTGAAGAGCGCGCGCTTTTCGAAGGAGCTACTTCGCATTATCAAGAATCCTTGACCCATGATCCTGATAGCTACGCAAGTCAATACAACTTCTCGATTGCGCTCTACAATCACGGTGTTCGTCAATTGAAACGAATCAATCATACGACGTCCATGTTCGAATTGCTGGAAATCCAAGATGCTTGTGTGGAGCTGTTTGAGAGGGCCCTCATCCCGATGAGGAAAGCACATGATCAGCGTCCTACGCGGTTGGAGACCTTAAAGGGATTGATGACGATTCACTATGCGCTATCTCAACCAGAAGCATCGGAGGCGTATCGTGTAAAAATTGAGCAGCAACTCCGGAATCGATAGTTGTTCGAGAAAAGCTGGTGTTCAGGCGTTAAATTGCCCACATGATTCGCAAGGGAGTACCAAAAACGTTCCAATGGGGTATTGGGTGGCGCATATCCATGGGCTTCGGAATCTTTGGGTTGGCGGTTGGCGCCCTGTTTTTACTTACCCGGAGTACCTTGGGAGAAAGCCAGCGGCTCAGTCAACACATTGAAGGAGTGCTAACTCCCAGTATTCAGGGTTTGGAAGAGTTGGATCGATCAATCGGAGAATCGCGTATTCTGATTCGGCATTGGCTTTCGGTCCAATCTGGACCTCGTGATCCGGAAAAGCAGGACCTGGCGAAACTTATGGAAACGGAGATCCCCGAACAGATTCAAGGGATGCGTCCTTTGGTTACGAAATGGAACGATCTCGCATTGCAGCAGCAATTTGACTCGTTGTCCACTGAAATTGAACATTTGTTTCTGGTCTACCATGAGGTGATGCGTCTTTTGCCCACTTTTCAGTCCTACGACGACCCCATCGCGATGATGGATGCCGAATACCATGCCTTGGACGGATCGAGCATCCCCCTCTTCACAGGGTCGATTCGCAACAGAATGGACCGCATGTCTAAGGCGCAGACTGACGCCCTGTCGGCTTCCACAACGCAAATGGATGCGTTGAGCGATCAATTAAAATGGTATGCAGGAAATGTAGCCTTGGGCATATTGGTCCTTGGATTTGCAATCGCTTGGGGGGTGACGCGCTCGATCGTAAAGCCCGTGCTCGAATTGAAGCGAGCGTTGCTGTATTTGGGGCGAGGGGCTCCATTGGACCAAGCCATCGAAGCTACTGCCGATGAAATTGGCGAAATGGCCGTGGCCGTGAATCGATTGGCGGACGGGATTAACCGAACCAGGGAGTTTAGCCTGCAAGTGGGACGAGGTGAATTCGAGGCTGACTATGATCCGCTGAGCGAGGATGATGCCTTGGGCCATGCCATTCTCAAGATGCGGGATGACCTCGCAAACAATGAACGTGAATTGGAAGAGAAGGTCCGCATGAGAACCGCTGAAGTGCAAGAGCAAAAGGCCAAAGTGGAGTCGCTTTACGGTGACTTGAAGGACAGCATTAATTATGCAGAGCGCATCCAACAAGCCATCCTTCCATCGGCGACTGACCGAGCAAAAGTGTTTGATGAATCCGCGGTCTTTTACCAACCCAGAGATGGGGTGTCAGGTGATTTTTATTTCTTTCATTCAGTTGGAAGGATTCGGATGTTTTCGGCAATCGATTGCACGGGGCATGGCGTTCCAGGGGCCTTCATGAGTTTGATTGGGCACCATGCATTGGAACGAATCACCAAGGTTTACACTCAGCCCGATCGCGTTCTCGAGCAATTGAATCGTGCAGCGTGCGATTTGCTGCGACCACAAGGATTTAAGTCAGAGCAAAACGACGAGACCGCAGTCAACGACGGGATGGATTTGGCCATGGTGAGCATCGATATGGAGCGGATGGAAATGGAATACAGTGGAGCGAACTGCCCGTTGTACCTCGTCCGCAAGGGGATGCTGCAAGAATTGAAACCTGACAAAATGGCGATTGCGTCCTTTGAACCCGGGACGCGTCAATTCCAGATGCACACCCTTCCCTTGATTGCTGGCGATGTCATCTATGTGGCGACAGATGGCTTTGCAGATCAATTCGGAGGACCAAAAGGAAAGAAATTTATGCGGAAGCGATTCCGGGAATTACTGGTTCACCTCTCTACCTTGGCGATGCCTGAAATGGAGCGAGCCTTATCGGACGCTTTTCTGGATTGGAAGGGCGATGAGGACCAAGTTGACGATGTGCTCGTCGTTGCGGTAAGGGTGTGACAGCTTGCTTCGTTGATCGAGCAAGAGTTAGTGCGTGAAGACCGATCCTCGAACAACGCGGGTCTCAATCGGATTGATGATGAGTACGGGGATTTGCGCCTCGTTGGTGATGATTTGTTGCTCGTAGCTCTGTCCCAAGATGCCCATGAGGCTCTTTTCATGGAGGTTCATGATGCTGATCAAATCCGATTCGATGGCCGCAGCGAACCGAACGACGTCTTTGACGAATGCACTCGAGCTGTGCTCGGAAATTTTGACGGTGTAATCGATGCCACGTTCAGAGAAGTATTCTTTCGCGAACTCAATGTTTCGGATCAACTGGTTCTTGAGAAATTCGTCTTTTTCAGCAGGGCTGATGATGTGGACCCGTCCCTTGAAGTATTTTGCCATTTCAGCAACGGTGGACAGCTTTTGCTTCGTGTCCTGGTGCAAATCCAAGGGCACGACAATGTCATCGTATCCAGACGGTTTAATGCCTCGCTCTTGGGTGATGATAAAAGGAGTTGAGCAATTCGTTACAATGCGCAACGCGCGCCCTCCAGTCAAAAATTGCATGCCCCGGATTCCGTGCGTACCCATGATGACCAAATTGGCGTCTTGCTCGACTGCAACATCATCGATGTCTTCAAAAATCGACCCAATGCGAACCGCTGTTCTCACTTGATGAGGATATTCTTCGGCTGCTTTGTTCTGCCACGCTTCCATGCGCAGACGCGCATCGGTCATCTCTTTTTTTGAATTGATGATGTGCAAAAGCAATATTTCGCTGGAAAAAGCCTTGCCTACGGTGATGGCGTGTTCAAAAGCGATGTCACTCACAGGAGTGAAATCCATGGGAACTAAGATGCGATGTTGCGACATAATGGTGTTAATCAATTTCTTGTCAAAGGTAACTCTTTACCGATGATTCGAACGAAATTCGTGCCATGCTTGCCCGCTTTTGGAAGGAGCGCCTGAACGGCGCATTGAGAGATTTGAAGGGATCTGAACGGGCCTTGCTCGGTTGGGCTGTATTGACTGGTTTTGCTGCGGGATTAATGGCTGTTTTGCTCAAGCGAGTGGTCGGCGGATTGCACCAGGGAATGTCGGGCTTGGCAGATTGGCTGTCCTGGTCGTGGTGGCTGGCCATTGGACCTATTCTGGGGCTGCTCGCAACGCATTGGGTGGTAAAAAATTGGTTGGGAGGTGATCATCCGGGTCCGGGTGTGCCGAGCATTTTGCAGGCGCTGTCGCAACGACATGGAAGGATCAAGCGCACTTGGATGTTTGCGCCATTGATTACGAGTTCACTTTCAGTGGGGCTGGGTGGATCGGGGGGATTAGAGGGGCCTTCGTTGCAATCTGCCGCTGCGGTTGGGTCGGAGATTGGTCGGCAAACCAAGCGCACGTTCAATCGGCGCATGTTGCTCATCGGTTGTGCGGCTTCGGCTTCGCTTGCGGCCTTGTTCAAGGCGCCGGTGGCGGCGATTATTTTTGCGGTAGAGGTTATTATGCTCGACCTCACTGCGTCGAGTCTTGTTCCGCTGCTTCTCGCTTCTTTGACGTCCCTGATTACCGCGACCGTTTTAATGGGAGATGAAAACATCTTAAATACGCCTGTATTGAATTCATTTCGCATGGCGAATCTGCCATTGTACATGCTTTTGGGTGTGGTTTGTGGCGTGGGTTCGGTGCTCTTTTCTAAGCTCTACTTGGGTGCAAGTCATGCCATTGCTTGGCTGCCTTCGAGGCGGCTACGCATTTGGATTGGCGGCATTTTGATAGGTCTCGCTTTGTTGTTGTTCCCATCACTTTACGGAGAGGGATATGAGGTGGTCAATGCTTTGTTTGGGGGCCACGCGAAGATTTTGGCGTCCGATATGACCATGCGCAACATGGATCCTGAAGGTTGGGTGCTCATTGCATTTCTGATGCTTGCTTGGGTCCTCAAGCCCATCGTAACCGGCGTGACGCTCGGGGCAGGTGGGGTCGCGGGGGTCTTTGCGCCAGCCATCTTTTGCGGCGCTCTGCTAGGCTACCAATTTGCCTTGGTTGCCGGTTGGATTGGACCGACTTGGAGCTTACCAATAGGCAATGCGGTACTTGCGGGATTGGCAGGGTTGTTGGCCGGGGTGCTGCACGCCCCGCTGACGGCGATTTTGCTCGCAGCCGAGGTGAGCGGAGGCTATGCCCTTTTCGTTCCCGTTATGCTGACAGCCGGCATCAGTTTTCAACTGTCGAAATGGTGGATGCGGCACAGCGTGTACACCCGAGAATTGGCCGAGCGCGGTGAATTACTCACCCACGATAAAGACCAATCGGTGTTGACCTTAATGCGGCTGCAAGACCAAATAGAATCCGACTACGAAATTCTCAATCCCCATTGGACCTTAGGACAATTTATTCCTATCATCGAGCGCAGTTCGCGCAATTTATTTCCTGTTTTGGACCGTCACCGAAATTTGCTGGGCGTGGTCGATTTGCAGGATGTTCGGGAGGTGATGTTCGATACGGAGGTTTACGACTCCATTAAAGTGCACGACTTGATGGTTCTGCCTTTGGCCACCATTCAGTCCGAGGCAAAAATGGATGATGTGATGAAGGCATTTGAGAGGACAGAGGCATCATTCCTGCCTGTCCTGGAGGGGAGTAGCTATTGCGGTTTTGTCTCCCAGACGAGGCTCTTTGATACCTATCGTTCTTGGTTGAAAGATGCGAGCATTCGCTAATTTCTGTCGAGCGTTAATTGCCGTTTAGAAAATCGAAAACGACCTCAAAAAACTCATCGGGGTGGCTCGCATGCAACCAATGGCCCGCCTCGGGAATTTCATGGGTTTCCAATTGCAGACAGCGTTCATCAAAGAATTGAAGGTCTGCAGCGCCCACATAGTCGGACTGTCCGCCGTAGATGAGGAGCGTAGGCAAGGTATTCGTATTCAATTCGACGCTCCCCACAACAGAATCAAGTGACGCAGCTAACACAGGAAGGTTCGGTCGCCACGTAAATCCACCGGATTTTTCGCGGCGCAGATTCTTCATAAGAAACGCGACCATTCCTGGATCTTGAAGCTGAGACATGATATGCGATTCCACTTCTCCGCGAGACTGGGCTTGGGCGATAGGAGCTGTGAGTAGCGCATCAAAGATGGGCGTGTGATGCGGGGTATAAGCACGTGCTGCCATGTCCGCGATGACCAAGCGATCGATTTGCTCAGGATGTTCATGCGCAAACTGCAAGGCTGTTTTTCCGCCCATGCTGTGCCCTAAAATAGATGCCGTTTGCAGGTTTTCCGTGTCCATGTAGGCGCGTAAATCGGAAGCCATATCATCATATTGATGCGATGCGTACTGGGGGCTTCGGCCGTGATTGCGCTGGTCTAGCACATGCACGGAGTGGGTTTCAGCAAATCGTTTGCCCAAGGATTGCCAATTGTCCGAAGTCCCCAACAAACCGTGCAAAATAATCAACGGCGGAGCGGTCTCATCGCCAAGTTTGCGCGCAAAAAGCGACAGGTGACCGGAGTGTTCACTCATCGATCGGCGGGTTTCAAACAATCCAAATACGTTCGCACCGTCCTTTCCAATCCATTGTACAACGCATCTGAAATCAAGGCGTGGCCAATGCTAACTTCCGACAAGTAAGGCACGTTCAGGGCAAAGTGGGTCAGGTTTTGCGCATCCAAATCATGCCCGGCATTCACCTTGATGCCGCATCCGTGTGCAAAGGCTGCTGCCCGTGCAAATGGGATGACCGCATCAGGGTTTCCTTCGGCGTAGCCTTGTGCATAAGGTTCTGTGTATAACTCGATTCGGTCAGTTCCAACATCGGCTGCGGCCTCGATTTCAGCGTGGTCAGTGGACGTAAACAGGCTAACACGCATCCCATTTTCTTTTAATCGACCAATGACCTCCTCCAGCATTGCACGCTGCTTGCGCACGGCCCACCCTTGATTTGAAGTCAGCACGTTAGGACCGTCCGGAACGAGCGTCACCTGTTCGGGTTTGACCTCACAGACCAGGGCTAAAAAGTCCTCTGAGGGGTAGCCTTCGATGTTGAATTCCGTGGTCACCACGGGCTTTAATCCCCGAACATCAGCGTAGGTGATGTGCCGCTCATCGGGCCTTGGGTGCACTGTAATTCCCTGAGCACCAAACATTTGAATACGCTGAGCTGCTGCAATGACATCCGGGGTATTACCGCCTCGGGCATTGCGCAATGTGGCAATTTTATTGACGTTGACGCTGAGTCGAGTCATCCTTACCTTTCGATTCCAACACCTCCGGTACATTCCATCGGTGGATAGATGCAAAATTACACCATGTATGCACAGCGCATAATGAATTCAGATGTTCCGTTCATTCGGCCGGATGATTCCGCCGGAAAGGTGCTTAGCCTGATGGACGAATACAAGGTCCGGCACCTCCCGTTGGTCAATGGAGAAGACTTTAGAGGGTTAGTCTACGAGGAAGACTTGATGGAGGTGGACGAGCAAACGCCCATGGCTACCCTCGATGCTCGCCAAGTGGCTACAGCACCCAATTGTCATCTGTATGATTTGGTGGCTCAATGGGTTGCCGCTGAGGTGGATGTATTGCCTGTTGTGGATGAAGGAAACTACTTGGGGTGCATCGATGCTTCTTCCATTTTGCGGTTCCTGGCTCAGGAAACCCACTGGGCCGCAAAAGGTGCCGTTTTGGTACTTGAAATACCCGAACGAGATTTGTCGATTTCTGAAATCGCTCGTTTGGTGGAAGGCGCAGACACCAAAGTGGTTGCCTGCACAACAGCCCATGCGCCAGACTCGAGCAATGTGGAGGTTACCCTCAAGGTTCAGACGGAGGAAGTAGAACCGGTCATTGCAACGTTTCAGCGGTTTGGTTACACGATTCAATCCTTCTTGCATGCGCCCAAACTGGAGGAAGAAATGCGCGAGCGCTACGATGCGTTTATGCGATATTTAAAACAATGAGTGCCATGAAAATTGCCATTCACGGAAAGACGTTTAAGCCGGAGTTTGATGATGCGATCAAGCACATACTTGCTCGAATTAAGGAGTTGGATCCAGCCCCAATTGTGGAATCAAATTTTAAACGCATTCTGGATGATCGGATGGGACGGGCCAAAGATTGGCCTTCGTTTGAGACTCCTGATGATTTGGAAGGATATGATTTGCTCGTCGCAATTGGTGGAGACGGGACGGTGCTCGAAGCGGCCATTTGGGTCCGCGACAGGGAAATCCCTGTTTTGGGAGTGAACACAGGACGGTTGGGATTTTTGTCCAATGTTGGGATCGAGGAAATTGATTTGGCGTTGGATGCGGTGACCGCGGGAAAGGTCTGGTTTGAGCAGCGTCTGATGTTGCAGGTGGAAGTAGACGGAATGGAACTGGGGGATTTCCCGTTTGCCTTGAACGAAGTGGCGATTATGAAGCGGGATACGTCGAGCATGGTGACCGTTGAGGTGCTAAGAGACGATGTGTTTGTCAATAATTATTGGGCAGATGGATTGATTGTGTCCACCCCAACGGGATCCACTGCTTATTCCCTGAGTGCAGGAGGACCGCTTGTTATGCCGGGTTCAGAGGTGTTGTGCATCAATCCTGTGGCCCCGCATAACCTCAATAACCGACCGCTGGTGATTCCTGCAGATGGGGAGTTACAATTGGTGGCAGATGGAAGGGAAAATCAGTTTTTGCTGAGCTTGGACTCGAGGATGTTCATCCTCGACGGGGGACGAAAAGTAAAAGTGACGACCGCTCCATTTCGCTTGTTTTTGATGAACTTAGAGCATCAAGAGTTTTTTGGTACTGTTCGGGCCAAAATGCACTGGGGGATGGATCCACGCGACCGCTGATCATTCGTTGAAAAACTGTTGCGTTTGTTGGGGGTTTTTTTGATTTCGTTCGGACAATTCCGCTTAATTTCGTGCGTTATTGATAGGTCCGTCTAATTGATTGGAACGCCTTGCATTGGAGATCACCCCATATTCGTTTGCTCATAGCTGTCATTTCCATGATCTGCCTGAGCTGTCCTGACCTTTGGGCTCAGCGAAATTTTGATCAATCCAAAGAAATCGGACTTGCGATTGGCACAGGCTACTACATGGGCGATATCAACCCTGGAACCCATTTGGCAGGACGGCTTTCTGCGGGCTACGGCGGGTATTATCGGCATAATTTCTCTTCCCGACTTTCACTCCGAGTGAATTATTTCAAAGGACGCGTGGAGGCATGGGATGAGGACAGTCGGGACCCTTGGCAAATCAACCGCAACCTTCATTTTCGCAATGACATCAGTGAACTGAGTGCATTGATAGAAATCAACTACCTCGATCATCAAGTTGGAAACTTGGGCGATAAGCTCACTGCGTTTTTGTTCACAGGGCTTGGAGTGTACAACCACATGCCTGAGGCACAACTAGAGGGGCAATGGACGCCGCTGCAGCCTCTCGGGACAGAAGGACAAGGAACCACTTGGGCCGAAGCGAGGGGTCTGGATGCTTACGGGACTTCCGGGATTTCAATGCCCATCGGGTTTGGTTTCAAGTCCAATTTGGGTCCGTTCACTACGTTTTGTTTCGATTGGGGTGTGCGCAAGACGTGGACGGATTACCTCGATGACGTCAGCGGGGTGTACGCGGACCGCGCTGTATTGATGCAGGAACGGGGCGAGGTGACCGTGCTGATGGCGGACCGATCTTCCGAGCCTGAAGGCGGTGTCTTGAACCAAGCGGGCATGCAAAGAGGAGACCCCTCACGCTCTGATGTATTTGGATTTATTTCGGCATCGCTCAGTTTTCGAATCAGTAAAAGACCAACGACCTGTTGGTCCGAAATATGATGGGGAGCATCGCAGATCATCAGGAGAGGTGTGAGGCCTGGGGGCTGGATTCGGAGAGAATCCCCCAACACGTGGCCATCATCATGGACGGCAACGGGCGTTGGGCGAAGGAACGGGGGGAGTCGAGGGTGTTCGGTCATGTGAATGGCATCGATTCTGTGCGCTCGTCCGTAGAGGCCGCGCTGGAATTGGGGATTAAACACCTTACGTTGTATGCGTTCAGTACCGAAAATTGGAACCGTCCGAAGGAAGAAGTCAATGCCTTGATGGACTTACTCGTTGAGACATTGGTCAAAGAGGTCAGTGAATTGGCGGATAAGGGGGTCAAATTGAGAACGATAGGGCACACAGCAGCTCTGCCGGATTCTTGTCAAGTTCAGTTGCAAAAAGCCGCTGAGCGCACATCGCACCAGGACCAACTTGAACTGATTCTGGCGCTGAGCTACAGCTCGAGATGGGAGATGGTGGAGGCCGTTAAGTCCATGATGAATAGTGGGGTTAAGGCCCATGAAGTTACCGCAGACTTAATTTCAGAACACCTCACCACCCAAGGGGTCCCCGATCCGGAACTCATGATCCGCACCAGTGGCGAACACCGCATTTCCAATTTTTTGCTGTGGCAAATGGCTTACACGGAGTTTCATTTTTCTCCGGTGCTATGGCCTGACTTTGGAAAAGAAGAATTCATTGGAGCAATTCGAGACTATCAGAACCGAGAACGGAGATTTGGGGGGCTATTGGATACCAATCACAATGTTGAAACAAAATGAGAAAGGCTGAGCGAATGGGGAGGAAGGGTTGCCGAAGAGGGTGGTCTTTGGCCATGCTATTGGCATGCGCAACGGTTGCTTTTGCACAGGGGCCTCCGGCTCCAGATTTCGATAAAAAGTACACCCTCGCAGGGCTCTCTGTAGTGGGTGCAGATTACACGGATGTCCAAGCGGTCAAGCTTTTTAGTGCGCTTCAGATTGGACAGGAATTGACTATTCCAGGGGAGGAAATTACCCGGGCTATCCGCAATCTCTGGGCTCAAAATTTATTTGAGGATATCAGCATTGATTTGGCCGAAGTTCGAGACAGTCAGGTTTATCTGGTCATTCAATTGGATGAATTGCCGCGACTGACTCGGTACACCTTCGAAGGGGTTGGACGATCTGAACAAGAGACGCTCAAGGGGAAAATTGATTTGCTCACGGGACGTGTAGTCAATGAAAACGTCATGGTCACCGCCCGTAAACGGTTGAGAGAATACTACCACGATAAAGGTTACTGGGATGCCGATATTTCCATCGTTCAGTCCGTGGATACGGCCTTCGAGAATGGGGCGAAGATTAACATCAGCATCGACAAAGGAGCTAAGATTAAAGTGGGAGAGGTCGTAGTCGAAGGAACGGCTCAACTGGAGGAGCAAAAAGTCCTGCGTGCTATGAAAGATTTGAAGGAGAAACGGTGGTACCGAATCCTTAAGTCGAGCAAGTTTGTGGAGGCGAACGTCGAACAAGCACGCAGTGAGATTTTAGCGCTCTACAACAAAGAAGGCTACCGCAATGCGCGCATTTTGGGAGACTCGATTTACCGGTTGCCGCAGGGGTTGGTCGGTGTAAAGTTTGATATCAGTGAAGGAAATCAATTTCATTTTGGTGAAATCACTTTCACGGGGAATTCGAAATATCGGAGCACTCAACTGGACTCCATCTTGGGCATCCAAAGTGGAGAGATTTACAATTTGGAACGATTGGAAACAAGGGTCTATATGGATCCCAAAGGAATGGATTTGAGTTCCTTGTACCAAGACGACGGTTACCTTACGTTCCAGGCGGTCCCGATCGAAATGCGGATTGAGAGCGACACGATCGATATCGAAATTCGCATGATGGAGGGCAAGCAGTTCAGGGTTGGGAAAATCTTGGTGCAGGGGAATACAAAAACCAATGATCATGTCATCTACCGCGAGATTCGAACCCGCCCTGGTGATCTTTTTAGCCGGACGGACATTATTCGTACCCAGCGCGAATTGGCTCAATTAAACTATTTCAATCAAGAGGCCTTTGGGATCAATCCCATTCAACATCCAGAAGACGGCACAGTCGACATTGAGTATACTGTGGAAGAGAAGCCTTCGGACCAAATTGAGTTGTCCGGTGGTTGGGGCGGTGGTCGTGTGGTGGGAACATTGGGAGTGAGTTTCACAAACTTCAGCGCCAAGAACATGTTCAAAAAAGGCGCTTGGAAACCCATCCCAACAGGAGATGGGCAGCGATTGTCTCTTCGTGCACAGTCCAATGGGCTGTTTTTTCAGAGCTACAATTTGAGTTTTATGGAGCCTTGGTTGGGAGGCCAAAAACCAAATGCGCTGAGCTTTTCTGCCTGGCGCTCTATTCAATCCAACGGTCAGCCAAAGCGCATCGAGGGGGAGGTAAACGAGTCACGGCAATCTCTTCAAATCACAGGTGTTCAGGTCGGCTTTGGTCAACGATGGAACAAGCCGGATGATTGGTTTACGATGAACTTGGCCTTGAGCTATCAGCATTTCAATTTGAATAATTATGGAGTGTTCTTTAGCTTTTCGAATGGGGTAGCCAATAACATCGCCGCCAACTTTACCCTTTCACGAAATTCCGTTTCAGACCCGATTTACCCTGTCTGGGGATCGAATATTTCGATGTCCGTTAAGGCGACGCCTCCCTACAGCAAGTTTCGTCCGGAGGATACGGACTATGCCAACATGACGGATCAGGAGAGATTCCGATGGGTGGAGTACCACAAATGGAAAGTGAAGGCTGAATGGTACACTCCGTTGACGCAATCTGCGGGGGAGAATCCGAGGACTTTGGTACTCAAGACGCATGCAGGTGTTGGATTAATTGGTCAATACAATCGGTCCGTGGGGCTTTCACCTTTTGAGCGTTTTTACCTCGGGGGTGTCTTTCTGAGCGGTTTTGTATTGGATGGTCGAGAAATCATCAACCTTCGCGGCTTTGATGACCTGTCTTTGACCATGCCCAACCAAAATACGGGAGCACCGGTGATCGCGAAGTACGGAGCTGAATTGCGCTACCCGCTGTCCACCAACCCGAGCGCAACAATCTTTATGCTTGGCTTTTTGGACGCGGGCAAGACATGGTCAGATGCACGACAGTTCAATCCCTTCGAGGTTTATCGCTCGGCAGGTGTTGGGATGCGTATCTTCCTGCCCATGTTTGGTTTATTGGGGCTGGATTATGGATGGCGATTGGACGACATTCCGATGCAACCCAATATGTCTCGAGGTCAATTCCACTTCAGTATTGGTATGAATACAGGTGATTTGTAAAATGAAAATTGAAATGAAAAAGATTGGTTTTATTCTCATCTGTGCGATGACAACATCAAGCATTTGGAATGTCATGGTAGCCCAAAAATTTGCGTACATCGATACGGATTATGTGCTGTTACACCTGCCAGAATACTCGGAGGCCCAAGGGGAATTGAATCAAATGGCGGTCGATTGGCAAGTGGAGATTGAAATGAAGTTGGACGCTGTAGAGCGATTAGAATTGGCTTATCGTGCTGAACGTGTGCTGCTAACAGCTGAGATGCGGTCGAAGCGTGAAGAAGAAATATCGACGAAGCGCTTGGAAGCCAGAGAGCTGCAAAAGGAGAAGTTTGGCGTAGAGGGCGAATTGTTTGAAAAGCGCCAAGAGCTTATTCAGCCAATCCAAGATATGGTCTTTGAAGAGCTCAAGGACATCGCGAGCGGAAGCGCCTACATGGTCATCTTCGATAAAAGCAATCAAAGCAATATGCTGTATACCAACCCTAAATATGACATTTCAGACCGCCTCATCAAGGCACTGGGGTTTGTTCCGGGTGAAACGATAGAATCGGATGGCAATGACGGTGAGGAGAGCAAGTCGATCCAAGACCGGGCAAAGGATGCAATCAATAAGGGCAAGGATTCAGCGACAGACCGAATCCAAGGCGCAGCAGCGGGAGTTCGAGGTGGAGGAAATACCGTGAACAGCCGCAGCAAGGATTGAAAAGAATCCACTAATTTTACCAACACAGATTACAATTAAGATCAAATTCATGAAGCAGTTTTCATTGGTTATTGCATTGATGGTGTCTTTCTCGATTACGGGCTTTGCCCAGAAGTTTGGCCATCTGAATACGCAGGAGGTCTTACTGAATATGCCAGAGCGGACCCAGGCCCAGTCGACGATTGAAGCTCGGGCGGGAGAGTACGAGTCAGAATTGACGCGCATGCAGCAGGACTTTCAAACCAAGTTAGCGGAATACCAAAGTAAGGGCAGCACTTGGCCGGCAGCGATTTTACAGCAGAAAGAGCGAGAGCTTCAAGCGTTAGATCAAGGGATGCAAGAATTCGGGACAACTGTCCAAAATGAATTGGCACAACTCGAGCAAGAATTGTTGATGCCCATGGTTGAGCGTGTCCAAGAGGCGATTGATGCTGTCGGTGCCGAAAATGGGTTCACCTATATTTTCGACACCAGCTCTGGTGCGACCGTTTATACGGGTGGGGAGAATGTGGTGGACATGGTGCGCGCCAAATTGGGCATGTAAGAAGCGGTCTACCGGAGATGAAACCCATAGGGATATTCGACTCCGGAATTGGAGGTTTGACGGTGGCGAGAGCCGTTTCTGAGGCCATCCCCGGCCATCCCATTGTCTATTTTGGTGATACGGCGCACCTCCCTTACGGGGAAAAAAGTGCAACACTAATCCAGCGTTATTCAGTGCGCATTGCGCGGGAGTTATTGGATTTAGGTTGTGGCTCTCTTGTGGTGGCATGCAATAGCGCTTCGTCCAATGCACTAGATGCGATACGGTCCGCAGCGGGCCCTGGGATTCCAGTAATCGATGTTGTAACGCCCGCGGTCAATTGGGTGCAATCGAAGTACGAACGGGGTGCGATTGGCGTCATTGGCACTCGAGCGACCATTGCATCAGGTTGGTATCAGCAGTTACTTCATGAGGCAGGGTTTACGGCTCAAGCGAAGGCAACTCCTTTGCTGGCCTCGGCCATTGAAGAAGGCTTCCAACACGGTCGGGTTTCCTCTGCGCTCATTGAGGCTTACCTCGGTGAAGGAGCGTTCGACTCCGTCCAAGCCATCATTCTGGGTTGCACACATTATCCTCTGATCGCTGATCAAATTTCAGCTCAACTGCCATCGCATGTTGAGTTGATAGACAGTGCAAATGTTGTAGCCCAGGCTTTGCGATCAGCTATTCAGGAGCAGTTGGTCGATGGAGCGGAAATACCATCGTCAACTTCTCAGCGATTCCTTGTTTCTGATTTGACCGATTCATTTGCCCGCGGTGCTCAGCGGTTCTATGCATCACCAATCACCTTGCAGGAGCGGAAACTCAGCTCTCTTCTGGATTGAACCACTCAGCGTATTCTACGTACCGGGCTGAAGTCGCGGCCAAGTGTCGCTGCAATTCGGGCTTGACATCGCCACGCTGTTTGGCGGGAACGCCTGCCCACAATGTTTGGTCTGGAATCACAGTTTGAGCCAGCACCACAGCTCCAGCAGCAACGACCGCGTGCGCTCCCACAACAGCTCCATCCATGACAATAGCTCCCATGCCAATCAAGGCTCCGCATTTGATGTGCGCGCCATGAACGACAGCTTGATGGCCAATGCTAACATCGTCTTCGATGACGGTTTCACTTTGCTCAAATGTTCCATGGATGATTGCCCCGTCTTGAATATTGACTCGGTGCCCAATCTTGATGGGAGCAACATCCCCCCGGATGACGGATTGAAACCAGCAGGATGAATTCGGGCCGAGTGAAACTTGGCCAACGACGGTTGCATTGGGTGCAAGCCAGCACGTTTCATCGATTTGAGGTGCATGACCTCTGCAGGACAGAATAAGAGGTTTCGGTTGTGACATGTCAGGCATTGTTCAGTTCGATAGAAGACCGGGATTGGTCAAAACTCCACCAGTTCGGTCGATCAAAGATGCGCATTTGCCCAGCAAAGCGGACATCCGACGGGGAGATTTTTATGGCGGCATCTCCCTTGCTCTCCGCACGTTTTGCAAAGAAATGTTCTACCAATGCATGGACGGTGGCGATGGTTTCGATTTTTTGCCGACCTCGCGGTGATACGCGATGAAGTCGAACATGCCGTTGCAAAGTGTCAATGGCTTCGGCAGACCAAGACCAGGATGATTTACTTTGAAGCGCTAACCTGCATCGTTTCGTGCACTCGCGAGCAGTGGACAATGAAATTTCAGAGAGTGGGCCAATGAGAGACTGATTTTGCGTTTCCAGGTGCAATGTGAATCTCTCCATCACAGGGCCAGAGATTCGCTTGAGGTAGTTTTGCACACGACCTGAAGTGCACGAACATCGATTTCCACCTTCATGAAAATGACCGCATGGGCACGGGTTGGAGGTAGCAATGATCAGTGCGCTGACACCGACGGTTTGTCCACCGTGGGCACGTGATATACTCAAGGTTCCAAATTCCATAGGCCCGCGCAGAGACTCAATGCAGTCGCGTGAAAATTCGGTGAACTCGTCGAGGCACAGCACCCCGCCTTCGGCGAGGCTCAGTTCGCCGGGCATCCATGCCTTGTCTCGGCGCCAACTTCCGACAAGACCATTGGAACTTGAACGGTGATGTGGAGAGCGGAAGGGCGGCACTTCTTGCAAGGCATACGGCTCTCCTCGCATACGATGGAAGGACTGTAATTGGGCCGATGCGGACTCATCAAGGATGGGGAGCAATTCATGAACAGCCCGTGCCATTTGAGATTTGCCTGTTCCTGGAGAGCCAATCATCATCAGCGACAGGTTTCCTGCAGCGGCTACCAAGAGCGTTTTACGTTGGATCTCGTTGAGCTCTAACGATTCAAAAATGGACGGGGCTTGAGGTTCCCACTTCAGGCGACATCGCCAGGGCTTCTTGGTTCGAATCATCGGAAGCGGAGCTCCTTGCTGAAAATGACGTGCGATGCTCGTCAGGTGTGCCGCCAGATGAATGGAGCGCGGGTGCAGATCTGCGTAGCAACTGGAGCCGGGGCCAGCAGGCAAAAGGCACATACGGTTAACCGATGGCATTTGATGGGGTTCGGGATTCAGAAGCGCCCAAGGTGACTCAAATGGCCGAATGGAACCGTCCAATTCCATTTCACCCATGGAAATTACCTCTCGAATGGCTTCGGCAGGAATTTCGCCCATGGCGGCTAGGAAAGTCAATGCAATGGGAACATCAAGCGTTGCCATGCGCTCTAATTTATCCGTTGGGCTTACGAGCAAGGTGAAGGCACCTGTTGGCCGAGCATATCCCGTGTGTTCAAACGCGGCGAAGATGCGTGAAAGAATTTTGCGAGCCTCCGACCAAGGAATGCCTGAAACATGAAATCTAGCGCCCCTTGATTTGTGCAATTGAACGGACACAACTTGCCCGTTGTGATTGGCAAAGCCAATCCCATACGTAGTAACCAGCATGGCAGTTAGGACGAGTGAGCGCGCTCGATGAGGTCAATCCAAGAATGAATGACCTTGATGTGAACCTCTTGCACCCGGTCCGCAAAGCCTTCCCAGGGCACATCGACTACTATATCACACAAGGGCTTTAAAGCTCCTCCACCGCGCCCTGTCAGACCAATCACTTTCATGCCTTGTGCCCGCGCACGTTTGGCGGCTTCAATTACGTTGGCGCTGTTTCCGCTTGTGGAGATACCGACCAAGCAATCGCCCGGGCGGCCAATGGCCTCAACATACCGCGCAAAGATCTGGTCAAATCCATAATCGTTGCCGACACATGTAATGTGACTGGGATCGCTGCAAGCGATGGCGGGAAGACCCGGCCTATCATCGCGGTATCGGCCGCTCAATTCTTCAGCAAAATGCATGGCATCACTCATGGATCCTCCGTTCCCGCATGAGATGATTTTCCCTCCCGAACGAATGACCGTGCTCATGCAAATTCCGGCAGCCTCCACCGCATCCATGAAGTCCGGTTGCTTGCGGATGGACTCCAACAATTGCGCAGCTTCGTCAAAATGGGCGTTTAGTCGATTCCTTTGATTCATGCGAGCAAGTTGGTCAAATATCCCGAAAGTGGCTTTGGTGTTTTGTAACTGAGGGTGAGCAATTGACTGCAGTTAGCGATAGAATGCGGCCAGCCCTGTCTCCAGGAATTCGACAAATTTCTCTGCATCAGGGTCATATCCTATGCCCCCGCCCAATGCGTTTCCTTCGTGATCCAGCAGGACGTAAAAGGGCTGGGAATTGGTGTTGAATTCAGATGCTTGGAAGTAGGACCATTTGTTGCCGACGGTTTTGATTTTGAACGTTTTCCCTCCGTAGCTCTCCTCGCGTTGTTCTGCTTCGGGAAGGTCACGTCGTTCATCAACGTAAAGGGAAACCAATACCACGTCATTTCGCAGCATGTCGGCCACTTCTGGCTTGGACCAAACTTGCTCCTCCATTTTTCGACAGTTAACACACGCCCAGCCTGTGAAGTCAAGGAGAACGGGTTTTCCTTCCGCTTTTGCTGCTTTCATGCCCGATTCTAAATCGGTAAACTGTGCTTCGACGTGACCACCACTTTCTGATTCGCCCTGTCCACCACCACTCCACTCGCTATAAAACAGGGGAGGCGGGAACCCGCTGATAAGTTTCACCGGGGCACCCCACATACCGGGCAAGAGGTAGATGCCCAAGGTGAAAAACAGCATCCCCATCGAAAATCGGAATACGCCGATTCGTTCTGTTTTGGAATCATGCGGGAACAAAATCCATCCGAATAAGTAAAACGCGATGCACATCGCAATCACGATCCAAATGGCTATAAACAGCTCTCTTTCTATTAATCCGAGCTGAAGAACCAAGTCTGCGTTGGAGAGGAATTTGAAAGCAAAACCAATTTCGAGAAGGCCCAATACTACTTTGACGCTGTTCAGCCATCCGCCTGATTGTGGCAGCGAATTGAGCCAGCCTGGGAAGGCGGAGAAGAGCATGAATGGCAGTGCCAAAGCCAGTGAGAAACCGAACATCACCGCCGTGGGGGCGGCAAATGATCCCGTGGCCGCTCCAGCCAATGCACTGCCAACCAGTGGGCCAGTGCAAGAAAAAGAGACAATCGCGAGGGTTGCGGCCATAAAGAAGATGCCCAACAACCCACCTTTGTCGGCTGCTTGATCTGTTTTGTTGGCCCAGCTTGCAGGCAGTTGAATTTCAAAGGCCCCGAGGAAGCTCGCTCCAAAAATGATGAGCAGCAGGAACAGGAAGACGTTGAAGAAGGGGTCCGTGGAGATGACATTCAAGATGTCGACGCCAAAAACAGCCGTGAGAAGCAAGCCCAATCCAGTGTAGATTAGGATGATGAAGAGCCCGTAAATCAAGGCGTTTCGAATTCCTTCGCTGCGGTTTTTTGATTGCTTTGTGAAGAAGCTGACCGTCATGGGGATCATCGGGAAGACGCAGGGTGTCAGCAGTGCCGCAAAACCGAGCAGCATGCCCAGGAAGAAAACTCCTGCGAGTCCTTCTTCTTTATCACCGTCGCCCTCAGAGCCTTCTATCGTTCCTTCCTTCCCTTGGTCACAAAGATGTTGGGAGGCGGGGCATAGATCCGGTTGCGCTGAGGCCGGCTTTTTGTCACCCATGGCCACTGCAAACTCGAGATCGGGAGGGAAAGTACATTTCGCGTCGTCACAGGTCATATACGTGATTGCACCTGAAACTGTCTCCGTGCTTGGTGAAGTGGCCGCTTTGAAAGACTGAACAAAATAGACCTCCTCTTCAAACATTTGGATGTCCATGTTGAAGTTGGGGTCGAATTGGAGGATGGGCTCGCACTCCTCTACCTGTCCAATGGGCTCCAAGCCTGCTGGCCAGTCGATGTGAAATTCGGTGGGAATGGGCCCGTCGAGGCGCTCCAAAAATTGACTGTACAGGTGCCAACATGGATCCACCGAAGCATGAAAAATAAGATTAAAGGATTCTCCGCTGGGCGTGTCATATACAGCAATATCCCAGTGCACGGGATCCACCATTCCTTCGGGTTCAGCACCGTCAGATCCTTCAAATGGATCGTCTGAAACGTGCGCGTCATCCGCATCCCCGTGGCTGTTGCACAGATGCTGAGACGGAGGACAATACGTTTCCAGTGCAGGCTGCACGTCGCTTAAATCAATAGAGAAATCAATGTCCTCAGGTGGCAGGCAGCGCGAGGCATCACAAACCATGAAGCTCAAAAAACCGGAAACTTTACCGCCACCACTTTTACCGACGTTCACCCGCTGAACCCAATAGACTTCTTCCTCAAAGAACTTCAAATCCATCATGAAATTTGGGTCGTACTCTACGATCGGGTCACATTCGGTGACGGCTCCAATTTTCTCAATGCCTTCCGAGGTGTTGACTTCAAAATAAGTCGGTAAGGGGCCATTGGGATCATCGAGAAACTGGCTGTAGATGTGCCAACAGGGTTCTACGGAGGCATGGAATACCACGTCCACAGACCCTGATTCATCCGTTTCGTGCGCGGAGAACACCCAGTTGACAGGGTCTAATATTTGCGCTTGTAGCGAAGGAATACCGCCCAATGCGAGGAGCCAACTGAACAGAAACAGAATGGGGCGGATGCGTAGATTCGAACTTTTCATAGCACCGCGAATATAAAACGCAGAACGGCGGTTTCCGCTCGGACAATGGCCAATGACTGTTAGAGTTCAATTTCTTCTCCCAAAGCCAGCCCAAAAGGCCGCCGAATCAGCCAGCTACCCAAGTAGACCAATGGCGTATCGACGAGGGCCACAAGGACTTTGAAGAGAAAGCCGTTGAGCAAGAGTGTAGTAAAGAGCGCCCATTCAATTTGCTCCAACATGCACATTAAAAAAAGCACGGTAAACGTATCAATGAATTGAGACGGAATCGTGCTGAGGTTGTTTCTGAGCCAGAGTTTTTTGCCTTTGGTTTTTCGTTTCCAGAAATGAAACAACCGCACGTCGAGAAATTGAGCCAATAAATAGGCGGCCATGGAAGCACTGACCGCAACAATTGTAGAGCCAAAAACATGATCAAATTCTGCATCGCTCACAGGTGACCACGCTGCTGCCGGTACCGATTGACTCACACTCACGATGATCAAGGTGAAGGCGCTGGCAAACAATCCGCCAAGGACCACTTCATTGGCACGCCGCCGTCCAAAGCACTCCGAAATCAAGTCGGTGACCAGGAAGGTTATGGGATAAGGCAGAAGCCCGACGCTCTGTTCAAAGGTGAGCCCTTCAATCGGACTCCAATGAAAGAACTTTCGAAAAATCAGATTGCAAGCAACCAAGCTGGCCATAAAAAGTGCCGCGAGGATCAGGTAAATCCGCAGGGCGCGCTGACGGTGTGGTGAGGAGCCGATGCTGTCCATGGGCTTCAAGGTAAGACGGTCCAGTGCAACGTGCGTTTTTTGCGCACTATCCGGACGTGTGCGGTTTGGAATGCAGCTCCTGATTCGACGAGTCGTTCGGTTAGTGCAGAGACTTCGCGAACGGCGCGCGCCCCGATTTTATGGTCTTGAGCTAAGCCGAAGAGCACTTCCATATGCAGCGGTTCATCGACCCATGCATCGAGGTGCAGCACGCCTCTGTCTTCGAGGGATTCCCAACAACGGCTTCTCGCTTGTTCGATTTCACTTTGGAGGTAAGTAGCAATTGGCTGAAACCGCTCTGCCCAGCGAGCGAGGTGCTCATTGGTCCCTTCTCGCATCGACTCCATTTGGGGCAGGGCTTCATGGCGAATGCGGTTGCGCAAATAGTCGTGTTTGGCGTTCGACGAGTCTTCGCGAAAACTTACGTCCCAATCGCGGGCATACGCTGCCAATTGGGATTTGGTAATCGTTAAGAACGGACGCAACAAATGACGTTTTGCATCGTGCGGTCGCATGCCTGAAAGGGACAGAGGATTGGAAGAGCGCATTAACTGCAGCATCACGGTTTCGGCTTGATCGTTTGCGTGATGGGCCGTCACGACATAAGCATTCAATCCGGTCGTTTCTGCCAATTGAATGCGCAGGGATTCGAAAAATGCATAGCGGATCTTCCTCGCCTCTGCTTGAATGCCATCGGGGGCCTTTTCGATTTTAGCTTGATGCGCAAAAAAAGGAATACCCGCAGCCTCGCACCAGGACTTAACGGCGGTCGCATCGCCATCAGATTCTCCCCCCCGAAGGCCATAATTAATGTGTGCTACGTGCAGGTTAAACCCCGCACGCAAGCATGTTTCAGCCAGGACCATGGAGTCCAAACCACCGCTTACGCCCACCACCAGAATGGCATCGGCATCTACATGGTGAAGCTTCGCCCACGATTGGAGGTGTTGGACGAGCCCGTGGCGGTTATTTCGCATCGCCTTGCAAGGTTTGAAGCATGGCCTTGGCTTTCAGCAGGCACTCCTCGTATTCTTTTTCGGGATCGCTCAGAGCCGTGATGGCCCCTCCGACGTGCATCGAAATGCGCGGCATGGCCGCGTTGTACAAGATGCTTCGAATAACGACATTTAAATCAAAGTCCCCATTGGGACGGAAAAAGCCCACACTGCCTGAATACACTCCTCGGCGGCTACCCTCCAACTCGTCGATGATTTCCATGGCCCGAATTTTGGGGGCTCCGGTCATGGATCCCATGGGGAAAGTTGCTCTGAGAATATCCTCCACCGTGCACTCGGGCCGAATTTTGCATTGGACCGTGGATATCATTTGATGCACTGTGCGGAACCGATGGATGCCGAACAACTCAGGGACGTTCACAGAGCCGGGCTGGGCAACGCGACTAAAATCGTTTCGAACCAAATCGCAAATCATGACATTTTCACCTCGCTCTTTGGGGTCATTTTGCAATTGATGCGCCAATGCATCGTCCTCTTCTGGAGAGTCGCCGCGCCGAATGGTGCCCTTGATGGGTGAAGAAACAAGCACATCTCCTCGCCTCTTCAAAAACAATTCTGGCGAGCCACACAGTACGTGGTACTCCCCGGCCTTGACTAGTGCTGCGTACGGAGGCTCTGTGAGTTGATGCAAGCGCACAAAAGCTTCCCATGCAGAGGGCAGTTCCCGGTTTGCTGACCATTCCTGGCAGAGGTTCATTTCGTATATATCTCCTCGCTGAATGTGTTTTTTGACGCGGTGTGCACGCTGCAAATAGGTACTGGCGTCCCACCTGGGGAGCAATGAAATGCCCGGAGCTTCGGGGATGTTTGATTGGGGCTGGGCGATTTCAGTCAGGAGCTGCGGTACCTCGGGTTCATCTGCACCGTGCACCACTTCTGCTCGTACTCGCTCTCCGCCCCATTCAATGACAATCCGGGGTTCAACCCAGTGTAAGGTGGGAAAAGCAGAGGCATTCACCCGCTGAGACTTGAGCACTTCGATCCCGTTTTTGAGGTCATATCCAAGCCATCCAAAGGCCCAGGAAGGTTCTCCGTTCGATTGCAAAAAGGACTGCAGCGCAGCCAAACAATCGGAGTCGGTGCCATTCCACATAAACGACCGCCGCGCTCCAACGGCCAGGATACATCGTCCTTGAGGGTGGGCGTCAAAATGCAAGCTGACGTGGGACTCCCGTTCGAAGAGGGATTTCAAATCGGGAAGGGGACGCGCCACGTGATCCGGCATGACTTACACGTGCAAAGCGCGGTTGCCGGTGGCAGCCAATGCGGCTTCCTTAATGGCTTCTGTAAACGTGGGGTGAGCATGGGACATGCGGCTGATGTCTTCTGCTGTGGCCCGGAATTCCATGGCAACTACCGCCTCTGCAATCATATCAGCTGCCCGCGGTCCACACATGTGGATTCCGAGAATTTCATCCGTGTCGGCATGAGCCAAGACTTTGACGGATCCATCCGTGTCCATGGAAGCGCGTGCGCGCCCACTCGCTTTGAATGGAAAACTACCTCCTTTGTAGGGCACGGAATTCGCTTTGAGTTGTTCTTCTGTTTGACCAACCCCAGCCACTTCGGGCCACGTATACACCACATTGGGAATGAGGTTGTAATCGATGTGCGGATGCTGGCCCGCTATGACTTCTGCTGCCACGACGCCTTCTTCTTCAGCTTTGTGCGCCAGCATCGCCCCTCGAACAACATCACCGATGGCAAATATGTGGGGAACGGATGTGCGCATCTGATCATTGACATCAATGCGGCCTCGCTCATCCACGGCCAATCCGGCTGCTTCGAGATTGAGCCCCTCCGTGTAGGGCCTTCGGCCGACCGAAACCAGGCAGTAATCCGCCTTCCATTCGACTTCCTTGCCTTTCTTGTCATCCGCCTTCACCGTGACGTTTTTGGCGGTTGCCTTGACGGCCTTGACCCCATGCTGTAAATGAAACTTCACGCCCAACTTTTTCATGCTGCGCATTAATTCTTTGCCCATGCCTCGGTCCATGGTCGGGATGATGGTGTCTTGGTATTCCACGACGTGTACCTCCGTTCCCAAACGCGCATATACACTCCCGAGTTCCAGTCCAATAACTCCACCACCGATGACCACCATGCTCTTGGGCAGGGATGGCAAGCTCAAGGCTTCTGTTGAGGTGATGACGCGTTTTTTGTCGATCTGAATGAATGGAAGGGACGCGGGCTTGGATCCGGTTGCGAGGATGATGTGATCGCCTTTAACGCTGGAACCCTTGCCTTTGGTAGGCTTCACTTCAATGGTGTGGGCATCTTTAAAACTTCCCATTCCGCGCAGGACTGTGATATTGTTCTTCTTCATCAAGAAGTCGATGCCACCAACGGTCTGTTCCACCACTTCGCTTTTGCGGGCGATCATCCGTTTGAAATCGAGCTTTAAACCTCCTGTTTGAATGCCGTGGGTTTCAAACTGGTGTGCGGCTTGGTGATAATGTTCGGAGCTATCCAACAGTGCTTTCGAAGGGATGCACCCGACATTCAAGCAGGTACCGCCGAGGGAGCTGTACTTTTCGACCAACGCGGTTTTCTTTCCTAATTGGGCCGCTCGGATTGCCGCAACGTATCCGCCGGGGCCACTTCCGATAACAATGACATCAAAAGATTCCATGCCGTAAAGGTAACATTTGCAAGCAGGAAGTGGGAGTGATTGGCTCGATGGTTTTTCCCTTTACTTTGCACTTGAATCTGTAGTTAAAGAAATCGTACAGATTCTGGAGTGATTGTACCATGCCCCATTCGAATCAATACCGAACACTTTTAGCTTGATGTGGACGCGAATTGCAGCCATTCTTATTCGGCAGCGTTTATTGCTGTTGTTGCTCCTGGGCGTGGGAACGGCTTTCATGGGCGGTCAAATTCCGAACCTCAAGTTGCAATACGAATTTGGAGGGCTTCTGCCTGAAACAGATTCGACCGCGATCGACTACGAACGCTTCAAGAAAATTTTCGGCACGGAGGGAAATGTAATGCTGATCGGATCGGATTTAGATCCCTTGCAATCGCCCCAAGGCGTTTTGGCCTGGGATCAATTAGCAGAGTCCATTCGGACCATGGATGTCCGCCGAGACACCACAGATGACGGGCTAGATAATCCGGTTCCTGTTTCATTGGTGGACAGCGTGTTCTGCTTCACGCGCGCGTTTGATGTGGTCAAAGACACCACCAATCGCCGCTTTGTTATTCAGCCAATCTTGCCCTCGCTTCCGCTCCAATCCGAGATGTCAGGAGCGGAAACGGATGCGTTTTTTGGCCGGTTATTTGACCTGCCGTTTTACGAAGGCCTGCTCTACAACCAAGAACGAACCGCCACGCTAATGACGGTGTTCATGAATCCTCAGTTGTTCAATTCGGAACGCCGAGGGACCATTGTTGAAGACGTGACCGCGCTGGCTGATGCCTGGAGTGAGGAACATGGAGTCAAGCTGGCCCTCAGCGGTTTGCCTTTCATTCGAATTGAGATGACCAACAAGGTCAAGGATGAAATCGGGTACTTCATAGGGGCCGCATTTCTGGTGACTGCCTTGCTTCTATTCCTCTTCTTCCGAAACCCCGTGGTGATGGGGGTGAGCATGATCGTGGTGAGCATCGGGGTGGTTTGGTGCTTGGGGAGCATGGCCCTGCTTGACTATAAGTTGAGCCTTATGACGAGCCTTATTCCCCCCTTGATGATTGTCATTGGGGTGCCCAATTGCATCTACCTGGTCAATAAGTACCATGGGGAGTATAAACGGCATGGGAATAAGGCCATGGCCTTGCAACGCATGATTGTGAAAGTGGGCAATGCAACGTTGTTGACCAACTTTACAACGGCGTTGGGTTTTGCAACATTCATCTTCACCCGCAGTGAGGTGCTGAAAGAATTTGGGGTGGTGACCGCCCTGAATATCATGGGCATGTTTGTCATCTCGATTGTGGTGATTCCCGCACTGATGACGTGGCTTCCCCCTCCGAAGTCTCGGCATACAGAGCATTTAGATCGCCGGTGGATGTTCACTTTCGTGAATCACTTGGTGCACATCGTTCAAAATCATCGTTCCAAAGTCTATATAGGGTCTGTAGCCATCCTGTTGTTCAGCATCACCGGGTTGCTGCAAATGGAGACCACGGGGAATATTGTAGACGACTTACCCGATAAGGATCGGGTGATCACAGACTTGCAATGGGTCGAGGCTCGTTTTGGAGGGTCCATGCCCTTTGAAATCATGATTGATACGGGAAAGCCCAACGGCGCAGCCAGCAACGCTTCGATGAAGCGCATTGAAAAGCTGCAAAATGTTCTCAGCGATTACCCCGAATTCAGTCGATCGGTAAGTGCCGCAGATGCGACAAAATTTGCCTTTCAAGCCTTCAAAAATGGGCATCCCAAGAATTACCGTCTTCCCAGGTTAGGCATGGAAAAAACCCAGTTCGGGCCTTGGCTGAGGGGGTCGGAAGATGCCGCGGAAGAGTCCTCCGTCGCTCAAAATGTTACGTCGAACTTTTTTGATTCAACCCGCAGCATCACCCGCGTGAGTGTGCAAATGGCGGATGTTGGCACCGTAGAAATGAGCGACTTAATGGACGATATTCAACCGCGCATCGACAGTATTTTTCCGCCCAGTAACTATGACTTGATCATGACGGGCACGAGCGTGGCTTTTTTGAAGGGAACCACTTACATGGTCCAGAATTTGGGGATTTCCATTGTCCTGGCCATTTGCGTGATCGCGTTGATGATGGCGATGCTTTTCAAATCTGCGCGCATGGTGGCCATCGCCCTCGTTCCCAACCTCTTCCCGCTTCTTTTCACAGCAGGGTTTATGGGGTGGATAGGAATTCCTATCAAGCCATCTACGGTGCTGGTCTTTAGCATCGCGTTTGGGATTTCGGTGGACGATACCATTCACTTTTTGGCGAAGTACCGACAAGAATTAAACGTCAAAGGTTGGAACATTAGCGAAGCTGTGATACTGGCACTGAAGGAGACGGGCGTCAGCATGATGTACACCAGCATCGTGTTGTTCTTTGGCTTTTTGATGTTTGCCTTGTCGACGTTTGAAGGGACGCGCTTCTTGGGTGTTCTCGTGTCGATTACGCTTGGAGTGGCGATGACAACAAATTTGCTGTTGTTGCCCTCGCTGTTGTTGCAGTTCGAAAAGACCTTGACTACAAGATCATTCAAGGAGCCCTTCTTCTCTATCTTAGACGAGGAGGAGGATATTGAGTTGGAGGAACTTGAAATTCAGCGCGGTCTTTCACCGGGCAGAGGAGAAGAACGCCACGATGAATTGATGAACCAACGTGCAAAGTCATCATCCGAAAATTAACCTGCAATGAAAGGGATCATTCTAGCCGGTGGATCCGGCACTCGTCTGTGGCCATTGACCAAAGCCGTCTCAAAACAATTGATGCCGGTGTTTGACAAACCGATGATTTACTACCCGTTGTCGACGCTGATGCTCAGCGGAATCAGGGACATTCTCATCATTAGCACGCCGACTGATTTGCCCGGTTTTCAGCGTTTATTGGGCGATGGCTCCTCGATTGGATGTTCCCTGACGTATGCGGAACAGCCGGAGCCCAACGGGTTGGCTCAGGCATTTGTTATCGGGGCAGACTTCATTGGGAATGAAAAAGTGGCGTTGGTTTTAGGGGATAACATCTTCTATGGCAAAGGTTTCGGTCGGCAGTTGCGGGCCAACACCAATCCCGATGGAGCCATTGTATATGCGTATTACGTGAACGATCCTGAGCGGTATGGAGTGGTTACTTTTGATGAATCTGACCGGGCGGTGAGCATCATCGAAAAGCCGAAAAATCCACCTTCAAATTTCGCGGTTCCAGGCTTGTATTTTTACGACAACGACGTCGTCAACATCGCTTCGGAGCTGCAGCCAAGTGCGCGTGGCGAATACGAGATTACGGACGTCAACAAAGCCTACCTCGATGCGGGTAAACTATTCGTTTCCAAAATGGACCGTGGCATGGCGTGGCTCGATACAGGGACCCATGAATCGTTGATGCAGGCATCCCAATACGTTCAGGTGATTGAAGAACGGCAGGGATTGAAAATTGGATGCATTGAAGAAATCGCATGGCGCATGAGCTACATCGATGATGCCCAACTCGAGCTGATCGCGGCACCATTGCGTAAGTCTGGATACGGGGAGTACTTACTGGATCAATTGAAGCGGGGCAGAGGAGCCGCTTAGAAAAGGCTTTTTTAATGAAGCATCCCAACCTGAATAGGCTGAAATCGAAGGCAGATGCTGCCTTAATCGCATTTTTGAATCGTTGGCCGGCGGACGAAGGTGACGGGCTTTACGCGCCCGTTCATTACCTGATGCAACTCGGAGGTAAGCGGCTGCGCGCCGTCCTTGCCTTATCGGCAGCGGAGGCAGAGGGGCGGCCATTGGACGTCGCGATGCCGGGGGCTATGGGAGTTGAGTTGTTCCACAACTTTACCCTTATGCACGATGACATCATGGATGAGGCTCCCAAACGGAGAGGTCAGGATACGGTGCACACGAAGTGGGATGACAGCACAGCAATTTTGTCGGGAGATGCCATGTACACCCTCGCCCACATTGCTTTTTTGGAGTTGGACGTGCAGGTGTTGCCTCGTGCCTTGCAGCTGTTCAATCAGACGGCACTGGAGGTTTGCTTAGGTCAGCAATCGGACATGGCGTTCGAAGAGCGGCAGGATGTTTCGGTAGAAGAATATTTGGAGATGATTCGATTGAAGACCTCGGTATTGGTTGCAGCTTCGTTGGGAGTCGGCGCCATTGCCGCTGGAGCGTCGCCTGAACGCACCGCCATTTGGATTGAATTGGGGGAGCAATTGGGTCTGGCATTTCAAATGCAAGATGACTTGTTGGATACGTTTGGAGGCGATGCCGTTGGCAAGCAAATTGGTGGAGATATTTTGGCGGATAAGAAAACATTTTTGCGCTTATACACGGCAGAGAATGGGGACGAGGAAGCTCGCAGAACACTGGCATCATGGGACGGAAATCGATCGGATGCAGCGGCTAAAATTGAGGCGATTCGCTCGGCGATGCAGGCAGCTGGAGCGGAAGTGGCCGCCAAGGAATTGATGAGCGAGCAGGTGGGTCGAGCGTTGGCGTGCTTAGACCGCCTGCAACTTAACGACGAACATCGCGAGTGGTTTGAATTCTTGACGGGACTGGTCACGCAAAGAGAATCTTAATGGAAGCGGAGGCCATTGACGGCTGGCTGGGCAACCGCAAACTTCCGGAAGGACGCACCGTTGAGGCATTTCAGCGAGCCGTCAAGCATCAATTAATCAAGGACTTTCAGTGGGATGCCGAACGCGTAGAAGCTGCCGGTATTGATCTGCTGCAATTATTGGCTGATGAGATTGGCTGGGGTTTGGAGGGGGATGCCGGATTGCTTTTTGCTTCGTTTTATCGGTTGGATTTAGGAGAGCAGCTGATGCGAGAAATTTTGAGCCATCACGAGCGGCCTGAAGCGGCGCAGATGCTGGCCCAAAAGTCTTTGGAGCGAGCGGCCTTGAAAGTGTGGATGCGCTGGACTTTTGAAGAGGTTATCTCGCCGGGAAAAGATTCGCAATGACCTCGATGCTCTTTTCTTTCCGGGTCTGCTGGCACGGGTGTATCTTTGTCGAACGAAATCACGTATTGTCCGCATGGACCCTTTAGACTTTATCAGCCAAGCTGAACCCCGCGCCATCGAATCCTTGTACGCTCAGTACCTGGCAAACCCTGAGTCCGTTGATGCGAGCTGGAGGCTTTTTTTCAAGGGATTTGATCTAGCTACAGCTTCCTACGATGAGGATAGTTCCTCGCCTTTTACCCAAAAAGAGTTTCAAGTCATTGGTTTGATCCAAGGCTACCGCGAGCGAGGCCATTTATTTACCAAGACCAATCCGGTCCGAGCTCGTCGGGTGTATCAGCCCGATTTGAGCCTGGGTACATTTGGGCTTTCAGATCAAGATTTAGAGACGGTATTTCAAGCAGGAATTGAAGTCGGCATCGGCCCTGCCAAACTGAAAGACATCATTGAGCACCTGGAGTTGACGTATTGCAGCAGCATCGGTATTGAGTATGTGATGATTCAGGATGTGGACCGTCGAGCGTGGGTGCGTGAGCACATTGAGCTCGCCAATCGCCCCAGAATTGACGTGGAGGATCGGGTCCAAATTCTAAAAAAACTTGCGCAGGCAACCCTGTTCGAAGAGTTTTTGCAGAAGAAATTTGTTGGCCAAAAGCGGTTTTCGTTGGAGGGTGGAGAAACGCTCATTGCTGCGCTCGATGCCGTGATTGAGGAAGGGACCAAGCAAGGAGTGAAGGAGGTTTTTATTGGTATGGCTCACCGGGGCCGGCTTTCAACCTTGGCCCACATTTTGGGTAAACCCTACGAAGAGATTTTTTGTGAGTTTTCAGGAAAGTCATACGATGAAGAGGGAGATTTCGACGGCGATGTCAAATACCATTTGGGCTATTCCCGTTTACTTAAAGCAGATTCAGGAGAGGACGTAACGATTTCGCTGGCACCCAATCCCTCTCATTTGGAGGCCGTTGGACCCGTTGTTCAGGGGTTGTCGCGCGCTCGGATAGAGGCGCTAGATGGCGATGAAAATGCGGTGTTGCCCATTCTTATTCACGGTGATGCGGCATTGTCTGGGCAAGGAGTCGTCTATGAGATGGCTCAAATGGCTCAACTCGATGGATACCGAACGGGTGGAACGGTGCACGTTGTCGTCAACAACCAGGTCGGTTTCACTACGAATTACCTGGATGGCCGAAGTTCCATTTACTGCACGGATGTGGGAAAGGTGACTCAATCGTTGGTTTTTCATGTGAACGCCGATGATGCGGAAGACGTTGTGCAGGTGATGCGCATTGCCTTGTTGTACCGACAGCGTTGGAACCGGGATGTCTTCATTGACCTGCTGGGTTACCGCAAGTATGGCCACAATGAAGGCGATGAACCGATGTTCACGCAGCCCCAATTGTATAGGGCCATTGCGAAGCATGAGAACCCCCTGAAATTGTACATGCACCGATTGATTTCTGACGGGTCGATGCAGGCATCGGATGTGCAGCAAGTCAGGGACGCTCAACTTGCCCGAATGGAGCAGGCTTTTGAAAAAGCGCAGAAGAAAACCAAGGCGAGTGTAGAAGATTTTTTAAGCGACTTATGGAAGGCATATGAAGTTGCCGATGAGAAGGCGCTGCAAATGAATCCCAAAACGGCTGTCACAGAGGCTAAATTGAAAAAATTGGCTGTGGCGATGTCGACGTTACCGGAGGGGAAATCTTATTATCGGAAGGTCCAACGTTTGATGCGGGATCGGCTGAAGATGATTGATGAGGATCGGCTGGATTGGGCATTGGGCGAGTTGTTGGCGTATGCAAGTTTATTGACGGAGGGCCATCCTGTGCGAATCAGTGGACAAGACGTGGAGCGCGGAACGTTCTCTCATCGCCACGCGGTTGTAAAAACAGAAGACAGCGAAGAGGAGGTTATACCGCTGAATTTACTCTCGGAGAACCAGGAGAAGTTGACCATTTACAATTCGCTTTTGAGCGAATATGCTGTCGCTGGATTTGACTACGGCTATGCGTTCGCAGTCCCCAATGGCCTCACCATATGGGAAGCGCAATTCGGAGACTTCAACAACGGTGCTCAGATTTTATTCGACCAATTTTTAAGTGCAGCGGAGGATAAGTGGCGAACGATGAATGGCCTCACGTTGCTGCTGCCTCATGGATATGAAGGCATGGGTTCGGAACACAGCTCCGGCCGGATGGAGCGGTTTTTACAATTGGGCAGTGGGGACAATTTCTTCGTTTGCAATGTCACAGAACCCGCGAACTATTTCCACTTGCTCCGCCGTCAAGTCAAGTTGAATTTCCGGAAGCCGCTGGTGGTCTTCACGCCAAAGAAGCTTTTGCGCTACCCTAAAGCGGTTTCGCAATTCGCGGAAATGGCCAGAGGAGGATTCCAAAAGGTTATTGATGATCCACGGATCTCCAGTTTGAAAAAAGCCAAGGCAGTGGATACGGTCGTGCTTTGCGCTGGAAAAGTCTATTATGATTTGATTGAACGGCTGGATGAACAAGCTGCCAATAACATGGCTTTTGTGCGTTTGGAGCAACTTCATCCCCTGCCAGTAAATGAATTGAATGTCCTTGTGAAGCGCTACGGAATGGAAGCGAATTACATCTGGGTGCAAGAAGAGCCGCAAAATATGGGTGCGTGGTCGTTCATGCTTCAACATTTCACCCAGGTTCCATTGAGTGTGATTTCTCGCAGCATCAGCGCGAGTCCGGCTTCTGGAAGCTCAGAGTTGCATGCACAACGTCAACAGGCCATCCTGGATGAAGTGTTCTCACATGCTCACTGAGTGAACACGGCGTTGGTGAAGAAAACCCATTGACTTCTTTATTCGTTCGACGCTTCGTTCGTTATTTGTACTGAATCGCATTCTTCTAAATAGCTTTTAAAGATGTCCCAACTCGAAATGAAAGTCCCCAGCCCCGGGGAGTCCATCAGTGAAGTTGAAATTGCAACGTGGTTGGTCTCGGACGGGGACTATGTCCAAAAAGATCAAGCCATCGCGGAAGTAGATTCCGATAAAGCCACCCTAGAATTACCCGCAGAAGCGGCAGGCGTGATCACGTTGAAAGCCGAAGAAGGTGATACGATCGAAGTGGGCTCGGTGTGCTGCTTGATTGACACATCGGCCAAGCCTCCCAAAGTGGTTGAGGCTCCTGTGCCCGCCCCTGCGGCGGTCGCTGCTCCTGCCCCTGCGGCAGTTTCCAAGCCCTCTTCGCCGACACCAGCTCCCGTTGCTTCAACCGAGCACCATGCGTCTGATCATCCCTCTCCGGCTGCGAAAAAGCTCATGGCCGATGCGGGCTTAAAGCAAGGTCAAGTGAAGGGGACAGGCCGGGATGGCCGCATCCTCAAGCAGGATGTGCTCAATGCCCTCGCGACTGGATTTGAAGGCGCTTCCGCTCAAGGGTGGGGCGGTTCTAGGGACGTGAGACGTGAGAAGATGTCCATGCTGCGCCGCAAGGTTGCAGAGCGCCTAGTCGGCGTTAAAAACGAGACGGCCATGTTAACCACGTTCAATGAGGTGGACATGAAGCCGGTGATGGATTTGCGCAAGAAGTACAAAGAAGCATTTCGCGAGGAACATGGCGTCGGCCTTGGATTCATGAGTTTCTTTACCAAAGCGGTAACGCATGCGATTTCTCAATTTCCAGCAGTGAATGGGACGATCGATGGAAAGGAAGTCATTCTGCCCGAGTATGCGGACATTGGCATTGCAGTGAGCTCGCCCAAAGGACTCATGGTGCCGGTTATTCGCAATGCAGAAACGCTTAGCCTTGCAGAGATTGAAGCAGAGATTAAGCGGTTAGCGATTCGTGCCCGAGATGGGGAACTGGCCATCGAGGAAATGACGGGTGGTACCTTCACCATTACCAATGGGGGCGTTTTCGGGTCGATGTTGTCAACGCCAATTATCAATCCTCCTCAGAGTGCCATTCTCGGTATGCATAACATTGTTGAGCGTCCGGTAGCCATTAACGGTCAGGTGGAAATTCGTCCTGTTATGTACTTGGCATTGAGCTATGATCACCGCATCATTGATGGCAAAGAAAGTGTGAGCTTTCTCTATGCGATCAAAGAGATGATCGAGCAACCTGAGCGACTTCTCTTCACGGGCAAGAGTCCTGAAGAGGTTCTGCTGGGACTTTAGGCCTCGATTTAAACGACCTGTATCAAAGCAAAAACCCCGTACCTCAAGGGCACGGGGTCTCCGGTTTGATTGTTTTGCTCGCCTTGAATTTAGGGAACAAAAAAACCTCATTGCTTCCGGTTGAACGGGTCGCAATGGGGTTATTTCTATTCTAAACAAAGCACGTACAAATATAGTGCAAATCACGCTATAAACAAAGTGAATGCGCTATTAATTACGACAAAGAGCTGTATAATGTCGATTAACGGAGAACTGTGAATCTTTCTGCGTCAAGGCGTAAAAGGATGAAAATAAGCAAGGTGAACCCCAGCATCGACGATCCTCCAGCGCTAATAAAGGGCAATGGAATTCCAATGACGGGTGCCAATCCGAGGACCATGCCAATGTTGATGAGGTAGTGCATGAAGAGTACGCTGGCCGCCGCGTAGGCGAAGATGCGGGTGAAATCACTTCGTTGGCGCTCCGCTAAATGCAGAATTCGCAGCATCAATAAGGTATAGAGCAGCAATGTAAAGACGGTTCCGACAAACCCCCACTCTTCTCCGATTGTGCAGAAGATAAAGTCCGTTTCTTGCTCTGGTACGAAACCATAAGCGGTCATCGGACCTTGGAGGTAACCCTTTCCGGTCCAACTTCCCGAACTGACAGCCGCTTTGGCGTGGCGAATGTTGTAATCCGCATCAGGGTTTCCAACATCAATGCCAAAGAGCACGTGAATCCGATCTTTTTGGTGCGGTTTGAGTACTTCTTCTAAGCCGGTATGGAGTGCGGCGCTCATGACGAGGCCGGCAATGAATGAAAAAACTACCGCACGTCTCACGCGCTTGCGCTTGCGCGGCAGGACCCATTGGGGTATCATGGACCAGATGAAGGTGCCGAGAACGGCTAAGATGAACCAGAGAATACCTACGGCCGATGCGCTTCCGATTGCGGGATATTCGAAGAGGCTCGCACCCGTCAAGATCGTTGCTATGGCGATGAGCAAAGCACAGAAAACAGCGATAAGGACATTGCCCGAGAGCCCTTCTCGGTAGAATACGAGGATCATTCCGCCAAAGACCAATACGGTACCAGCATCAGGCTGCAGGAGAATCAAGCCAGCGGGAATGGCCACAATTAGAATCGCTTTAACCAGGTTGTTTCGATTGCTGATACGTTCGTTGTTGCGGCTCAATAGCCAGGCTAACATTAAAGCCGTACCGGTTTTTGCAAATTCTGAGGGCTGTATCCCAATGCTGCCAAAACTGAACCAAGATTTCGCACCTCCAATCGTTCGGCCAACAGCCAAAACGGCAACCAGCAGCAAGAGATTGACGAAGTAATAAATGGCGGCTGTGCGAATGAAAAATTCGCCTTCAATGACGAGGATGAGCCCGGCCAATATCATTGCCAAGGCGACCCACATAAACTGCTTCCCCTGTTTGCTTCCCCAATCGAACCAATCCACGGCGTCGGCACCGGCAGTGGCGCTAGCAACGTTGAAGAGTCCTATGGCCATGAGAATGACCACAATGGCGACGGTGAGCCAATCGATGCGCTGAATGATGGGAGCCGTGCGTCTCATAAGGGTGATTCTGGAAAAGGATAGGTCGCCTGCAGAATTCGGTCTTCTTTTTCGCGCTGTTCCACGGTTCCATTGAGGTATCGTTCAATCATTAAACTCGCAATAGGCGCCGCCCAATCTCCACCAGAACCGGCATTTTCGACATACACGCTCAGGGCGATTTGGGGATTGTTCTTCGGCGCAAAAGCGATGAATACGGAATGATTGCCTTGTGAATTTTGAACGGTACCGGTTTTGCCGCAGACATCAAAGCCAGGCACTTGAGCGCGGCTGCCCGTTCCATCCTCTGCCGTCACGACCTGTGCCATAGCACGAATAACTGTTTCGAAGTGAATGGGGTCGATTCCCGTATCGAACCGCTGATTCATTTCTTCCGGTTTCCCTAGGTCGCCAATGTGCTGGATAACGTGAGGAGTGACATAGTGTCCTCTGTTGGCCAAAACTGCGGCTAAGTTAGCCATGTGAATCGGGGTAGTCAGCAATTCGCCCTCCCCAATTGAAATGGAATAAATGGTTGAATAGGCCCATCGTTTGCGGCCGTACATCCGGTCATAATCGGTCGTGTCGGGGACTGTTCCAGAGCGCAGAGCGGGGAAATGTCCACCGAGGTTCGTCCCCATTCCAAAAGCCCGTATAGATTCCGACCAGGCACCTAAATTGTTGTGTGCATCACGGAAGATATTGCCGGACGAACCGTCTTGGATCATCCGCTTCATGACTTCATGAAAATAAGGATTGCACGAGTGGACGATGGCCTCTTCGAGGTTATCTAAGGTGTGACCGCCGTGGCACCCGATGATGTTTCGGTCACAATAGATTCGGCTCGAAGGCCGGATGACTCCCCTGTCCAAGGCGATTAATCCTTGAATCATCTTAAAAATGCTACCGGGTCGATAGGTGGCTCGCAGGGTCCGATTAAAAAGCGGTTTGCTCGGGTGATTGAGCAGGCTGTCGTAATTCAATCCACGTTCGCGGCCTGTGAGTAAATCTGTCGCGTAGCTCGGGGCACTCACCATTGCGAGAACTTCGCCGGTGGAAGGCTCGATGGCGACAATGGCTCCTCTTTTGTTGGCCATGATATTTTCACCATACGCCTGCAAGTCCAAATCCAAGGTCAATTGGATATCCTGTCCCGGTGTAGGGAGGGTATCCAATAAGCCCTCCTGCGCAGGCGCTCGGTAATCATTTCGAATATCAACGATGTGGTGGCGGATTCCACGCTTGCCATGCAGCGCCTGGTCCCATTGGAGTTCAAGGCCGGACTTGCCTTTGTAATCGCCGAGCCGATACCTCGAATTCGATGCCATGTCATTTTGATCGACCTCTCGGTATTCCCCGACGAGGTGGCTCGCAAGACCTGTTGGATTGGTACGGATGGTCCTCCGTCTTGCCTCAGCGCCTGGAAAGCGATATAGTTCTCCTGCGATTCGGGCGAAGTGCTCCGCAGGGATTTGCTTGCGGATGATGGACGGTCGGTACGACGCATAGGCTTCAGCTCGCCTGAATTCCCGTTCTAATTCAGCGGGTGTCATTCGGAGGATCTCTGCAAATGCCATGGTGTCCAAGCCGCCTGCCGTGCGGCACTTGCGTGGAGTGAACCAAATGTCGTATCCCGCCATGTTATTGAGGAGGATTTGGCCGTTTCGATCGAGCATTAACCCCCGAGCTGGCTCTAGCTGTTCAGTTTCCTCTGTTAGCCGTGCAGCGTATTCTTTCCATTCGCTTGAATAAAGCTGCATTTGAATGAGCCGTCCGATAAAAATGAGCGTAATCAAAACGAAAATGCCTCCTATGACCACTTGCCGTTCCCTCAGATTCATCGCGATCGCGTTTTGCGCTGGGTAAGCAGCAAGGTCAAAGCAAAGATGACGGTAGTCAGCAGGGTGGAAGCTGTTGCCTTGCCCCAAGCGAGTAGCAACAGGTCCCATCGTCCAGCCTCGATGGAGAACATCCAGGTGTTGTGGATGAACAACAAGAGAAAAGTACGTACCAAAAACCAACGACTTCCCATCAAAGAAATGGTGGGCTGATCGGAAACCTCATAGCCCTCTCGCGGCGCCAGAAGCCGGTTCACAATGGGAATGAACAGCCCCATAAGCACTGCAGATGACATAAAGAGTCCACCTCCGTGGCAGGTAAAGTCTATCGCAGCGCCGAAAACGGCTGAAAACAACAAAATAGATAAGCCCGACCGCTGAAGAGGAAGAAGCAGGATTCCCAAGAGGTGAAACCCCAAATACCACCACCCACCTCCCACGGATACATACTGGAAAAAAACCACTTGCAGAATCAGGGGCAAAATCACGCGGAGGTAAGGCGCAAGGCGAGTGTTCATGGTCCAGCGTCGGGCGTTGATTGGGAGAGCGCCTCGATGGACTCCCAGTCCACAACGGACATGGTTTCGACGTAGTTTAAGGCGCGGAAATCGGCCGCCAGGTTGATGCCAACGGTCAAAAACTGCCCGTCAAATTCTGGGGTTTCATCAGAGATCCATCCGATCAGCAATCCATCGGGAAAGTACCCCTGAAACCCGGAGGTCACAATGGAATCTCCGGGGGAGAACGTTGCGCTTCGAGGGAGGTCTTGGAGCTGAGCGCGCGAAATGTCAGGGGCATTCCAAACCAACCGAGCGACAGGTCCACTGTGGCCGATCCGGGCGCTCCATTCTACTTCTTGATTGATGATGGGGAGTCCCAAGGAAAATGCATCAGAGGTCTCGATGATGCGGCCCACAGCGATTCCATTTTGGCTCACACCCATTCCTGATCTTAGGCCGTTTTTCGTGCCCTTATCCAGGATAAAGTGGTTTGCAGAAGAAGTCCATGTGAACCGAACGACCTGGGCTCCATAAATCGATAATTCCCGGCCCTCATTTTCCTGCGCATAGACCAAAGACCTGAGTTGGGCATTTTCAGTGAGCAATTCTCGGTTCAACGCATCGAGTTCGGTCAATCGGCTCCACTGACCCAGCTTTTGGTTCCATGCCCCTTGCCAGGCCAGGGACTGCTTTACCCATTTTCCTCTGGGGTACCCATGGCTCGAAACAAACCAACCAAGCGCTAAAGCTTGCAGCGCAAAAAAGACCAGCGCAATATGGTATTGAGTGATGAGGTTCCAGAGGTTGCGCATGCGTGATCGTAGCCGAGCTTAGTTGCGCATCAAAAAAGTGAAACGGTCGATGTTTTTCAGGGCAATCGATGTTCCTTTTGCAACGGCATGCAATGGATCTTCGGCCACGTGCACAGGGAGTTTGGTTCGCGCTGAAATGCGTTTATCCAACCCCCTTAACAAAGCGCCTCCTCCCGCCAAGTAGATGCCGGTTTTGTAGATGTCCGCAGAAAGTTCTGGGGGCGTTTGTTCGAGGGCGCTGTGGATGGCCTCCTCAATTTTAGAAATGCTCTTGTCGAGAGCCTGAGCGATTTCGATGTGCGAAACCAGGATCTCTTTGGGGATGCCGGTCATCAAGTCGCGACCCCGCACCGGATAATCATCCGGTGGATTGTCCAGTTCAGCCGTGGCGGCACCGACCTCAATTTTGATTTGTTCAGCCGTTCGTTCACCAATGAGGATGTTGTGCTGACGGCGCATATATTCCTCGATATCGGATGTGAATTCGTCACCGGCCACTCGGATGTTTTTGTCTGTAACGATTCCGCCCAATGCGATGACGGCAATTTCGGAAGTGCCTCCCCCGATATCGATGATCATATTTCCCATGGGCTCCTCAACGTCAATGCCGATGCCGATGGCAGCTGCCATGGGCTCGTGGATCAGGTAGACGTCTTTTCCTCCTGCATGTTCCGCACTGTCACCTACGGCTCGTTTTTCGACCTCGGTGATACCTGAAGGGATGCAGATGACCATGCGGAGCGATGGGGTAAACCAAGACTTGCGCTTATTAATCATCTTGATCATGCCTTTGATCATTTCTTCTGCAGCTTGGAAATCCGCGATAACCCCATCTTTCAATGGCCGAATCGTCTCGATGTTTTTGTGGGTCTTTCCATGCATTTGCTGAGCAAGGCGACCAATGGCCACAACGCGATTCGTCAAGCGGTCCTTGGCGACGATGCTTGGCTCGTCCACAACGACTTTGTCTTCAAAGTAAATGATGGTGTTGGCAGTACCGAGATCTATGGCGATCTCCTGCATGAAGAAATTGAACAGTCCCATGGGCGGCAGGCGAATTAAGGAAGACGAAGTGAACTCTCAAATATACGCACCGCGACAACGGAATTCCCACCTAATTTTGCACAAATCTGGTGCTCTTTTGAAGGAAATAAGATGCAGAGAATCAGTGCCGAAAGTGGCGGGTCCCTGTCATGTACATCGCGAGACCGTGTGTATCGCAATAGTCAATGCTCAGTTGGTCTTTGACCGAACCCCCAGGCTGAACTACAGCGGTGATTCCCGCTTCATCAGCTAATTCAACGCAATCTGGAAATGGAAAAAAAGCGTCGGAAGCCATGACCGCTCCTTTCAAGTCAAACCCGAAGCTGCGTGCCTTGACGACTGCTTGTTTCAGCGCGTCAACCCGGCTGGTCTGACCGGTTCCGCTTCCACAGAGTTGTTTGTCCTTTGCAAATACGATCGTATTGGAACGTGTATGCTTGGCCAATTTCATAGCGAAAATAAGGTCAGCTACTTCGGCCTCATTCGCCACTGATTGAGTGGCCAATGTCAAGTGGTCTTTCGTTTCTGTTTTGGCATCGCTCGCCTGGACTAAAAATCCATTGAGTGCAGAGCGAACACCAATTTGCGGCATTTCACAGGGTTTCTGTACGAGTAAAATCCGGTTCTTCTTTTGGGTCAAGATTTCCAAGGCGCTGGCATCAAACGCAGGTGCAATAGCGACTTCAAAAAACAACTCATGCATCGCAGATGCGGTCGCTGCATCGATAGGACGGTTGCAGATCAAAACACCTCCAAAGGCTGAGACGGGATCTCCCGCCAGCGCATCATTCCAGGCTTCCAGCACCGTTGCCCTCGTGGCCACGCCGCAGGCGTTGTTGTGCTTCATCACCGCAAATGTGGGGTCATCGTGGGTGAATTCTCCCATCAATTGTACAGCGGCATCAACATCCAGGAGGTTGTTGTACGAGAGTGCTTTGCCGTTTAATTGATCAAACAACCCATCCAGATCCCCGAAGAACCGACCTGCTTGATGCGGGTTTTCACCATAGCGCAACTCGCGACCCTCCATTTCTGACAGGTTGAGCGTATCGAGCAAGGCGCCCCCTTCCATCCAAGAATGGATTCGGGTGTCATAGTGTGAACTGATCCGAAAGGCACGAGTAGCGAGTGCTTGACGTTCTTCGAGCGTGGTAATGCCTTCGCCATTTGATAATAAATCCAGCAGGTTCCCGTAGTCGTTTTGGCTTGAAACAATGACGACATCTTGGAAGTTTTTTGCGGCAGCCCGAATCAATGAAATGCCGCCAATGTCAATTTTTTCAATGATTTCGCTGTGGCTTCCACCTTGGGCTACAGTTGCTTCGAAAGGATACAGGTCTACAATTACCAAATCAATTTGGGGAAGAGCGTATTCCTCCATTTGGGCAATGTCATCTGCCTCGGCCCGCCGGTTGAGGATGCCTCCAAATACTTTGGGATGAAGTGTTTTAACGCGTCCACCAAGAATGGAAGGGTAGTTGGTGATTTCTTCCACCGGAACTACTTGAGCTCCCATCGCTTCCAGTGCTTTTTGGGTCCCTCCAGTGGAGTACATTGTGATGCCCAGTCGCTGAAGTTGCTCAACGATGGGCTCAAGCCCTTCTTTGTGAAACACGGAAATCAGCGCGGATTGAATGCGACGGGGAGCGGTCATGTTGCGTAAGGTTAAGTAGACGACGAGAAAGACGCGAAATTACAATTAAACATCAACATATGGGGCCCGAACGGTGCTTGGAATTAGCTTTGTATCATGCTGTGGCTTCGGTTGTTGTACGAGAGTTTTGCCTTTGCTTGGTCGGCGATTGTGACGAACCGACTGCGCACGCTGCTTTCCCTGCTGGGCGTCATGGTGGGCATCTTCATGATCACCGCAGTTTTTGCTGTTGTTGATTCCTTAGAAGACGGGCTGAAAAGCACATTCAATATGCTCGACGACGAGGTGCTTTTTATTCAGAAGTGGCCATGGGCATTTGATGAAGAATACCCTTGGTGGAAATACGTTCAACGGCGCGAGGTCAGTTTGGGTGATGCCGAGCTGTTAGCAGAACGATTGAATTCAGCCCAAAAAGTGGTTTTTCAGGCGAAAACGATGCTTGCCTTAGAGTCTCAGAACAGCAGAATTGAAGGCACGGGCATTGTGGCTGTTTCAGAGGGGTATGAGGATGTGATTGCCTTGGACATCGCCCACGGTCGATATTTCTCGCCCATGGAGGTCGCCGCCGGACGCAATGTGGCCGTCGTAGGTCATGACGTCGCAATAGAGCTCACAGGCAGAGAGAACGCTGTGGGAGAGACCATTGAGGCAAAAGGTCAACGCCTTGAAATTGTAGGAGTGTTCGCCCAGCAGGGTGCATCGGTGATCAACGATGGATTTGACCGAGCAGCTTTAGTTCCTGCGAAATTTGGACATCGCATCATGGACTACGGAATGGGTACAAGCATCATGGTTAAGCCGAGAAACGGCGTAACCACGGCGGAATTGTCGGATGAAATTGTCCAGCAATTCCGATCCGTCCGCCGCCTTCGTCCGCGAGAAGAGGAAGATTTTTCCATCAACCAAATTGATATGTTGACCTCCGTGTTGGACTCGATTTTTCAGCAAGTGGAATACGGGGGGTGGTTCATTGGCATCTTTGCCATCTTGGTGGGGTGTTTTAGCATTGCGAACATCATGTTCGTTAGTGTCCGCGAACGCACCCGAATCATTGGAGTGCAAAAGGCCATCGGTGCAAAATCTTCCTTCATTCTGCTCCAATTTCTGTTTGAGGCGGTGGCGTTGTGCATCATTGGGGCCCTGGTCGCCCTCCTCGCCATCCAGGCCATTGTGGTCTTGGTCAACGCGGCGGACATTGGGTTTGTGTTGAATGTTCACCCATCTCGCGTGGTGATTGCTTTAAGTGTTGCTGTGGCCTCGGGCTTGTTGGCCGGTTTAGCTCCGGCAAAGCGCGCTGCGGAAATGGAACCAGTGGAGGCGATGCGAGCAAATGGATAGGCAGAAATCTGTATCTTCGAATATGCGTAAAGTCATGGTGACAGGGGCCAACGGCCAATTGGGCTCCAGGTTATCGGAACATCCTGTTGACGCGCAGATGCACCTTGTTCCGTTGGGTCGGAAAGAATTGGACATCGCTGATACCGAATCAATCAAACGGGCCATCGAAGTGCATCGGCCCGATGTAATCATCAATGCTGCGGCTTATACGGCTGTCGATCGTGCAGAGTCGGAACCAGAATTGGCACGGCAAATCAACGCCACGGGGCCGGGGCTTCTGGCCAGGGCATGTGCAGAGCATGGCATCGACTTCATCCATGTGAGCACAGATTATGTCTTTGATGGTGAAGCGCGTCGGCCTTACCGGCCAGAGGATCAACCGAACCCGCAAGGGATCTATGCCGCTACCAAGTACAATGGAGAACAGCAAGTCGAAGAGGCCTTCAAGTCGCTTGACAATCCACGGTGGTGGATTGTGCGCGTGGCTTGGCTTTACGACGTCAGGGGCTCAAATTTCATGCAGACGATGCTGCGCCTCGGGCGGGCTGGAAAGGCCTTGCGCATTGTGCAAGATCAACAGGGCTCCCCTACTGCCGCTAGGCCATTGGCAGCAGCATTGCTAACATTGGCGAAACATCCCTCACGGGTGCCTTCAGGAATTTGGCATTGCGGTACAGAAGGACCCACCACGTGGTTTGAATTTGCCCAGGCGATTTTCAAGGAGTATGGATTGGAGGTTGATGCCTCCCCGTGTTCAACGGCTGAATACCCAACTCCCGCCAAGCGCCCAAGCTATTCATATTTGGATGGCGCCGCTTTCGCCCATGCGCTGAAGTTGCCCTACATGCCGTGGGAGTTGGAATTAAAGAACGAGATCAGAGCACTAGAAAATGCGACAGGAGATGAAAAGTGAGAATTTGAATGAAGTAGCCATCGAAAGGGCGATTGCCTGGACCAAACCACCGTTTGATGAGGAGACCCGTAAAGAGGTTGAGTCGCTGGTGCAAGCGGGTGGAGAGCCTCTGTTGGAGGCTTTCTATACGGATTTAGAATTCGGAACAGGTGGGTTGCGCGGACTGATGGGGCCGGGAACCAACCGCATGAATAAATACACCGTGGCACAAGCCACACAGGGACTGGCCAATTATATGCTCGCCTCCGTCCCAGAGGGGGCTTCCATTGCCATTGCGTACGATTCGCGCAATCAGAGCGATACTTTCGCCAAGGTCGCCGCTGATGTTATGGCGGGCAATGGCATCGAGGTTCACTTGTTTTCAGCGTTGCGGCCGACTCCTCAACTTTCTTTCACCGTCCGGCATTTGAACTGCACGGCGGGGATTGTTATTACGGCAAGCCACAACCCCAAGGAATACAATGGGTACAAGGTATATTGGAGCGATGGAGGACAAATCGTTCCTCCACACGACGCAGGGATTATTGCTGAAGTGCGGGCGGTTGCTGGACCCGACCAAGTAAGTTGGGGCAGTGATCCCGCTGCGCAGGAACGGATTCACTGGTTGGGCAAAGAGGCGGATGACGCCTATTTGAAGACCGTATTGAATCTCAGATTGAGTGATTCCCTGCGATCGAGTGGGTCGGACTTGAGCATTGTGTTTACACCGCTTCATGGCACGGGTTCGGTTTCGGTAATTCCAGCGCTGGCAGCTGCTGGATTTCGCAACGTGCACATCGTGGAAAGTCAGCGTGAGCCTGATGGTAATTTTCCCACGGTTCATAGTCCCAATCCCGAGGAAGGAGCGGCCCTTTCCGCGGCCATTGAGCTTGCGAAGACCGTAGACGCTCATTTGGTCTTGGGGACGGATCCGGATTCTGATCGGGTGGGTATTGCAGTTCCTGATGCAGCTTCTCCAGGAGGTTGGCGTTTGTTGAATGGCAACGAAACAGGTGCGCTGCTTGTGGATTATGTGGTTTCCGAGCGCAAGAGGCAGGGATCTTTGGGCCCGGGGGATTTCGTTGCGAAGACCATTGTGACGTCTGATTTGATGGCAGCAATTGGCTTAGATGCGGGGTTGAGCGTTAAGGAAACATTGACCGGGTTCAAGTGGATTGCTGCGGCTATTCGGGAAACGGAGGGGTCGGGTCAATTCGTTGTAGGCGGAGAGGAGAGCTATGGGTACATGATTGGCGATGCCGTAAGAGACAAAGACGCCGTGGCAGCCGCTTGTTTACTTTGTGAATTGGCAGATTTCGCTAATACCCATGGAACGGGGTTGTTAGGGCGGTTGGCACAAATTCATGCGCAACATGGTGCGTTTAAGGAAGCCTTGGTCTCTCAAACGAAGCACGGCCGGGCTGGCAAGGCGGAAATCGCTCAGCAAATGGAGGGGTTTCGGGAGGATCCTCCTGAATTTTTGGCGGGGGAACGCGTGGTCGAGGTGCGGGATTATGCTGCACAGCGCAGACTCAATGTGTCCACGGGTGAGAGCCAATCACTTGACTTCCCTGCATCCAATGTGGTTCAATTGGTGACGGACCGCCAAACTGTGGTGACCGCTCGTCCCAGTGGCACGGAACCTAAAATCAAGTTTTATTTCTCCGTTAGGATGATGCCCGAAGCATGGAGAGCAGTGGGTTCTTACGATGATGTGATGCAATCACTCGAGCAAAAAATCACTCAGCTCAAGGCAGAAATGGGCGTGGGTTAATCCCGGGTCAAACCGCGGGACTCAACAGCTTCTTCCAATCCCTCTTCCAGCCGGTCTCTATATTGTTCCCAAGGCGTGTTGTGGTTCATTTCGGGAATGAGGTATTCAATGGCTGATTCAATCTCGGGATAAAGCACGGAGGACTCGACTTGTTCAGCCGGCAACCATTTTCGGGGTCCAAGCATCCCGTTCAGCGCGTAGGTCAGGACGCTCAAAAACAGAATACCCTGGATCAACCCCATAAGCATGCCTCCCAGTTTATTAACCAAGCTAAGTGCAGTCAAATCGACCACCTTCTCCAGCACGCGAGCCAAAAAGTGTACCCCGATGACGACGGCCAAAAAGGTCAAAACGAAGGCACCTATTTCCAGTGTTCTTGCAGACCAATCGAACTGTCCATTCAACCAGTTTGCTGCTGTAGACGAAAAATGAAATCCAGCGTAAACGCCCAAAAAAAGAGAGGCAATTGAGGCGATTTTAATGATGAGTCCTTTTCGAAAGCCATTGAACATGGACCAAATGATGGCCACACCTATAACGATATCCAATGCGACTAAATTTTCGAACTCCATATCGCAAAGTAGGGAGAAATAAATGAGTTTGCCCGAATGAAATGACTGGGTAGCTTTGGAGCATGGGAAATCATACAGAGGTGTTCACCGTTCGCAAGGGCACCAAGAACGATGTCAAAGCTGTTCACGCGCTCATTGTTGAACTGGCAATCTATGAGCGCGCGGAACAGGAGGTGAGTAACACCGTGGACCAACTGCTCAGAGACGGTTTTGGGGAGGATCCGGTCTATGAATTGCTGGTGGCAGAAACGGAAGAAAAGGTGGTCGGAATGGCTCTGTGGTACACGAAGTATAGCACGTGGAAGGGCAAGTGCGGGTACCTAGAAGATCTGGTCGTTCAAGCGGATGTCCGGGGAAGGGGCATAGGAAAAGCGCTCTTTTTAGAGGTGGCGAAGGCGTGTGCTCACCGCGGCTACGGCCGAATGGAATGGCAGGTGCTGGATTGGAATGAGCCGGCAATTGGGTTTTACCGGTCTCTCGGTGCCGGATTAGATCCCGAATGGCTGAATGGCAAGTTGACGAAAGACGAGCTTCAGACTTTCTTGTGAGTCGTCTTGTTTTGCGGTTGGAGTAGCCGACTAGTATTCGTCTTCGTTGAAAAAGAAGTCTTCCTTGCTCGGATAATCAGGCCAGATGTCTTCGATGGTTTCAAACGCATCGCCTTCGTCTTCGAGTTGTTGCAAGTTTTCGACGACTTCCAAGGGGGCGCCAGCACGCATAGCAAAATCAATCAGCTCGTCTTTGCTAGCTGGCCAGGGGGCATCTTCGAGATACGAAGCCAATTCAAGTGTCCAATACATCGGTAGGGTCTTCAGCGCGCAAAAATAGAAGAATCGCTATCACTTCCAAGAAAAACCTCACATTCCGTGTCTTTCCGCACGCTTTTTAGCCGTTTGAGGGCTTCAGGGGGTCGATTCCCATGGAATTTCGGGAACATCCAGTGCCTTGTGTAGCACCCGACTCCAAACAAAAAACACATCGCTTAGGCGATTCAGGTATGCCACAAGACCTTCCGGAACATCGGTGGAATTTGCCAAAGAAATAACCCTGCGTTCCGCCCTTCGGCAGACAACGCGACAAGCATGTGCATCGGCTATGGCCAAATGTCCACCAGGAAGAAGAAATTGAGTCAAGGGTTCGAGCGCTTCATTTTTTTCATCCATCCAGGCCTCCATTTCAGCAACTCGCCCACCGGGGACTTCGGGGAGGTGTTGAATCATCTTGGGATCTGTTGTGGCTAAATGACTTCCCCAGGAAAAGACATCGGACTGCACTGAGCGCAGAAATGAGAGGTCGGAAGATTCGGCCACGACGGCATGAGATCCCAATGCCCCCAAGCACACGTTCAATTCATCAAGTGTTCCATACGCCTCTATGCGCAAGTCGTCCTTGCTGATTCGTTGGCCTCCAAAGAGGGACGTGGTTCCGTCATCACCGGTTCGCGTGTAAATGCGCATTTGTCATTCTTTCTGAACGACCAAACTACGAATCAACGCATAGACCCCTACCTTTGAGGCCTCAAATTGTCAACTGCATTGGAATCTGATTTGGCCCACACTCCCGACGTTTTGAAGCAATTGCGCTATGATGAAGCCTACATGCGCATGGCCGTTGAGTGGGCAAAACTTTCCCACTGCACAAGAAAGCAGGTAGGTGCCTTGATCGTGAAAGATCGAATGATCATTGCAGATGGGTTCAATGGGACGCCGACCGGATTTCCTAATGTGTGTGAGAACGAAGCCGGCGAAACCGAATGGTATGTTTTGCACGCTGAGGCGAATGCCATCACCAAGTTGGCCCGTTCAAATAACAGTGCGGTGGGTGCTACGTTGTACATCACCATGTCACCTTGCCGTGAGTGCTCCAAGTTGATTCATCAAGCTGGGATTAGCCGGGTCGTCTTCAAGGATCGTTACAAGGACGCCCAAGGATTGGACTTTTTAAGCCAAGCGGGGGTGGATTGCATCCAGCTTGAACATCGACCGAAGTTGAGGAGTTAAAAAGGGACATGGATCAACTTCCTCAAAAACGGATGGCGCCCTCCTGGCAACCGCTGGCATATGCCATAATTCTCATTTTGGGAGTGTATATCGGTTTGCAGTCCGGGGATTCAGACGGTTCAGGATTTCAGCGGATGAGCCCTCGAAATGCACTGGATGGTGTGTTGGATCGAGTTGAGCAGATGTACGTGGACCCGGTAGTTCGCGAAGAGCTTGAGCAAGTTGCTTTGGAAGCTGTTTTGGAGGAATTAGATCCACACAGCTTATTCTTTTCTGCAGCGGAGCTCGAGGCAATGGCGGAGCCGATGGAGGGCAATTTTGAAGGCATCGGGGTGGAGTTTATCATTCAAAGCGATACCCTGATGGTGGTCGCAGCCATTCCCGGGGGGCCAGCTGAGCAAGCAGGAGTCCGCGCAGGAGACCGAATTTTGATGGTCGACACGGTGCCAATATCCGGGCCGGAATTGACCAACCGAAAGGTCATGGACTTACTGAAAGGACCGCGGAATACTACGGTCGTCGTTGGACTCGACCGGGGCGGGAGTGAGGTGGAGCACGTGCTGCTGCGTCGGGATCGCATTCCAATTCACAGCGTCGTGTCAACGGCAAATTTGGATGGCGATCGGGGCTACATCAAGGTGATCAGGTTTGCTCAAAACACGGCTGTAGAGTTTGAGGAGGCCATGCAATACTTGGAGCGACAAGGAGTTCGAGAAGTTATTTTGGACCTGCGTGGAAATGGCGGTGGCTACCTGAATGCCGTGGTTCCGATGGTGGAGTCCTTCCTCGAAGAAGATGAGTTGGTTGTTTACACCGAGGGGGAGCATGCACCACGTCGCACGTACACTGCACGTCGGAATGGTCCATGGAAAGATTGGGACGTAGCGGTGCTGGTAGATGAGTCTTCGGCTTCGGCTTCTGAGATTTTTGCCGGGGCGATTCAGGACCACGACCGAGGGCCCATCATCGGTCGCCGATCCTTTGGGAAAGGACTTGTACAGGAGGAATTTTCGATTGCCTCCCTGGGAGCTTTGCGGCTCACCGTTGCTCGGTTCTACACCCCAACGGGGAGGGCCATCCAGCGGCCATATGGGGAAGACATTGACTATGGCGATGATTATTTTGACCGCTACGAAAACGGAGAACTCTTTCACCGGGACAGTATAGCGCTTGGTGATTCCCTTATCTACAAGACGCCCGCCGGCAAAATCGTCCAAGGTTCGGGCGGAATCACACCGGATGTATTTGTTCCACTGGATACGATGCGGTGGTCGAGTTTCTTATCCGAATTGAGCTGGAATGGGGTGCTCCGGGATGCGGCTTTTGCTTACGTCGACCAATGCCGCGCCGAAGCCAAGGACCAAGAAATGATGAGTTCAGGACCGCAGCAGTGGGAGAGAGACGCCCATGCTTTCTTGATGAACTATGCCGAATCCAAGGAGATTCAGCCTGAGGAGGCCTTGACGGCGTCGGAAACAACAGAGCTTAGGAAGCGCATGAACGCGCAAGTGATCCGGAATTTACAAGGTGAATCTGCTTATTATGAATACTTAGCTGCGGATGATGAAGAAGTGTTGCAGGCCTTACATTGGCTTCGAAATAAATCTGATGCAGTAGTCATTGACGGTCGATTAACTTTGCGCTCAAATGACGGAATTGAATTTTAACCACTCTAAAAACACACCCCATGGCTTTTGAACTCCCTACGTTGCCTTATGCATACGATGCCTTGGCCCCTCACATTGACGCTCAAACGATGGAAATCCACCACGGTAAGCATCACGCTGGATACACCAAAAACTTGAATGCTGCGATTGAAGGAACAGAGATGGAAGGTAAATCCATCGAGGCCTTGTTGGCAGAGCACTCGGACAACGGAGCTGTGCGCAACAACGGCGGCGGCTACTACAACCACAGCTTGTTTTGGAGTACCATGTCACCTGACGGCGGAGGCGCGCCAACCGGTGCACTGGCGGATGCGATTAATGCTGATTTGGGGGGATGGGAAGCTTTTCAACAGGCCTTTGCAAAGGCAGCGGCTACGCGTTTCGGCTCGGGTTGGGCTTGGTTGTGCGTAAAAGATGGCAAGCTGGAGGTTTGCTCTTCTGCCAACCAAGATAACCCATTGATGCCAGGCGTTGGATGCGGTGGAACGCCGATCATGGGGCTGGATGTTTGGGAACACGCCTATTACCTGAACTATCAAAATAGACGTCCTGACTACATTGCTGCATTCTTTCATGTGATTGATTGGAACGCGGTGGCTGCACGCTACGCAGCGGCGCAGGCGTGAAACAATATTTGATCATTGTTGCGGGAGGAACGGGTACGCGCATGGCGCAGCCCGTTGCAAAGCAATTTTTGATGTTGGAGGGTCTTCCACTGATGTGGTGGACCCTTCGGCGTTTTCAAGAGGCCTTGGAAGGCTTGCACGTGGTGCTTGTGTTGCATGAAAGCTTGATGGAAACGTTTCGCGAATTGGAGAACCGCTTCGGGCCAGCGGGAGCAGATCAGGTGATTCCAGGGGGCGAAGAACGCTGGCACTCTGTGGCCAATGGGCTAGCGGCATTGCCGGAGGAAGGCGTGGTCGGCATCCACGATGCCGTTCGACCATTTGTCACCGCAGCGACGATTCGCAGGTGTTTTGATGAGGCGGTTGAGCTCGGTTCTGCGGTTCCTGTGGTCCCGGTGAAGGACAGCGTTCGAGAAGTCAACGGAGCGGCATCTCATGCCTTGATTCGGGATCGATTGAGGGCGGTGCAGACTCCCCAGTGCTTCGATTTAAAGTTGCTCAAGGAGGCATACGCATCGGGGTTTCGGTCAGAATTTACAGATGATGCGAGTGTGTTCGAATTTTCAGGCCAGGCGATTCATCTCGTACCGGGTGATTTGGAAAACATCAAGGTGACAACTCCCGAAGATTTGTTTATTGCTCAGGCCTTTATGCAGGCCCAGCGCTCAGATCAATGAATGGGGTGCGAGGCTGACCACTGGCCGTTACTGCGAACCCAGCGAACGGCATAAACGCCGATTCCAAGTGCCACGGCGGCTAAGCCGTAGTCGCCCCACTCCCAGCTTGACGTCGAATTCAGCTCTGCCTCGACCCATTCCGGGCCGTAGACCAGGGCCATCACGATGGCGGCAGCGTTGTTGAAGAAATGAGCGGCGATGGCCGGCCACAGACTCCCACTGTAAACGACCAAATAACCCAATCCGGCGCCCAAAATCATTCTGGGCAGAAATCCGTGGAACTGAAGGTGAATGGCACTGAATAAAAATGCTGCCATCCATACCGCAGCATGGATGTTGTTGGTCCATTTGGCGACGAGCGGCTGAATGACCCCACGAAACGCCAATTCTTCGCAAACAGCAGGCATCAAAGCGACGATCACCAGTGTCGCTGGAAATTGCCACGCTTCATCAAAGGAAAGCATCGAGGCTGTCACCTCTGCGGCCAAGGCCTCGAATCTGTTGGCGGTCTCTACCCATGAATCCGGCATGAAATTCAAGGCAGCGGCATTCAGGCGAAACGTCAAGTCGATGAGCGGCTGTGCGGCCCAGGCAAGTGCGACCGACGCCACGATCCAAGGGGCCGAAATTTTTCCCAAGGCCAAAAAGGTGCGCCCTGCAAAGAGTCGACTGGCGATCCAAGCCATGAGTCCGAACGAAAACAGCTGATTGAATCCATTGATGACTAGGTTGTAAACCCGGCCATCACGCGAACCAGCATCAGAGGCAAAAGCCACCGCTTCTTCGACCGAATGGCCCATCAGTCCTGAGAGTGCGATCAACCCCAACCCAGATGCGATGCCCATTCCCATGAGAACGAGGCAAAAGAAGAAGATTAATTGCCCGAAAGGGTGCATGGATTGGAATGCGGTTCGAATCATGGTGTAATTTTGCGAAGTCCGAAAGCGCAAGTTCGCTGAAAAGGATGAAACTCAACATAGCAGTGCCATTGGTACGGATCGGAGACATAGAAATTGCTGAATTCCCCTTTTTGTTGGCTCCCATGGAGGATGTCAGCGATCCGCCTTTTCGCGCGTTATGCAAGAAGTACGGTGCTGACTTGATGTACACGGAATTCATTAGTTCTGAGGGCCTCATTCGGGACGCAGTAAAAAGCCGAGCCAAGCTGGATATCTTCGAATATGAGCGCCCGATTGGGATTCAAATCTTTGGCAGCGAGATCGATTCTATGCGTCAAGCTGCGGCAATTACCGAAGAAGCAAAGCCCGATATCGTTGACATCAATTACGGGTGCCCAGTAAAAAAAGTCGCATGCCGCGGCGCGGGTGCGGGCATCCTTCAGGACATCCCGAAGATGGTGTCCATGACCAAGGAAATCGTTGACACGTGCACGTTACCGGTTACAGTAAAGACACGCCTCGGATGGGATGAGCAATCCAAACACATTGTCGATGTAGCCGAGCGTTTGCAAGACGTGGGAATCAAAGCCATTAGCATTCACGGTCGCACACGCGCTCAGATGTACAAAGGGCAGGCCGATTGGTCTCTGATTGCGGCGGTCAAGAACAATCCACGGATGCACATCCCCGTCTTTGGCAACGGCGACATTGATTCTCCGCAGAAAGCGATGGAATATCGTTCACGCTATGGGGTCGACGGAATCATGATTGGTCGTGCCAGTATTGGAACACCGTGGGTATTTCGGGAGATGAAGCATTACATGGCTACGGGTGAAATCCTGCCACCGCCGGGCATGATAGAGCGGGTAGATGTGGCCAGGGAGCATTTCGAGAAGAGCATCGAATGGAAAGGAGATCGGCTGGGAGTGGTAGAAATGAGGCGACATTATGCCAATTACTTCAAAGGCTTGAGGGACTTCAAGCAGCACCGATTGGAATTGGTAACCATGGATGAGGTTGAGGCCATTCGCACGAAGTTGACCGAACTGGAATCGTTGCCGTTCGAGCTGGCTTGAGCGCGTTACCGCTCAATGAAGCGATGGACGAGGTTGCGAACCATCCATCCAGATCCGATGCCCCCGAGGAACACCACGACGGCTAGGGTGCCCAATACATCGCCCAAGGCCAGTTCCACGGGATAAGATGGAATCACGGATCCTTGCAATTTGACCCACCCAAACGTTCGTTGACCCCAAACAAGGCCTACGCCAATCCCCATGCCTACTGCACCACCGATGGCGTTGATCAAAACACCTTGCCAAGCGAATACTTGTTCCAATCGCCAGCCCGTTAGTCCCATGGCGTTCAACACTTCGATGTCTTGGCGCTTTTCGAGCAAGAGCATGGTCAAGGAGGCCATGACATTAAAAGCGGCGACGACGAGAATGAAGCTCAGAATGACAAACGTCGCCCATTTTTCAGCGCGGTTGGTTTGGGTAATCAGTGCATTTTTTTCGTCCCGGGTGCGGACGCGCCAAGGCAGGTTCTGTTCTGTGATTTTCGCCGAAATGATCCGGGCTATTTCATCGCCGTCAGATCCTTCGACAGGCCGGATCTCAAAGCGATTGACAGATTCATTTCGTTGAAACAATAAGCGCGCAAAGTCAAGTGGAGCCAGCACGTATTTGCGATCAATTTCGGCATTGACCGAAAACACATCGCATGCAAAAGCACGCTCTGATTGAAAGGCATTTTCTTTGTACCGCGCCATTTTCTTTCCTCGAATTGGTGCTCGGAAGAGCAAGCTGGCCTTATCCTCGGTCGCGTTCAAGGATCCGATTCCCAAAACATTTCTCACGCCAAGCCCCAGGGCGACGCAGGATGAGCCTTGCGCCCATTCGGGAGACCAAGTCCCTCCCCGCAAGGCTCGCTCGATGTCCGCTGCATGAAGCATGGTGGAATCAAATGCCAACACCTTGACTACTTGAGGTGCGTTGCCATTCCAAGAGAGCACAGCTTCGTCTTCGATGACAGGAGCGATGTGCTCCAGGAGGGGTGAATCACTGTCCATCCCAAAATGTGCTTCGAGCCATTCACCGGTGCTGTCAGGAAGTGCATTTCCTTCCATCGAGACGATGGCGAGGGGTGCATCGAGGGTTCCGAAAAGTTCCGTAACGACGGACTCAATTCCATTAAAAGCGCTCAGGACAGCAATCATTGCGGCTGTCACAGCTGCTATCACAAACATGGATATCCCCGAAATAAGATGCGTGATGCTGCGGGACCGTCGGGTCCACGCATAACGCCATGCAAGACGAATCGGAAGGTTCACAGGAGCGGTAGCATTATTTCTTCAAGGCTTGATCGATGGTCTCGTAATAATCCAAGCTATCGTCTAAGTAGAAATTCAACGCGGGAATGACGCGCACTTGTTTGCCGATGATCCCCCCCAATGTCTTCCGCACTCGCCATCCCTCTTGGCGAACTGCTTCAAGGGCAATCTTTTTGTCGGGCACCGCCATAAAGCTCAAGTAAACCTTAGCTAATCCAAGGTCGGGCGCCATCCGAACTTGCGTCACGGAAATGAACATACCCCCAAACCATGAGTTCGCCTCACGCTGAAAGATGACACTGAGATCGCGCCGAATCAATTCGGCCATTTTTTCTTGACGTATTCCTGCCATGGGGTAAAGGTCGGAAAGTCCGGTTTAATAAAGGAAGTTGTGATAAGGATACCGCTTCACGTGAATTTCCTTCACCGCTTCAAAAACAATTTCACGCATTTCATCCATCCCGACTTTGTCTTTTGCGGAGATGAAAATGACGTGGCGGTCGTTGCGTTCGAATCGTTCTCGAATGCCCGCCATCTGATCCTCCTGGGTCGGACCGAAGGGCTCGACAGTGATCTGGTCAATTTTATTGAACACAATCATTGCGGGTTTATCGTCGCTTCCGATTTCTGCCAGCGTGGACTCCACGACGGCGATGTGCTCTTCGAATTGCGGATGACTGATATCAACGACGTGGAGCAACAGATCACTCTCGCGCGTTTCGTCCAGCGTGGATTTAAAGCTTTCAATCAGCTGATGCGGCAGCTTTCGGATGAATCCAACGGTATCACTCAAAAGAAATGGCAGGTTGTGCAAGACCACCTTTCGAACCGTTGTATCCAACGTGGCGAACAATTTATTCTCGGCAAAGACTTCACTTTTAGACATCCTCGTCATCAAAGTGCTCTTTCCCGCATTGGTATAGCCAACCAAGGCGACGCGCACGAGTGCGCCGCGGTTTCCCCGCTGAGTGGCCATCTGACGGTCAATGGCCTTGAGCTCCTTCTTCAAGTGGCTAATTCGGTCGCGTATGATTCGGCGATCCGTTTCAATTTCTTTCTCTCCCGGTCCCTTCATGCCAATCCCGCCTTTTTGCTTTTGCAGGTGGGTCCACATGTTGGTCAATCGGGGGAGGAGGTACTGGTATTGCGCGAGTTCCACTTGAGTTTTGGCGTGTGCTGTTCGAGCACGTTGGGCAAAAATATCCAGGATTAAGTTGGGCCGATCTAAAATCTTGTGCTCCGGAATCTCCCGCTCGATATTGCGCAGCTGAGTGGGTGTGAGCTCATCATCGAAGATGAGGATGTCAATTTCATGCTCCTCGACGTATTCTTTGATTTCCTGAAGCTTACCGCTTCCAACAAACGTTCGGGTGTCCGGTCGATCTAAACTCTGGACGAATGTGCGTTGATTATTCGCATCAGCGGTGGTCGCCAAAAAGGCCAATTCTTCGAGGTGCTCTTGGACTTCATCTCGTGATTCACGTCCCGTTACCAGACCAATAAGCACGCAAGTCTCAGGTTCTTGCGCGGTGGAAATGAGTTTTTTCTCGAGCATTACTTCACATCCTGAAAGGTGCCTACGTAATCCGCAATTCCGCGTATGATCGCCGGGTCAAGGATGCCTTTTTGGGGGGGCATGGTGCCTTTGCCGTAGGTAATGATGGCAATGCGCTCTTCAATTGTCATGGTGGATGTGCTCAAATCGGGTGCTTTCGAAGCCATTAGGCGACCGTCCGTTCCGTGGCATAAAGAGCACTTCATGGTGTATGCCCGTTTGATAGCAGCTTGGGACGGTGCCTCGCTTGGATCACTGTTTTGCTCGGCAGCTGGGTCGGCCGAGCCGCATTGGCTCAACACGAGAAGAATAAAACCCGCTAAAAGAGCAGTGGAGGCGCGCGCGAGGGTAACCATACGGGGCATCAGAACCAGCCGTACGCTTCAAACCCCGGACGAATGGGCCATGGGATGCTCGCTACAATAATGAGCAACGCAATGCCAAAATACCGGAGTTGGCGTCGATGCTTGAGCGCATCCGTTTCTGCCCGTTTGACGAGACTGTGTCCAAGGGTGCCAAACAAAATACCTATGAGCATCCCCGCGAGGTGTTCCACCGTAAAAAAGCGATTCACGGTAGACTCCATGACGCCCGGTGTTCCGAGCTTGGACATCCAATCCTTCATCACATACAAGGCGAGTCCGAGCAACAATTGGACATGCAATGATATCATGGTAAACAAACCTAATTTGCCCTGATCTGCAGTAAATGCACCGTTTCTATTTTGCCATGCCTTGATGAGCGTGAGCACCAGTAAGGCGAGGACTACCCAGCGCAACGCGCTGTGCATGTGTTGAAATCCTGTAATCATTTGTCAAAGATAACTCCCTAGACAACGCCTTGGTCGATCATAGCATCTGCGACCTTGACAAATCCAGCGATATTAGCTCCTTTTACATAATCCACATAACCTGAGTCATCCGTGCCGTACGAAACGCATTGAGCATGAATGTCCTTCATGATGTTCAGCAACCGCTCATCCACTTCTTGGCGACTCCAATTCATGCGCAGGCTATTCTGGGACATCTCCAGGCCGCTCGTCGCAACACCTCCAGCGTTGGATGCCTTGCCCGGAGCGAAGAGCACTTTTGCCGCTTGGAATGCTTCAATGGCTTCAGGGGTAGACGGCATGTTCGCGCCTTCCGCGACTACAATGCATCCATTGGCAATGAGTCCTTTGGCTTCCGATTCATTGAGTTCATTCTGGGTGGCACACGGAAATGCAGCTTCACAGGCCACACCCCACGGGCGTTCTCCTGCGTGGAATGTAGCACTGGGATACGCTTCAGCGAATTCCGAGATGCGCCCACGGCGGACGTTTTTCAAATCCTGGATCCAGGAAAGTTGGTCTTCAGACAGGCCATTGGGCTCATGGATGTATCCCGACGAATCTGACATCGTGATCACTTTTGCCCCCATTTGGGTGCATTTTTCAGCGGCGTATTGTGCAACGTTTCCTGATCCGGAAATTGCAACGCGTTTGCCCTCGAAATTTTGTCCTTGGCTTTCCAACATTTCCGCTGCGAAATACACAGCACCGTACCCCGTCGCCTCAGGACGAATCAACGAACCTCCCCAATTCAAGCCTTTGCCTGTTAGAACCCCGGTGAACTCATTGCGCAAGCGCTTGTACTGGCCAAACATGTAGCCAATCTCACGTCCGCCCACGCCGATGTCGCCGGCCGGAACATCCGTATTCGGGCCAATGTGCCGGGCCAATTCGGTCATGAAGCTTTGGCAAAAGCGCATCACTTCATTGTCCGACTTGCCTTTGGGGTTAAAGTTGGAACCCCCTTTTCCACCGCCCATAGGCAATGTCGTTAGGCTGTTCTTGAATACTTGTTCGAATCCCAAGAATTTCAGGACGCTTAAATTCACCGTTGGGTGGAAGCGCAGCCCCCCTTTGTATGGCCCAATGGCGGAATTGAATTCTATGCGATAGCCTTTATTGACCTGTACCTCGCCTGCGTCGTTCGTCCAAGGAACTCGGAACATCAAGATACGCTCAGGTTCGACCATGCGCTCGAGTATACGGTGTTCCGTATACTTGGGATGGTTAGCAATAAAAGGGATAACAGTCTCTGCGACTTCTTGAACCGCCTGAATGAATTCGGCTTCATTCGGATTCTGAGCAGCAACCTCCGCCATGAAGGCGCTGATCTGCTCGTGGTGAGGGGTAGTCATCAACGTGTCTATTAACGTTTAGCGTCACAAATCTAATTCACAAGGAAGAAGTTCGGCCTCCGTCTACCGGTAAATTAATACCAGAAATGTAACTCGCTGAGGGTGAAGCTAAAAATGCAATAGCACGACCCACTTCTTCGGGGTTTCCGGTACGATTTAGGGGTACCGCAGAGGCCATTTGCGCACGAATTTCGGTCTCACTTCGACCGGTTTTGTCCGCTTTTGCAGAAATGATTTGATCGAGTCGTGCTGTATTCGTCGCTCCGGGCAGGACATTATTGACTGTGATGCCAAAGGCACCGACCTCATTGGCCCAGGTCTTTGCCCAGCTGGCTACGGCACCTCGAATGGTATTGCTCACCCCGAGATTGGCCAGAGGTTGCTTCACACTCGTACTAATTACATTGATGATGCGGCCATATCCGGCGTCTTTCATTCCAGGCAAAACAGCTTGAGCGAGGAGGTGATTGCAGACCAAATGCTGCTCAAAGGTGTTCCGAAACGCTTGGATATCTGCATCGACGATGGGCCCGCCCGCTGGTCCTCCCGTGTTGTTGACCAAGATGTGCACAGGTTCGCGCTCGGTGATTTCAGCGATGGCACGCTGCACATCTGTGGGGTCGCTAAAATCAGCCTGAACGGTGGCATGGCGCTCAGGATTTGGCAAAGATGCTTGTGCAGAATGCAAGCGTTCGGCATTGCGGGCAATCAAAAGGACGCGGGCGCCGAGCCCCGCTAGATGCTGGGCCGCTGCAAATCCGATCCCCTGTGTGGATCCGCATACGACAGCTGTTTTTCCGGTGAGGTCCACAGGCAGCCACTCTTGGGTTTCTAAGGTCATGCGGCGAAGTTAGCGATGGACGGCTCAATCGGTGTACTTTTGGGAGGAAAGGCGTCACATGAAACGAATCGAACACATCGGCATTGCCGTTCAAGACCTCGCAGGTGCTGAGAAGATATTTGAGGACATCCTCGGTTATGCACCGCATAAAAGAGAACGGGTGGATTCCGAATCCGTGGAAGTGAGTTTTTTCCAAACGGGTGAGAGTAAAGTTGAATTGCTTGCGACGACAGATGCTCAAGGCCCGATTGGTGAACACATCCAAAAGCGCGGTCCGGGGCTGCATCACCTCGCTTTTCATGTGGACGATTTACAAGAAGAAATCTCGCGGCTTGAGACCTTGGGCTACCGCATCATAAGCGGTCCCAAATCAGGAGCGGACGGGAAAATCATAGCCTTCTTGCATCCGAGCGACACGGTGAAGGTGCTTGTGGAACTCTGCGCTGATGCGCGTTGAGCATACGATTTAGAACCGTCGCCTTTTGCGCTGTTTTCGAGCGCGCTTCTTTTGGTCCTTTGCGCGCTTCTTTTCCGCTTTTTCCATATCAGACCCGAACAGGACCTCTGCCGGGCGGTCTTTCGCCGGAGGCTTGGCGCAATCAACTTCAGGCTTGGCTCGAAGAAGATCCCATTGAAGGGCTAGGTTCCACGGCTGGAATTGCCCGCTGTACCATTGTACCCTGCCATCACCTTCCTCCGCAAAGGGGCTCAATTGGACGGCATCGTACGTTGCCAGGATCCTCAAGTAGCGACCGGAACGGGTTCGAACACCTGCACCAACACCCAATTCCAATGCGATGCGATCAAGAACGGGTTGCTCTCGTGGTACGAACATAGAGTCGGGACCTGTACGGCTAAATTGGCCCCCCCATTCGCGGTCCCATCCCACTCCAAGTTGGCCTTCCATAAAAAAATCGGGGATGATTTCAAATGCGCGGTACAATCGAAAAGTGAATTCGGTCGTCAAGTTCGAACGTCCGCTATCAACCATTGCATTGGGGACGAGCACGCTGTCTGCATCAGCGACCAATCCGGTGAACGTGGAAATAGCAGCATTCCTCGTTCCATGAAGCTCAATGCTCCATCTGTCCCACACCACAGGCCGCTTGGCGATTTGCCAAAATCCAATTCCCAAGCGCAATGCCCGGTGACCTTCATGCCCCCAGTTTCCCCAGTGCAGCGTATCCAAGGAGCCATCGGACTTAACAATGGGATAGAAGGAATCGGTGGAATCGGGACGGGCAGAAAAACTGTGCAGGCCAGCAGAGAGCGTCCAGCCAGACCTTCGAAAAGAAGTCTTTTCTGAATCAAATAAGGCTGCAGATTGGGCGGTGAGTCCAATTGAAAACAACACGGTAGCAGCTACTAAAACGGCTCGATTTAAGAAGTCCCTTCCCATTCCGTTAGGATTTGTTCGAAGGTTTCCGGCCGATCCCAACGTGTGGCAATATCGGGCTGTGCCAAAATCGATTCCATGATCTGATCTTGTCGCTTGCCAGCGGCCAAGGCCTCTTCATACGGAGTGTGGCTGAACGTTACCTGAGAATACAATGGCAACCAACGCCCGGGGTACGTAGTGGCTAGCTTCGCCTCAATTTTTTTACGCAATAGGAACTGCGGATCACCTGTTTTGTCACGCATTTCGATGTAATTACGCAAGGCTAATTCCATGATGGCATCTCCAGACGGCTGCCGCAATTGCGTGTACCGTTCCAAGGTGTCGCCCCAATCCTCCGGCCCGTCCATGGCATCGACCAATTCGCTCAGAACACTGCAGTCCTCCATGCCACTGTTCATTCCTTGGCCGTAAAACGGCACAATGGCATGGGCCGCATCGCCCATAAGACAAATGCCATCGCCGACGTGCCATGGATTGCATTGAGTCATGACCAATGAACTCGTGGGATTCGCAAGCCACTGCTCAGCATAGTCTGGGATCAGGGGGGTGACATCCGGAAAGTAGGTGCTGAAATAAGTTTTAACCTTTTCTAAGGTATCCAAATTGTCTAGGCCTGTAGCTCCATCAAAGGGGGCAAAAACGGTACATGTAAATGTGCCGTCAGGATTGGGAAGGCCCATCAGCATGAACTCGCCGCGAGGCCAAATGTGCAAGGCATCGGACTCCATTTTGAATTGACCTTGCTCATCAGGGTACATCGCGATTTCTTTGTAGCCATGCGTGAGGTATCGTTGGGCAAAGTCAAATCGATCCGTGCGCATCAGTCGGTCGCGCACCGCACTGAAGGCGCCGTCCGTACCGAAAATACGGTCGAATGATTTGGAGGTGGATTCGCTCTGGCTTTTTTCAAAATGCAATTCTTTTCGATTCACGTCCAGTTCGACACATTTATGATCAAAATGGTAAGCGACATGGGCGTGGCGTTCAGATTTCTCTACGAGCAATCGGTTCAGCAGGGCGCGCGAAACAGAATAAATGCACTGAGGGTCGTCGAACATGCCCCGTGCCTCTGGCAAGCCGTAAGGTTGGCGAGTGAGTGTTCCGTCTGTGGCATGCATGGTTCGGTGAGTAATGGGCAAGGCAATTTCTCGGACCGCATCAGCGATACCGGCTTTTTCCAAGGCCCGCCAACCCCGATTGCTCAATGCCAAATTGATGCTGCGTCCACCTTTGTACTGTCCGATTCTCGGGTCGGGTCTGCGCTCGTACACGTCCACGTGGTGACCTCGTTCAGCGAGCATCAGCGCCCATAAGCTGCCGACTAGACCGGCACCGACCACTGCCATGGATTCAGCGGGCAAGGAGTGCTTGCTATTATCAGTCATGCCGCAGGCTCAATGAACGGTTGCGTTGATGGCTTGATCCAGGTCGGCGATGAGGTCCTCGGCGTCTTCGACTCCTACGCTCAATCGCACGAATCCATCGGAAATCCCCAGTTCAGCTCGAATTTCCGCGGGCACACTCGCGTGCGTCATGGCTGCTGGATGCTCGATCAACGACTCCACACCTCCGAGCGATTCGGCCAAGGCAAAGAGCCGAGTGGTCGCCACAAGTTTTTTGGCCTGTTCCAGGTTATCTCCCTTGATTACGAATGCAATCATTCCGCCGAAATCGTCCATTTGCCTTTTGGCAACGTCGTGGCCGGGATGGTCTTCAAAACCGGGCCAGTATACTTTCGCTACACGCGGGTTGGCCTTCAGCCAGTGCGCGATTTTTCGGCCGTTGGCACAATGCCGTTCTATGCGCAAGTGAAGCGTTTTGAGACCGCGCAGCACCAAGAAAGAATCAAAGGGCTGGGCAATCGCTCCGCAGTTGTTTTGAATGGTACGCAGCGGCTCGTCGATGGCTGCGTCAGCAGTGATGAGTGCCCCCATGACGACGTCGCTGTGGCCTCCGAGGTACTTCGTCACGGAATGCATAACAATATCTGCTCCGTGTTCCAGCGGGCGCTGCAACATGGGTGAGGCAAAGGTGTTGTCCACCGCGAGTAGAATTCCTCGAGGCTTGGTGAGTGCTGCAATCGCGGCGATGTCGGTGATCTGCATCAATGGATTGGTCGGGCTTTCCAACCAGATCAATCGTGTTTTATCGTTGATTGCAGCTTCAACCAACGCGGGTTCTTGGGTGTCAACGAAGTGGAACACAATGCCCATGGGCGCATAGTTTGTTCGGAATAACCGAGCGGTCCCACCGTACAGGTCTTGCCCTGCAATGACTTCGTCACCTGGCTTGAGAGTCTTTAGCACGGTATCAATGGCAGCCAACCCTGAGGCGAAAGCCAATCCGTGGGTCCCACTCTCAATTTCTGCGAACGCAGCTTCCAGCGCCGCACGGGTAGGATTGTGACAGCGGGAGTATTCCCAGCCTTTGTGCACCCCAACGGCCTCTTGGACGTAGGTAGAGGTTTGAAAAATGGGTGTCATGATGGCGCCAGTAGAAGCATCGGGTTCAACCCCTGCGTGCACCGTGCGCGTCCCCTTGCCAAGGTGTTTCGAATCATTCATGGGGTCAAAGTTACGCTTGGATTCGCGGCTTTAAGGGCGTTTGTCGCCATTCTGGGTGCGAACCCACCATTGAGGCAATACAAACGCCCCTGCCAACAGGTAAATGAAGTACGTCATGATGCGCCAAACGAGCACCACGCCGGCCATGTAAGCAAGCCCTGTGATGTCTCCCAAGAAGGCAGGTACACCTAATTCAGCAGCACCAGATGATCCGGGCGTCGGACTGATGGAAAGAACGATCCAGAGGACCAGTTGCCTTGCGAGTACAGCCCCGTGTTCGATGTGCGGATAAAAAATCAACAAGACCGCATTCAGTGTTAAGAAACGAGCCGTCCAGCTAGCACACGTTGCGGCAAATCCTTGAATCCAAAACGAGCGAGGGGCATGACGAATGTTCCGGGAGGCTTCAAGCAAATCCTTGGACCACGATTTAATGCGTTTGTCCCATTTGCGCAATGCGCGCGAGGTGCTCAAGCGTTGGATGAACTGATGGGTCTTTTCCGGTCGCAAGACCAGACCAAACCACAGCAACGAGGTAAGCAATGCGATGAAACCATAGGCCATCCAAAAAAGCGAGGACATGCCCCAAGTCAGTATTCCGATGTCTTCGTTCAAGGTGGGGAAGAGGGGATAATCAGCCCAAATCGAAAGTCCAAAGACCAGCGGGACCGCAAGCAAATAAAAGGCCTCATCGAGCATGGCGGTTGCAAAAACGGTAGCTAAACTCTTGCCCCATTTGAGTCCGTCTCGATGCAGGATGACCACCGCCGCCGCTGATCCACCGACGACACTCGGGGTGAGTGCCGAAGACAGCTCCCAAAGCAGGATGTTTTCGGTGGATTGCCGCCACGAAAAGGCCTTGAATGACAAAATACGCAGGCGAATGATGTAGCCGAGATCGCGAATGAGCACGCATGCTATAACGGCTAGCAGCGCCCAAGTTGAGCGGGAAGACCAAGTAAAGGCGCGGAGTAATTCGAGGGAGGTGGTGGGTTGCTGGGTGCTCGGGTCAATCACTTCGTGGTTTGCACCCAACCACACTACCCCGGCTGCTGCTCCCACTCCGATAAGAACGGGCCATACCCATTGGGTCCATCGAAAAAGGGCAGACTGCGGCATGCGCACAATTTAAAATACGAAGTCACGCATACGCATGGCTGCCTTCGGAACAATTTAGGCACATTTCGATGCTGGATCGTTGCGTAAAAATCTGATGGCGAAAGGCGGCATAAGCTTCTCCAAACCAGATCTCTTCGAAGTTGTTTTCACCCAATATGCCCATGGAATGATGCGCATCCTTGTCGAAACAGCAGGGGACGACCTTGCCATCCCACGTCATGACACACCCTTGCCACATTCGCCAACATTCATCCTGGAATGTGTTTCGAATCTTCCAGATCCCTCCGTCTGTTCGGTCGTATCGGCGGAGTTCCGGTGCCTCCGTGAGCAATGGATGGCCATCGCGGGGGTCATCGATTTGAGCCGTCTTGATGACCAACTCATCGACGCCTGCTTTGCGGGCCTCCCGTTTGATTTGGGTCAATTCGTGTTCATTTGGCCCCACGACCAAAAACTGCCAAACGAGGTGCGGACCCCGTCCTCGGTTCTTGCGCCTCGCTTCGACCATGTTGCGCGTGCCTTCAAGTACCTTTTCCAATTGTCCCCCAACCCGATACGCGGAATAGGTCTCTTGTGTCATGCCGTCGATGCTGATGATCAGGCGACTCAATCCAGACCGGACAATTGCATCGCAGCGTTCCGGCCTCAAAAAGTGAGCATTGGTGGAGGTGGAGGTATAAATGCCGCGGGCGTGTGCCATGGCTACCAGTTCGTTTAACTGCGGATGCAGGTACGGCTCTCCTTGGAAATACAGGTTGAGGTAGACCAAGTATCGTCCCATTTCGTTCAATGCGCGCTCCAGCAGAGCGGGGTCGAGCATTCCTGTCGGCCGCGAAAAAGACCGAAGTCCGGAGGGGCACTCTGGACAACGCAGGTTACAGGAGGTGGTTGGTTCAATGCTCAGGCTGAGCGGCCAGGCTGTTTGAGGCACATGGTTGCCACGTTGATTTTGGGCGTATCCCCGATGTGCAGCCCAGGCATTGCCCATGCGTTCGAGGTTCAGTGGTCGAACCCTTCTCCATCGGTCGCGTGCGACCCGTCCTTGATGTTTCCAACCCAATGCCATGTTCAAATTTAATGCCTAACGACTCGGTAGTGGAGGTTCGGCAATCCCGAATTAATTTCGTCCACATGATAGCGCTCGGAGACACATTGATTTCGGAAGATGTATTTGACACTTTATTTGCCTGTGATTTAAGCAAATGCAAGGGAGCGTGCTGTGTTGAAGGAGAAAGCGGGGCGCCGCTCACAGAAGAGGAAGTAGATCGATTGGAAGGGGCGTTTGAGGTGGTTAAGCCCATGCTGAGACCAGAGGCCTTGGCCGTTATTGAGGAAGTCGGGCTTTTTGAAGTGGACCAGGACGGCGAGTTTGTGACGCCCATCATCAAAGGCCGAGAATGTGTTTATGCGACTTTCGAATCCAATGGAACCGCTAAATGTGCTTTTGAATCGGCTTGGCGACAAGGCAAGTCGGATTGGCCGAAGCCCATTTCATGTCATTTGTATCCCATCCGGTTGAAGCAGCTACAGGATTTTACGGCATTGAATGTCCACCAATGGACCATCTGCGATGGCGCGCGGACGTGCGGCGCATCTTCGAATATTACGGTGTTGGAATTTTGCCGAACCGCATTGATTCGCGAGTTTGGAGAAGCGTGGTACGATGATGCACTGGAAATTTGGAAGGCCTGGAAAAACCGTGATGATGCGCATTGATCCGAGCATCAAAATACTTCTTTCCGGGGGGATGCTTTTGCTTCTTCCGCTTCTTTCGGCGGCACAATCTATGCCCGAACATGAGGCAGTGGGCTTGGATGCATTGAATTCTGCAGACGATGAGTTGCTCTTGGGATGGGATGATTCATCGCTGTATTTTCGACGGGTCACCCGATCCGTTGAGACCCCAAAAGACTCCCATTGGTTTTTGTCAGAAGGTCAAGAATTTGAAGCTGTACGCCGGGCGGGCTACACGGATTTCGCGGAGCCTGAGCCGATGGAGTTGAAGGCTTGGTCGGCAGCGAATTGGCCCGGTATGGATGAAATACAGCACGTCGCCATCGATGCCGTCCGAGGGGTCTTGGTCGCGAGCGCGCAGTCGGAGCGGGGCGACTTTGATTTATTTATGGCGCAGCGAATGGGAAGCAATTGGACGGTTCCACTGCCTTTGAATGCGCTGAATACACCAGGGGATGAGGTGTTCCCCAATTTCGATCAAGGTGAGTTGTTGTTTGCGTCCAATGGCCACCAGGGGCTTGGAGGATTTGATGTATTCCGAGCATCACGTGCAAGTCATTTTGAGCGCGTTGAACGCATGCCAAAGGGTGTGAATACGGCAGGTGATGAGTTGGCTGCTGTTCCTGCTGGAAGTAAGCCGGAGTCAGGTTATTATATCTCGGCCGTGCGTTTTGAAGGAAAGGGATTGGATGTGTGGTGGTGTGGACAGCAAGAGGCATCAGGGGGAGAGCATGTGCGTTCTATTGCGATGGAATTTCGCTATCAACGCATGCCCCTTAAAGGCATGAAGGTCCGCATCAATGAGCGGGGTGGAAAAACGGTTGTAGAAGGGGTGTCAGATGCTCAAGGACGGATGCTGTTGGGCGCGGTGCGCTTGGACGCAGCGATGGAAGTGGCTGTGACCGCTGCGACAGAGCGGGAGGTGCCGGATGGTGCCGTATGTCATGTCTACGAGCAGTGTGAGCAGGGCGGGTGCCTGGATTCATATTGGCCCGGATGGAAGCGCGTTCGGAGCTACCGATTGGAAGGTGGAAAAGCTTTCGTTTTCGATTTGCTTCCACTTGATGCCCTTGGACGCTGGCCACGCCCCTCTGAATTTGATGGTTCAGAGTGGTTGGGAGAATCCTCCACGTGGGTTGCTTATTTTGACTTGTCAGTAGACCAGGTTACCTCTCAATCCCGAGAGGAGCTCATGAAGTGGTTGGAAGCCCGTCATGCCCTTCCCTCCCTGGCAGGTCATTTGGTGGTAAGCGGTTACGCCGATGCGCAAGGAGAGGTGGTACGGAACCACGTGCTAAGTGAGGCGCGTGCAGCGTCCATTGTGGAGGTGCTTCTGAACGCAGGATTCTCGGCCTCCCAAATCCAATGGAACGGATACGGAGTGGATTCCCATGCCCAGAATGCGGCGAGCGCTCGCCGTGTGGAAGTGGAATGGGTGCCCACGATGCACTGAAGCAGTTTGGAATCCTTATTTTTGCGCCCATGTTGATTACCCTACTTCGTTCAAAATTGCATCGCCTGACGGTTACCCAGGCGGATCTGAATTACATCGGTTCGATTACCCTTGACCCCGATTTGATGGATGCTGCAGGTTTGTTTGAAGGGGAAAAGGTTCAAATTGTAAACATCAACAACGGCGAACGATTTGAGACGTACACGATTCTAGGTGAGCGTGGCTCGGGACAAGTGGGGTTGAATGGACCTGCAGCAAGAAGGGTTCAAGTTGGTGACATCATCATTGTGATTGCTTATGCCCATATGACACCCGAAGAAGCGAGGGCGCACAAACCGGTATTGGTTTTCCCTGACACCGCGACGAATCGATTGAACCCCTAACTTCCGCTCATGAATGCAAAACAGATTGCGACGTACGTCGTCTCATTGGGCATTGGCGTAGTCCTTTTTTACTTAGCGTTCTCAATTGTAGATGACAAAGAGGCCTTGTGGGAAAACATGCGGTCTGTGCGATGGGAAGGAATCGCAGCATCATTCGTTATGGGTTATCTGGCCATTGTGAGCAGGGGGTTGAGGTGGGGTATTCTGCTCGAGCCGCTTGGGCGAAAGGCGGGTAAAGCTCGAAGCGTGCACGCTGTTGCTTTCGCATATTTTGCCAACACGTTTGTGCCGCGCAGCGGAGAGTTAGCAAGATGCGCCGCCTTGAATCAGACCGACGATATCCCGGTGGATGAGTTGTTTGGTACCGTCATCAGCGAACGGGTCATTGATTTTGTTTTTCTGATTGTGTTAACGGGTGTGGCCATATTGGGCAATTTGCCCGCCTTTTTGGAATTGCTCGAAGGAGCGGAGCTCCCAGATTTCAGCAAGCTGGTGGCCATTTGTGCTGCAGGTTTGACCGCTTTAGGTTTGATCCTTTGGAACCGAAATCGCTTACTAAAATTGCCTTTCGCACAGCGAATTCTGGACTTTCTCAAAGGTGTGTGGGATGGATTGAATAGCATCCGGAACATGAACCGCAAGGGCCAATTTCTGGCTCATACTATTTTCATTTGGTTGATGTACTTTTTCATGGCTTGGGTCATCTTTAAATCCTTTGATGCGGTTAATGATATCACGGTGATGCAAGCCTTGTTTATTATGGTAGCCGGGGGATTTGGCATGGTCATCCCAGCACCTGGAGGGGTAGGAGCCTATCAGTGGGCAGTGATGTCGGGTTTCATGGCTTTGGGATATACCAAGGCACTCGGTCTGGCCGTTGCCAACATCATTTGGTTTACCCAAACATCCATGATCATCACGATGGGTGGGATCGCCTATCTCTACTTGCTGTGGTATCGGCTTAAAAAAGACCGGAGATGAAAGGAACCCTGGATCACACATTGCAGGTTATCAGCCAATGGAAAAAAGCTGGGGAGACGGTGGTGTTCACAAACGGTGTTTTTGACATTCTGCACGCCGGTCATGTGATGTATTTGAAGGAAGCAAAGGCCTTCGGAACACGCTTGGTGGTTGGATTAAATTCTGATTCAAGTGTGAGAAAATTGGGCAAAGGACCAGAGCGACCGATTAATCCTGAGAACGACCGTCAGGCTGTCCTTGAGGGGCTTCGAGCAGTGGATTTGGTGGTTGTTTTTGGCGAGGAAACACCAGCAAAACTGATCCAAGCGATTCAACCCGACGTGCTGGTCAAAGGAGGCGATTACGATCCTCAATGCACGGATCCCTCCGAGCCGCAATTCATAGTCGGGTCAATTGAGGTCATCAACCGGGGTGGAGCGGTCCACTCGATTCCCTTGCTCCCCGGACGTTCTACGACCAACATCATTAAAAAAAGCCGGACATAGCCGGCTTTTTTTGGTTGTCAATGGAGCACGTACTAAACGTCTTCCTCCTCCATGAATTTTGTGGTGAAATTTCCGCTTCGGAACCGTTCATTCCGCATCAAGCGCTGATGAAAGGGAATGGTGGTCTTCACACCTTCGATAACGTACTCGTCCAATGCGCGCTGCATTTTGAGGATGGCCTCATCCCGGGTCTGGGCCACGACAATTAGTTTTGCTATCATCGAATCGTAAAACGGCGGGATTTGGTACCCCGCATATACATGCGTGTCCAGCCGAACTCCGTGTCCACCGGGCGAGTGATAATCGGTGATGCGTCCTGGGCAAGGCGCAAAGTTGCGATCGGGGTCTTCAGCGTTGATCCGGCATTGGATGGCGTGCATCTGCGGATAGTAGTTCTTTCCACTGATGTTTTCACCCGCAGCCAATTTGATTTGCTCCTTGATGAGGTCGTAATTCACAACCTCCTCTGTGATGGTATGCTCCACCTGAATTCGGGTGTTCATCTCCATGAAGTAGAAATCCCGGTTGGCATCCACTAAGAACTCCACCGTTCCAACGCCTTCATATTTTACCGCTTCTGCTGCCTTGATGGCGGCCTTCCCCATTTTTTCCCGAAGCTTATCTGTCATGTAAGGAGACGGCGTCTCTTCCACGAGCTTTTGGTGCCTTCGTTGAATGGAGCAATCACGCTCAGACAGGTGGCACGCTTTTCCGCGTTTATCTGCGGCAATTTGAATTTCAATGTGGCGGGGCTCTACGACGAATTTCTCCATGTACATTCCGTCGTTACCGAAGGCCGCTCCTGCTTCCCGACGCGTTGACTCCCAGCCTTCTTCAAGCTCTTCGACATCGTTGCAAACTTGCATGCCTTTTCCGCCACCTCCGGCGGTGGCTTTGAGCATGACAGGGTATCCAATCTTCTTGGCAATTTTCTTTGCCTCGTCCAAGCTTTCCAGAATTCCTTTGTTACCTGGAATGGTCGGAACACCTGCTGCCTTCATGGTTGCCTTGGCGGAAGCCTTATCTCCCATGGATTCGATCATTTGCGGGCTTGCTCCGATAAATTTGATTTGATTTTCAGCACAGATGCGTGAAAAATCAGCGTTCTCCGAGAGAAAGCCATAGCCTGGGTGGATGGCATCGGCATTTGTGATTTCAGCTGCGGCTATGATCTTGGGAATAGCGAGGTAGGAATCCGCGCTTTTGGGTGGTCCAATGCAAACGGCCTCATCGGCGAACCGAACGTGCAGGCTATCCGCATCAGCCGTCGAATAAACGGCTACAGTTTTGATGCCCATTTCCTTGCATGTGCGAATGACACGGAGCGCAATTTCCCCGCGATTAGCAATCAGAATTTTCTTAAACATGGCGATGGGGTTCAGGAAGGATCAACCAAGAACAAAGGCTGATCGTACTCCACAGGGCTGTTGTCGTCGACCAGGATCTTGACAATTTTTCCGCTCACTTCAGATTCAATCTCATTGAAGAGCTTCATGGCCTCAATGACGCACAAGACATCCCCGTTTCCGACTGAATTACCCACTTCGACAAAGGCATCTTTGTCAGGAGCTGAGCGGCGGTAAAACGTACCGATCATCGGCGACTTAACGGTGATGTATTGATCCTCTTCTGAAGCTGAAGTCGCGGCCTCTGCTGCGGGCGCAGGAGCGGCAGGGACGACAGGAGCGGCAGGAGCTGCGGCTGCCGGTACAGCAGCCATCGGCACTTGAATGACTGTTTCTCCAGCTTGCGCGGAGGCGCCCTTCTTTTTTGGGATTTCAGATTTAATGGTAATCTTGAAATCCTTTTTTTCGATTTCCACCTCTGTTACTCCCGCTTTCGCGATGAACTTGATGAGGTCTTGAATTTCGTTAATGGTCATTTGATGACAATTTAAGGAGCAAATTTAGTCGGTTTTTATTGGCCCCGGTCCGGAAATGGGTTAATCAGCTATTATAGGCCCATTGCAAATAGACTGCGCCCCATGTGAAGCCACCGCCAAACGCTGCGAGGATCACGTTGTCACCGGCTTTCAATTGCTTTTCCCAATCCATGAGACACAAAGGAATGGTTGCTGCCGTCGTGTTCCCGTACTTCTGAATGTTGATCATGACTTTTTCTGCGGGCAAGCCCATTCGGCGTTGCGTAGCATCGATGATGCGCAAGTTGGCTTGGTGTGGAACAAGCCATGCGACATCTTCAGGAGCCAGTTTATTCCGTTGCATGATGTCATAACTAACGTCTGCCATTCCTTTTACCGCCGCTTTAAACACAGGTTGGCCCTCTTGGAAAATAACGTGTTCCTTCGCGTCAACCGTTTCATGGGTGGGGGGAAATAAAGACCCGCCAGCCTTTTGTCGGAGGAAGTTGGCTCCGTTGCCATCCACATGCAGTTTGTGGTCGATGACGCCATATTCTTCGGTGGGCTCCAACAACACCGCTGCGGCCGCATCACCGAATAAGATGCAGGTTGTACGGTCTGAATAATCAATGATGGAACTCATTTTATCGGCCCCCACGACCACAACTTTTTTGTATCGGCCGCTCTCGATGAATTGCGCCCCTGTTGTTAGAGCAAAAATGAATCCTGAGCAAGCTGCGCTTAAGTCGTACCCCCATGAGTTGACGGCGCCTACTTTGTGCGCGATGAGGTTTGCCGTTGCTGGAAAGTGCATGTCTGCGGTCACGGTGGCACAAATAATCAGGTCGATTTCTGTGGCATCAATGCCGCGCTTTTCGAGCAGGGTCTTGACGGCTTCGGCTCCCATATCGGAAGTGGCCTTCGTTGGATCTTTCAGGATGCGTCGCTCTTCGATTCCCGTTCGCGAGCGAATCCACTCATCGTTGGTATCAACCATTTTTTCCAAATCAGCATTGGTCAACACGTCATCAGGCAGATATCCTGCAACGGAAGTAATGGAAGCGCGCATAGTTTTCTAGGTTGGTTGTAAATAGCCGCCAAAGATAGCATGTCGAAACACGCCAAAAAGGGGAATTTTTCCGGTATTCAAAGGGCGAATGTGGAATAACGTCAGTTTAGGCCACGAAAAAAGGGAGGTGAACCCTCCCTTTTTCATCGTCTGAACGACGTTCGTCGATCAAACAGTCATCAATGTGTTTGGTTAGGCTTCCGCCTTTTCCATCACCACTTTGCCCTTGTAATAGAGCTTTCCTTCATGCCAGTGGGCACGGTGGAAAAGGTGAGGCTGTCCTGTGGTAGGGCAAGCCGCTACCTGTGGGGCAGTTAGTGCGTCATGGGCGCGGCGCTTGCGCGTCCGGGCTTTACTTTGGCGTCGTTTAGGATGTGCCATGGCAATTTTATTTCAAGTCTTTCAATGCATTCCAACGCGGGTCAATTCCGTCGTTTTCATCTGTACCCCCACTGCCCGATGACCCTGAAGTTTCGGACGGCTTTTCTGAAGAACCGGAGAGGTACTCGGCGACATCCGGATCACAGTCTTCTAAAGATTCATGAAGCCTTCGCAAAGGAAGGTGCAAATGAATCCACTCAAAAACAGGTTGGCTGATGTCCAATTCATGGCATTCAGAACCCAGGGTCCAGATATCATCTTCGGTATTGGTGGTCTCTCCAAGTTGAACCACCAACCTTTCTTCAAACGAAATGGCCAGTGTGACATCCGCAAGGCACCGGTCACATGGAAGCGTCGCTTCACCAGTAAAGGCTACTACGCAATCCAGTTTGGAGCCCAGTTTATCGAGCGTCACATTCGCCAATCCCGTAATTTGATTGGTTTCAGATGAGGGGAAAGAATCAAAGAACAACGAATCCACCTCCATTTGGAAGTCGTGTAGACCGGGCTTGAGTCCCACAAAGGGAATACGAAAGAGTGCCAAGTGATCCACAACCTCCTCATTTTGGGGAGTGCAAAGGTAATCAGAACAATCCGGTTGAGCAAAAGAATATTCGGTGGAGTAGATGCGATTCTTCCAAATGCGTTGAGATAGCCTAATACCGCTCTTTTCTCACATGCTTTTCCACCGGAAGGGGGTTCTCATTCAATTCGCGGTGTGCAATGCGATTGAATCGAATATCCCTGGCGAGAAAAATAGCCGCACGAAGGGAGTCTGGGTTCGCTTCCCCCTTCCCCGCAATGTCGAATCCTGTGCCGTGGTCAGGACTGGTTCGAACGATGGGCAAGCCTGCAGTGAAGTTCACTCCGTCGCCAAAACTGAGGGCTTTGAATGGGGCTAGGCCTTGATCGTGGTACATCGCCAAAACACCATCAAACTGCTTGTGTGTTCCTGCGCCAAAAAATCCGTCTGCGGGGTATGGACCCATAACGAACCGTCCTTCGGCATTTAAGTCGCGGATGGCAGGAACGATGGTTTTTTTCTCTTCGTCTCCCATCAGGCCGTTGTCGCTGGCATGCGGGTTTAATCCTAAAATCGCAATGCGCGGTTGGGGAATGCCGAAGTCTCTGCTGAGCGAGTCGTGCATCAACCGTGCCTTGCGGACAATGGTTTCCGAGGTGACCAAGCTTGAAACATCCTTTAATGCGACATGTCCTGTGCACATTCCTACTCGCAAGGAGCCGGAAACCAATAGCATGAGGACGTCGTCCACATTGGCAAAGTCCGCCAAAAATTCTGTGTGACCCGGATATTGAAACGACCCTTGGCGCATCGCTTCTTTATGGATGGGCAAGGTGACCAATACATCTACTTTCGTGCTCGCCAAGTCGTTGACCACTGCCTGAAGCGATTTCATCGCAAATTCACCCGCCTTTCCATCGACTTCACCCCACTTAATTTCCCACGGTTCATCTTGAATACAGACCAAGTTCAATTGACCTTCTTTCGCTTCATCTGCGGAAGCGATGACCTTCCATGCAATGTCGGTGTGCTTGGTGCACTCGCTTGCTGCTTCGACCAAGTTTGGCGTGGCGTACAACACAGGAGTTGCCTCCTGGAACATGCGGTCATCTGAAAACACTTTAATCAGTGTCTCAATTCCGATTCCGTTGGGGTCGCCGCAACTGAATCCGATGGATGTTGGTTTTTTTTTGGAAGCCATTTGAGCGCGTAAAGTTAACGGTTCACTTCCTTGTCCTAACTTGCATCGAGATGGTTTTTCAACGGCTTTCGTTTACGTTTTACAATCCCATGCAAAACCCCGCTTGGTTTGGCTTGCGTTACCTTCGCGGAGGCATGGTTTTGCTAGCGTTTTGGGTCCTTTGTCTGCAGGCCTTTGCCACGCACAACCGCGCAGGTGAAATCACCTACTCGCATGTGGAGGGCTTGACCTACGAAATCCTCATCACAACCTACACGAAATCCAGCGCTCCAGCAGACCGTCCTTGGCTGTACCTTTATTGGGGTGACGAAAATGATGAGCCGGTTGACAGCCTTGCTCGAGAGAGCGAAGTGCTCATGGAGGGGGATATTCAAGTCAACCGCTACCGCGGAAACCACACCTACGGCGGACCTGGAATCTATGAAATTCAAGTGGAGGACCCCAATAGAAACCAGGGCGTACTGAACATTCCAGGGTCGGTGGATGTCCCTTTTACGATTAGCAGCTTGCTCATTATTGATCCGATGGCCGGCCACAATAACTCAGTCCAACTGCTCAATCCAGCGCAGCAAAATGCCTGTCTGTTCCAGTCATGGATTCACAATCCCGGAGCATACGACCCCGATGGGGATATTCTGACGTATGATTTGGTTCCATGCAGGGGGTTCGAAGGCGAAGTGATATCCGATTATGTCACGCCGGATGCAGTCAGCCCAAACGATGATGTTTTTGAGATTGACCCGGTTTATGGGGATGTTTCTTGGGAGGTTCCGCAAATCGCAGGCATCTACAACGTCGCATTGCGCATCCAAGAGTGGCGCTCAGTGGAGGGCCAGTTGATTAAGGTGGGAGAGGTGGTTCGTGATATGCAAATCACCGTAGAGGCCTGCACCAATCAACCACCGGAGATCTCAGCAGTGGAGGACACATGCATTGTTGCTGGAACGTTTTTGTCGTTGCTCGTGAATGCATTGGATCCGGACGGTGACAACGTGGATTTGGATGCGGTGGGAGGACCTTTAACAGAGGTGGAAAACACCGCTAACTTTAGTGATCTCGGCGCAGGCATTGGGCAGTTTACATGGGCTCCCAAATGCACGGAAGTCAGGGAAGCCCCGTACCAAGTGGTGCTGCGCGCAGAAGACAATAGCAATCAAGTTCAGCTAATGGATTTGGAGTCTTTTCAAATCCGGGTGGTTGCTCCTGGTGTCTCCATGAGCGCTGCCACGCCCATTGGTAACAGCATCATTGTGGACTGGTCTCCGCATGAGTGCTTGGATGAATTGCCGGCATGGAAAGTTGAAGCGGGATTCTATGATGTCTACCGCCGAGTTGATTCATTGGATTGGAATCCAGGAGCCTGTGAAACGGGTATGCCAGAAGAGACGGGCTATGAGTGGGTGGGTATGGTCGATGGATTATCGGCGACGGAGTACATCGATATGGACTTGCTTTCATTTGGAGCCACGTATTGTTACCGGGTGGTAACCCGCTGGCCCGGAAGCGGTGAGTCGATTGCCAGTGATGAGGTCTGCGCTACGATTCGCAAAGACGTACCCGTCATCACGCGGGCATCGGTGGAGGTCACGGATGCATTCGCAGGTGCCATCGATGTGGAATGGTCACCCCCAACGGATGCGGATACGGTCGTTTTCCCGGGCCCATATGTATACCGTGTTTGGGGACGTTCCGCTGGTGGCCAAGAGGCACTGCTCCACGAGACTGCACCGGGGTTGTCTTTGCAGGATCCAGATACCACCTGGGTGCATGTTGGAGTGGATACAGAGTTGAGCGGTTGGACCTACCGAGTCGAGTGCATAAGTTCCACCGGTGAGATGGGTTTTTCGGCCCCAGCGGATACGCCTTGGCTCGAATTGGAGCCCAATGACAATCAATTGACGTTGAAAGTAACGGGGAGTTTTCCTTGGTGGATAGGGGAATATCGGGTATATCGTTTGGAGGAGGACGGCTATGAATGGATTGGATCGACCACCGAACGGACTTACACTGATACGGGATTGGTGAACAATGTCGAATACTGCTACAAGGTGGAAACGGTTGGGAATTATGACGGCGATGCCATTGCGGGACCGTTGCTCAACTGGAGCCAGGAACGTTGTGGTCGTCCCTACGATCTCACGCCTCCGTGTCCACCCGTGTTGGAACTGGAATCGGATTGTACGGAGGAGGTGAACGTATTTTCATGGAATAATGTCGTGGGTTGTGCGGACGATGTGATGGGGTATCAACTCTATTGGGCGCCAACACCTGAAGACACGCTGCGTCCTGTTGAAATTTTCACCGAAGCTGCTCAGTTGAGTTACGTTTGGAACGAAGCAGGTGAACGAGGGACTCTGGCCGGTTGCTTCGCCATCAGTGCATTGGATAGTTTACTGCCCGGGCCGGACGGGGTCTTACGACGCAATGAAAGCATCTTGAGTGACACGCTGTGCGCAGACAACTGTCCGTATTACTTTTTACCAAACGTTTTCTCGCCCAATCTCGATGGTCAAAATGACACTTTTGAGGCGTTTCCTTGGAAATTCATTGACTCCGTCGATGTCAGAATTTACAACCGCTATGGCGAGGAGGTTTTCCAAACGGGTGATCCATGGATTCGATGGGATGGAATGCACCGCGACGGAGGGATGTGTGCCGATGGCGTCTATTACTATTCAGCGCGTGTATTTACAATCCGGTTGGTCGGTTTGGTGGAGGAGCGATTTAGTGGTGAACTTCATCTAATGGGAGGTGTTTCTCCCTCAAAAGAGTAGCTATGTTTACAGGAATCATCGAAAATGTCGGCCGTGTGGTAGCCATTTCTGAGGAGGGGACCAATGTTCACTTTACGATTGAAGCTAACTTTTCCAGTGAACTTCAAGTCGATCAGAGCGTGGCTCACAATGGCGTTTGCTTGACGGTGGTTGAAGCAACTGCGGACGCATATGTGGTGACCGCAATCCATGAGACCATGGAACGAACAAACTTGGGCGATTGGTCAAATGGGACGATGGTGAACTTGGAGCGGTGCACGCAACTGGGGGGTAGGCTTGACGGACACTTAGTTCAAGGGCATGTCGATACGACGGCGGTATTGGTCAAAACGATCGACCAAAAAGGCAGCTGGGAATTGCATTTTAAGCATGCGCCGAATCCGGAATACGTGACAGTCCCCAAAGGTTCCATCACACTGAATGGGATAAGCCTGACGGTGGTCGAATCAAGTTCAGAAGGGTTTTCCGTCGCGATCATTCCGTATACCTGGAACCACACCAACCTGCATCAACTCGAGGCCGGAGACCGGGTTAATTTGGAATTCGACATCATCGGAAAATACGTTGCCCGTATCCTCGGTCAACAGCGTTCCGAATAGACGAAGAAAGGAGGTTTTAGGTTCGCTCGCTCGGGGTTGATTTGGTGCGCAGCGCAAAATTTTGGCCCAAATAAACTCGACGGACTTGTTCGTCAGAGGCGAGTTCTTCGGCCGTTCCATGCTTGAGGATTCTTCCTTCGAACAGGAGATAAGCGCGGTCGGTGATGTGCAGGGTTTCTTGCACGTTGTGGTCGGTGATAAGGATGCCAATGTTTTTGGACCGCAATTGCTCCACAATGCGTTGGATGTCTTCCACCGCGATAGGGTCAACGCCCGCAAACGGCTCATCCAGCAGGATGAATTGCGGATCTGTCGCAAGTGCCCGTGCGATTTCTGTTCGCCTTCTTTCTCCACCACTCAGCACATCGCCTGAAGATTTCCGCACCTTCTCTAAGCCAAATTCGTCAATTAAGCTTTCCAAGCGCTGCCGCTGTTCCGATTTGGTCAAATTTTGAAGTTCGAGGATTGCCCAGATGTTATCCTCGACGGATAGCTTCCGAAAAATAGATGCCTCTTGGGGAAGGTATCCGATGCCCAACCGCCCGCGCTGGTACATGGGCATGGAAGTTAATTCCTGGTCATTCATATAAACATGCCCTTCGTCGGCTCGGACGAGCCCCACGACGGCATAAAAGCTCGTTGTTTTGCCCGCTCCGTTGGGACCCAACAATCCCACCACCTCGCCTTGTCGAACTTCGAGCGAGACACCATCTACCACCCGACGTTGACCATAGGTTTTGACCAATCCTTCAGCACGTAATACTTTGGTTGGGGCGGTGTTCATGGGGCAAAAATAACGGTGGAATGCATCAAATATTGACCTCGACACCTAATCGGATTCCCCAACTGGTGGGATCGCTCAAGGTTCGGTCGGTTCGCCACACCCCATCAACGCGAAAAACCTTGAAGATATTTTCGATTCCGACGCCGCATTCTAGGTAATTTCCATTGAGGCCTTGCGTCTCTTCGGGCAACGCTAGCAACGACTCATGCCGCATGTTCCATCGACCTCTTATGCCTCTAGCGGAGATCACTTCGCGCCATTCGAGTCGTCGGAGGAGTGGCAGGTGATTCAGAACGACTCCTTCTCCGTGCCATTCCAGCATGACTTTGGCCCACTCGTCCGTCACATTCTCGAAGATGCGCAACAGATTGAATGCCTCTGGAGACATCAATATCGTGCCGCTCGTTGGAACGACCTCCATTAAGGGAAAAGGGGCGCTGCCGAAGTATTTTCCAGCTTGTGCAATCCACTCCAATCGTCCCCACCATCCGAGGCGTATTTCATCCTCACCTTCTACGGTGCACCGAACGTATTGGTATTGAGAGCCCAATACGCGAGGCATGCCCCACGTAACAGTTCCCGTCAGTTCAGGCCACTCTGTTCCGAGACTGTATCGGTCGAATTCTCCCCCTACAAACCGTTCTCCCCTTGCGTATCGAAGAACACCCGTCGCCTCCGATGTAATCAACCTTTCGAGGGTCAATCCATTGGCCGGATCAACGAAGGCCCAATTGCCGCGTGTGACCACTTGGCGATGCCGCCATTCGAGGTAGCCAGAAAATCCAGCGCCGAATTCGTGAAGAATAGAGGCCTCAGCGCGAATAACTTCAGAAAGCAAATTGGTTGAGTCCGTGCGAAGGGCGGAGGTGAATGCCTCTCCCTGGTCGAGGATTCCGGCCATGCCAAATTGCTCCAAATCACGCTTGACTTCCACGTTTACTTCCGTTCGGGGGCTGTTTCTCAAAATGCATTGCGTGCTGAAGCCACCCTTCCATTGCTGATCATATGTTCCGTATGCGGCAAAGACGCGTGGCATGATGCGCGTGCTGAACGCATTGGACGTGCGGAGGTCCAAACGGAATCGATTGCCTTCAGTTGGGTTTTGGGTGTAGGCGGACCACCACGCCCCCAATTCCAGAGGCCCAGAAGATGCATAACCTGTTCCAAAAAAATACCCCGCACCTTTGATCATACGCCATTGTGGCATGGCCAGAACGGAGTCCGTCATTTCGAAAACAGCCGATTCGCGCGCGATGAGCGGAGCGAGTCTTAGGGTTTGCCAGTCGTCCTCTGACCGTTGAAGTGCGAGGGAGTCGTATTGCAAATCACGTCCACTTTCCATGAGGTCCTTCTCCTTCAAATCAGACCAATGCTGCTGCTCTATCGTACTTTTCCGTTGCAGATAAGCTCCAAACGAACGGTCTGCAATGCTGACGTCGAAGAGCATCGTTTCTGCATCAAGCATCCAACGTTCAGTCCCGTTCTCCCCTTCGATTGGCGCATAGGATTGCGTCCAATGCATGGATCGAACGAAGTTGACGTTGGCAGAAGGGCTGAGCTGGGCATCAATGTGGGCGATTGCTAGGCTGAGTGTGTCCAGCCAGATTTCCCCCTCAAATGTCATCTCCCCTTTTCTTTTGGGCAGAAAAGCCAAGTGCATTGTCGCACGTCCTCTCCAATCCAATGTGTCGAGTATGTAAAACCTGTAGTGAGCCGAGGCGCGGTCATGCAATGGTGAAGTAAACGCCCGGTCCAACATCAAAATTTGATTCTCGTAGAGGTTGATTTCTGGAAACCGACTATTCAATTCAGGAGTAGCTCGATCGCCGCCAGAACCAAAATCGCCACTTAGTTGGCTGGCGATGATGGAGGTTTGCTTTTGACGGGGCTTGGTTTGCCAGCGCTCATCGGCCACATATTCACCGAACAGAATAGGCAGGGCGTTCCGAACTTGGGTGCTGTCGAGGTAGTCGAAAATAAATCGAAACGGCCCCCAATACTTGGCATTAATTTGGTTTTCTCCGATGTCATTCACTGCGACTTCAATCCGTGTGTGTGCCCGGTGGCTCGCAGAAGAAATGGTTGCCGGGTTGTTTCGATTCTTGGCTTCAAGAACCCTTTGCATGAACGGTTTGGCGGGGTTTTTGGCATTCCGATCAGGTCGTACTTCTGCCGCGTTTAAATCGAATGCGCGGGGTTCCATGCTCACATCCATTCGCTGCTTTATGCCCCGAATGACCTCTAAAGATTGGCTGACGTACCCCAAAAAGGCAATATTTAACCTGCCGGGTCTTCCCTCGATGGACAAAGAATAAGCTCCGTTTTCATCTGTGATGGTGCCGGTGGTAGACGCCCCAAAAACGATATTGACATAGGGCAGGGGCTTTCCAGACTGTACGTCGAATACCCGTCCGCTTACCTCAGTGGTTTGCGCCCAACCTATGTGAAGCACCAGCGCCATGCCCAGACTCAAGAGGCAGCGAAACACAAAGAGGCAGTTAGGCATCAGATCTGGTGCGTTGGACGCGTCGGGAAATCGCTACGCTTAGTTCGTAAAGGACCAATACCGGAAGGGATACCATCACCTGGCTGGTGACATCGGGAGGAGTGATTAAGGCAGAAACAATCAAGATGCCCACCAAGGAATGGCGCCGATATTTTTTGAGGATTTCAGGCGTAATGAGCCCAGCTTTGCTGAGGAAGTACACGATGACGGGCAGTTGAAATATCAGCCCCGCCGCCAGGGTAATAGAGGCGACAGTCTTCATGTAGGACATCACTGAAATACGGGACTGGACGTCTCCGAGCTCATAATTTCCTAGGAATTGGAGAGATAGCGGAGCGATAATGTAGTATCCAAATGCCACGCCGATGAAGAATAGCAAGGAAGAACCCACTCCAATTCCTCGTGCAGAAGCGCGCTCCGCTTCCTTCAACGCGGGTCGTATGAAGAGCCAACTTTGCCAAAAAATCAGGGGAAAGGCCACGATGAATCCAGCGATGAATGAAACAAGGATGTGCGTGGTAAAATTCCCAAGCATGGTGGTGTTAATGAGCTCGTAATTGATGCTCTTGACGCATAGCGCTTCACCAGCCCCCACCCATTCTGACAATTTGCACCACGCTCGAAACGAGATGAAATTCAAGTTTCGCGGACCAAAAAGGACCACATCGAACAACCAATCTTTGGCCAGAAACATGCCGATTCCACTGGACAGGATGAAAAAGGCTCCGTAGAAAAGGCGCTTTCTCAGTTCCTCGAGGTGATCGAGAAACCCCATCTCAACATCGCGGGAGGTCTGATTTTCCGGTTGGTCTAATGCCATGGGGCACAATATTAGTTCTTCAAAAGATTCCTTCGCGCAGGATGTCATGCAAATGCACCATTCCGACGTATTGTTCGTCTTCCGTTATGATGACCTGCGATATGGCATTTTGTTCGAGGATTTGAAACGCTTTCACAGCCAAATCGGAGGAATGCATCAGCTTGGGGCTTGCGTTCATCAAATCTGAGGCCGTAACAGTTTGGGAACGAGAGCGTTCGAGGTGCCGTCTCAAATCTCCATCGGTGATGATTCCGACGACTTTATCTCCATCCAGCACAGCTGTCGCACCGCACCGTCCTGCGCTCATTTGAAGAACGATTTCTTCAAGTGTTGCTGAAATTTCGACCTGAGGCGCTCGATCCTGGTCGACCAAATCGGCTAATCGTGTGTACAAACGCCTTCCTAGAGCTCCACCTGGATGCACTTGGGCAAAATCTTTGGCTTGAAATCCACGAGCTTCCATCAAGCAGGTGGCCAGCGCATCTCCCAAAGCCATCTGCGCTGCAGTGCTTGAGGTTGGTGCTAGGTCGAGCGGGCAAGCCTCTTTTGCAACGGTTGTGTCCAGAATCCAATCGGACTGTTGCGCTAAATGAGAATTCCGGTTGCCGACCATACCTATTAAAGGGATTCCCAAGCTCTTAATCAAGGGCGTAAGCGCCTTGATCTCCGGCGAATTCCCGCTTTTCGAAATGCAAAGCACAACATCCTGCTTTTGCACCAAGCCCAGGTCACCGTGAATGGCATCCGCGGCATGCATAAATACAGCTGGCGTGCCGGTTGAATTAAAAGTAGCTACTATTTTTTGGGCGATAATGGCGCTTTTACCAATGCCCGTGATGATCACACGGCCTTTGAGGTTGAGAATTAACTCTCCAATGGATTCGAAGGATGCGTCCAGTAAAGCCATAATACCCTCGATGGCTTGGCTTTCGAGTTGAAGGGTTAATTGAGCGCGTTGAATCCAATTCATGTGTGACGGGCTGGAGTTTAAAAGCGGCAGACAATCGACGTTGAAAGTTTCATCGAAATGCCTTATCTTTAATATGCGCAAAGCTAAAGCCTTTCGCCCGGGTTCGCCCGGCACCAAGAGTCTGATTGATGAACACTACGGAATTAACGCCTGCAAAGGCGCTCAAGCACTTTTTTGGATTTAACGAATTCAAAGGAGAACAGGAGCAAGTCATAGAGACGGTGCTCCAAGGCAACGATGCATTCGTCATCATGCCCACAGGGGGCGGGAAATCCATGTGCTATCAATTACCGGCTTTGATGCTTGAGGGAACAGCCATTGTGGTATCCCCTTTGATTGCCTTAATGAAGAATCAAGTCGACGCCATTCGAGGTCACCACGAAGAGGATTCGATCGCTCATTTTTTGAACTCAAGTTTATCCAAAGCCGAAGCGGTGCAAGTCCGGGAGGATGTGAGCACAGGCCTGACCAAATTGCTCTACGTCGCGCCTGAGAGTTTGACGAAAGAAGACAACGTCAACTTTTTGAAAAGTGTGCGGATTAGTTTTTTTGCGGTTGATGAGGCGCATTGCATTTCGGAATGGGGCCATGACTTCCGACCCGAGTATCGCCGCATTCGAAAAATTGCACATCAAATTGCAAACGTTCCGATCATCGCCTTAACAGCAACAGCGACTCCCAAGGTTCAGGCTGATATTCAGAAGAACTTGGACATGAAAGATGCCAGGTTGTTTAAGGCGTCCTTCAACCGAGACAACCTGTTCTACGAGATAAGGCCCAAGAAAGACGCGTTGAAACAGATTGTTCGACACGCCAAGCAAAATGTCGGCAAGAGCGGCATTATTTATTGCCTGAGCCGCAAAAAGGTCGAGCAAATTTCGGAGGTTTTACGGGTCAATGGAATCAAGGCGCTAGGTTACCATGCTGGAATGGACGCCCATCAACGCAGCCGTATCCAGGATCAATTTCTCATGCAGGATGTCGATATCATCGTCGCGACTATTGCATTTGGGATGGGCATTGATAAACCAGATGTTCGGTTCGTCATTCATTACGACATGCCGAAGTCGTTGGAAAGCTATTACCAAGAGACCGGGAGAGCGGGCCGTGATGGTGGCGAAGGGCGATGCATTGCATTTTACAGCCACCGCGACATCGAAAAGCTCGAGAAGTTCCTTCAGGGAAAACCTTTGGCGGAGCAAGAAATCGGCGCGCAGCTTCTCCAGGAGGTTATGGCCTATGCTGAGACTTCCATGAGCCGTCGAAAATTTTTACTGCATTATTTCGGAGAGGAATTTGATGAATTGAATGGTCCAGGGGCGATGAACTGCGATAACATGACCAATCCGCCACCCATTCGCGATGGCCAAGAGGAGGTCCACCTCGTTTTGAGTGCGATCCACGAACATCAGCAGCAGTTCAGGTCACCGTTTATTACCGGAGTTCTATGTGGAGAAGAGAACAGAGAGATCCAAGATTACAAGGGTACCTCAAGTTCTTTCTGGCGAAGAGGTGAGGAGTTCGACCAGCGACATTGGAATGGGATCATCCGACAAATGCTCGTATTGGGACTTCTTCGAAAAGAGATTGAGACCTTTGGCGTGCTGAAAATTACCGATCGCGGGATGGAATTTCTTTCGAATCCCAAGCCTGTCCGCGTTGCTGCGGAGCGAGATTACTCTGATGTGGATGCCGTTGATAGCATGAGCCAAACACGCTCGAGTCAGGGTGGCGCAACAGACGAGAAACTACGGGACTTGTTGCACAATTTGCGCAAAGAAGTTGCGGACAAGGAGTCACTTCCACCGTATGTGATTTTTCAAGACGTAAGCTTGGATGAAATGGCGATTCACTATCCCATGGACGAGGATGAATTGCTTCGCATCAGTGGAGTAGGATCTGGCAAGGCGAGCAAATACGGCGAGCCATTCTTGACCTTGATTTCCGAATATGTGGCTCAGGAAGGCATTGAGCGCGCACAAGACTTATTGGTTCGTGCGACCAGCAACCGATCCTCCTCAAAAGTGCACATCATTCAGCGCATTGACCGTCAAATCCATTTGACAGACATTGCGAAGGATATGAATCTGAAATTGGAGGACGTCCTTGTGGAAATTGAAAACATCGTTTCGGCAGGAACGAAGGTGAACCTGGATTACATCATTAACCAGAGCCTGGACGAAGAAAGCCTTGAAGAATTGTTTGATTTCTTGAAGGAATCCAATGACGATGGAATGGACGATCTTATCGCTGAGTGGAGCGATGCGTACACGGAGGAAGAGCTGCGTTTGGCACGCATCAAATTTTTGAGTGAATACGCCAATTAATCCAACGTCGGCTAGCCGCCTTCTTGGAGCTCCGACCAAGATTTAATGATCAACCGGCCAGCGGCCAGTGCCATAAACACGCCGAATACGAATCGGACCAAAGTGGGATTTAGTTTTAAAGCCCATTTGCTTCCAAGCCATGCCCCTAGCACAAAGGTCACCGCCAAAATAGCGGCATACTGGACCTGCACGGCCCCTGCCTTGTAATAGCTCATCACAGCTAAGATGCCAATGGGGGGAATCATCATGGCGAGGGATGTGCCTTGGGCCATATGTTGGCTGAGTCCCAGTCCAAAAACGAGGGCGGGGACGATGATCATGCCACCGCCGATGCCTACAAATCCGCTAGCCAATCCGGCAATGAGCCCAATGGCCAACAACAACATCCATGTGGTCAGGTCCATGTGATAAGATTAAAAGTCCAGGTGAAGGGATAGGTTAAAAATGCGGTCTTGCCAGCGCCCATCATCGACCCCCCATGACCAATCAGTTCGCACCCAATACCCAAATACTTTGGCCCGCAATCCGAAGCCGGTACCCCAAATAATAGGTTCGCGGTTGTTGTCAATGCTAACGGTAATGGGATTCTGATTGACTGTGATTTGATTGAACGTGTTGGCATTGTCGTACGGATGCTTGCCATTCCAAGCCGATCCGATGTCAACGAACCCCACGGCCTGCAGCGTTTGCAGCAATTCTGACTCACAGGGTTGACGGCTCAACGAACCCCATACGGGCATCCGGATTTCGCTGTTGATCAGGGCCATATGCGATCCGTTTCGAGCGTTGGTATTGAAACCTCGCAGCGGCGACAAGCGCGTTTGGTATGCATAGTTAATGTCCGGGTCGATGGGCGATGCCGCATTGGAAGTCAAGGAGAGCGTATTGTCGACTCCACCGACCATGTGCAGGAGGCGTTGCTCACCGATGGACCAATCGGCTGCGACTCGGTTGGCCCAGATGACGTCTCGCCAAAGGGTGCGGTAGGTCCTAAAATCGAAGCCAATGGTCCCAAAGGTTGTACTTCGATCGATGGGATTGGCAAAATACTCGAACCACGCGCGGTAGCGCGTTCCCTCTGGGATGTTTATCAGGCGTTGACGGGTGTTGTCAAAAACGTAGGCGATTTGCACACCGACTTGATTTGCAAACTGGATGGGCTTGCCAAGGTTAAAGGCGTCAGTTGATAGCGGAGTGATTCGATCGAGTCTGTATGTGCCTTGAATTCTCAAGCTTCGGACTTCGTCCAATGCATATTTCCACTGCCGACGCAACAAATGAATGTGGTTTTTGATATAGGATTGGCCGTTGTCCTCGTTCTGGATAAAACCTTGACGTTCTAAGATCCATGTCCGGTCCCACCGGGTGGATTGGTCGGAGTACGCGAGCAGATAATGGCTATTTTCCAACGAACCCGTGATCCGAAACCCTGCCATAAATCGGCGGTCTTCAAATAAATCAGTCATGGATATGCGGGAAAGTCCTCCGAGGCCAGGCTGTATGGCGATACTGCCCGTGTACGATTGATAAAAATTAGAACCGAAAGAATTATCTAATTGGCCCGTCAGCGATTCTATTGCGTAATTGAGTCGATAATTCCGGGGCTTGGGCAAGGTGAAAGGTGTCCAAGATGCCCCATTGGATTCTTCAGCAGTCGTTGGTTCTTCGGACGGTTCAGGCTCGGAATTCGGTGTCCAAGGTCCAAATTGGTAATTCCGAAAATCGGCTTCCGTTGGTCCTGGAGTCCACTCCCAGTTCAGCTTTACGGAAGAGGATTCAATGGCGGTATCATCATTGGAATCAACGGTTTTCCAGTTTGAAATATCTTCAGGGCGCTCGATCCAAAATACATGCCCGTTCAATTGATGCACAAAACCGTTGGTTTGGGTTTCGGGAATCCACTGCATCGAGGCAGCAGGCAGCTCCAATCGCTCGGCCAATCGCTCTTGGGTAAAGAATCGATAGTGAATTGTGGTGTCGATGTAAGCGACGGCACTGTCCTGCCATGAGATCCAACGTTCTTGTTCACCACTGCTGAATTCCACCAAAAAAGCGACGTGCTCTGCAGGTTGCACTTGTGGAAATCGCTCGTCACGATCAGGCGTATTCGTCCAATGGATTAGTTCAGGAATATCTTCCGTCCAGCGCAATTGAAACACATCATGTATTTGCCGAAGAGGTTCTCCCAGCACAAATGACCGATTCAATTTCGCATTGGTCCGATTCGAGGTGAACCAGATGGATTGTCCATCCTTGGAAAACACGGGGTCTAAGTCATCGTAAGGATCGGACCAGAGCGCTGTGTGGTTGTTGCCGATGACCTGGTAGCGGTATAAATCAGATTGACCATCTTTCACGCCGCTCCAAATCATGGTCATGCCATCGGGCGCATAGGCCATGGAAAGAATTTTATCGATACGAAAGACCTCCTTTTCGACGGACTCAAATGAGGTCAGATCCACAGAATAAATTAAGTTTCGGGAGCCTTCTTCCAGAGCGTACGTGAGGATGTTGCCATTGGGGTGCCAGGCCATCGCCGGCAGGGATTGGTCTTGGATTCGGTCTATTTTATGGCCGTGCTTGCCCACTCTCCGAAATTCACCTGTGTTCCGATTGCCAAACCAAATTTGCAGCTGTCCCCGCTCATCCTGTGCCCATGCAATGTGCTCGCCGTCAGGATGAACCGTGAAGGACCTGACTTCACCGTCTTCTGGCAATTTAATGGACACATCACCCGTGTTTTTCCGGGAAAGCCGGATATCCTTTCGGGTTGTAAGAGGCGGCATGTCTTCGGAATTTCCAGCTGATTCCAAATGATACCGACTGGCTTCTTCCAAAAGCAGGGACAGGTTCATGCCAGTGGCGTACTGCAGGCCCTTCTCGAGGTTGTTGGACACCCGAACCATGTAAAGAGTATTTGCGATGACCGCCTCTCCAAAGATATCAGCGATGTATTTCCAGACTCCATGACCAACCCACGCGGCTTGGGATGCTTCTGCCCGATGAGCCTCGATGATGTTTCGGCAACGAGCCGCATCCTGCACGTGAAGGGCGACCTCAGCCGACCATGGATTGGCTATGTAGGAGTGAAGTCCTTCAGTAAACCACCCCGGCAAGGTCAGTCCTGTCGTGGAAGAGCGCAAGGCGTCTTGCCAGTTTCCGCCGTTCAACATTTGAGTCAACAGCAAGTTGGAGAGGCTTTTCTTGATGCGCTGTTCGGTGTGGGCCCATTCGCCGTCGGGGTACACAAAGATTTTAGACCCCACCAAGGTTGCTGTCCCGCCAATGTTATCCGTGGGATCGTTGTAACTGCCTATGTTGGATTGTCGAAATTCTGCTTGCTTATTAAACACCAAAACCTGCACAGCGCCATCTAAATTTCGGTCGTAGAGGTTTTCGACGTCTTCAATCCAGCTGCTCAGATGGGCCGTAATTTGTGCAGCGTAGGATTTCCCTCCTTGATAATAATACACCTCGGCCTGTGCGGTGGGCAAGTATTGCCATTCAAACGTCCGGTGCTGCACCCGATTTTTACCAAACTGCATATTGGAGCCATCATAAAACTGTCCCAGAGCCGACAAACTGAAAACCGCAAATACGGCGCTTGTTATGATTCCTTTGGGATAGCTTTGTTTGCTCATACAAGTCGAAGTTACAGAGAGATGATGGAACTCCACACCTTTACATACAATGCGTTTTCTGAACAAACGTACCTCGTGGATCACGGAAACGGTGAGGCTACGGTCATTGACCCGGGGATGAGCCATGCCGCGGAACAAGAAGACTTTGCAAAATTTTGCGATTCGAGGGGCTTGAAGCCGGTCCAATGGCTCTTGACGCACGCTCATCTCGATCATGTCTTGGGTGCGGCTTGGATCCATGATCGCTGGGGGTTATCTCCATGCTTGCATCCTTTGGACCGTCCAACGTATGATCAGGCACCGCGCGCAGCTTCAGTCTATGGCGTTCCTATGGATCCCTTGCCGGAACTTGGTCAACCGCTAGATGAACAACACAGTATTCAATGCGGTGAAGAATCGCTCGAATGGCGTTTCACTCCAGGTCACGCCCCAGGTCATGTGGTCTTTATTTGCCACGCTGAACGCTGGGTCGTAGGCGGAGACGTGTTATTTCGAGGGAGTGTAGGCCGCACGGATTTACCCGGGTGCAATCCTAAGGAACTGGTTTCGAGCATTGAAAACCAGTTGTATAGTCTTCCGGATGATTACACAGTTTGGCCAGGCCACGGGCCTTCCACAACAGTGGGGGAAGAAAAATTGACCAACCCTTTTGTCAATGGAGCTGGCACAGGAATGATGCAGCGCTAAATTGTGTAAGGAGATAAAAAACGAAGACGCTGATGCAGGTCTCAGATTTTTCTAATTGGAGGATGTCGGATCAATCCGAATGTTGCGCTTTTCCGCAGCTGTATCCAAATTGACCAAATTGAATGAGAATGATGTGCCTTTGCCCAGCTCGGACTGCACGTCGATGGACTGTCCATGCGCTTCAATGATGTGCTTGACAATGGCAAGGCCCAACCCCGACCCGCCCGCATGCCGCGATCGACTCTTGTCCACCCGATAGAAGCGCTCGTAGATGCGGGCCAAATCAATTTCTGAGATTCCAATGCCGTTGTCTTCGACCGTCAAGGTGACGTGTTCCCCACGGTCTTCCAATCGCAAGGTGGTCGTGCCGTCTTTTTTTCCGTAGTGAATGGAGTTCACCAGTAAATTGGTGAGCACTTGCATGATTTGACTGGGTCCGCACAATACGTAGAGGCTATCACCTTTTTCTTTCGGCATCTCGAGTTTTAGCTCAATCCCCATATTTCCTGCCTTGGTTTCCACCTCTTCCAAGGCTTCTTTACAGGTTTCGATGATGTTGCAAGGAGCCAAAGTCAAATCAACGTTGCCTGATTCGAGCCGAGTAATGGAGTCCAAGTCTTCAATCAATTCGGTCATGCGGGTGACATTTTTATTCGCCTTGCTCAAAAACCGCCGAACCAAATCTTCATCCTTTAAATCTGCATCCATCAGGGTCAATACAAACCCCTGGATATTGAAGAGGGGGGTTTTCAACTCATGGGCAAGGTTGCCAATGAATTCCTTACGGAAAGAATCGGTCTCTTTCAGGGCTTTGTTATCGGCAATTTGGTCATTGGCCCAGGTGAGGATGTCGTCCAATGACTGCTGATTGTGCGCCGATTTTTTGCTGGTGTCTGACTGCGCCAGCACTTCAGAAAAATCTTGAACACGCCGTTCCAGCGACTTTTGAACGGACCATTGGATAACGATGTAGCTCACGGCTTCCGTGAGCATCCCGGTCAAAATGGCCAACGCCCAGAGATGCAAGGCTTCCAGCACATGGAGCAAAACAAGCGTCGCTACTCCACTCAGCACGGACAGAATGGGAGCGGTTTTTTTCGCTAGTTCGTGGGGTGTGGAATCAGGGCTCACGCGCCAAATTTATAGCCCACCCCTTTTACTGTGACGAATAGTTCATCGCTGAACTTGCTTCGGAGCTTTCGAATGTGCACATCAATTGTCCGGTCTCCAACGACGACATCATTGCCCCAAACGTGTGCCAGAATTTCTTCGCGTGTGAAGACTTTTCCTGGTTCAGACCAAAGCAATTCGAGAAGTCCGAATTCCTTTTTGGGCAGGGTCCATTCCTTTTCCTTGTGCAGCACCAAAAAGCGCTTGTAATCAATCGCTACACCGAATCGTTCAGCGGGCAACACCACTGCATTCTTGGAAGATCTTCGCAACAAGGCTTGCACACGAAGCATCAGGATCTGGGGCTTCACGGGCTTGGTAATGTAGTCGTCGCCACCCGCGTCAAATCCTGCAATTTGACTGTAGTCTTCATTTCGCGCCGTCAAAAATGCGATGGTTGTGTCTGCAAGTCCACGATCTTGGCGGATGATGTTGCAGACTTCCATTCCATCCATTTCGGGCATCATGACATCCAAAATGATGAGGTCGGGTTTCACCTTCCGTGCAAGGTCAATTCCTTTCCGACCGTTGAGCGCAGTGAAAACGTCGTAGCCTTCCTTTTTGAGGTTGTACTCAATGAGCTCCAGAATGTCCGGCTCGTCATCGACCAAAAGAATTTTCTTTTTCATCCCTTCTTTTATCCCTTCTTTGTCTGTCCCAAGTTCCATCTGTTTTTGGCACGTTCCATTAAGGGAATGTAAAGAAATTACGATCCATTATTTATCCTTGATGCGACTAAAGCGCAGCGCCTTGAGCATCCAGCGTGGCAGGGGCTCATCGGCTCCTCGTTTTTGAACATCTAAGAACAGTCCCCACTTCTCGATGATGGGCACCTTGTGCACTTCAATTAGTTCTAACCAGCACTCATCGGGATCGTCGATATAGGTGCAGTGCACTTTGGTTTCCCCCATGCCAATAGCATCGGCCGTATCGCATCGAAAACCAAATCCCTTTTTCGCCAACGTTTCGCCTAACGGTGCCATGCCTCGAACATCAAAACCCAAGTGAGCAAACCCGATATCGCACCAGATGCGGTCTTTGAAAATGAAGGTGCCCGCTCGGTCATGCGCTTGAACCAATTCGATGTAAGTCTGTCCAGTTAGCTGACCAAAACCTCCAGCTCCCGGTGCAGATTGTGTCAGCCGCACCCTGCGGAAAGACTCTCCGCCGTGCGGTAAATGTGCCCAATCGCTCTGGACTCCGGTGGTGTCAGAAAGCACCTTGTCAAATCCGAGGATGTCAGCATAGAGACCCATTGCGGCCTCCATCTTGGAAACTCCGATGGTGCAACCCAGTGCACCCCCGGAAGGATGCCCGTTGTTTTCGAACCAGTCATTGGCTTCCAGGATTTGGAAGCGATTTCCATCAGGATCGGAGAGATAGAAAGTGGATGCCCCCCAAGGGGTTTTGCAAATGGTTTCGTCGCAGGCACTGCCGGCAATGCTGCGAGCGTGGGTGTGCATCTTCTGGATGTCGCGCGTTTTCATCTGAACCGCGGTAATTCCCAGGTCGCCGGGGGCAATGTCCCAAGAAGCTGCCGTCGGCTCGAAGGAATCCGCACGCAGCACCTCGAATGCACAGCCTCCCTGCAAATTGAGGACCATGCTCGCCCGTTTGGAGATGGTGTTTCCCCTTGTATGGCTGTCCATCAGCGGGGCGTCCTGGATTGAGTCAAAGAAGGGGATGTCCATTCCAAACAATTGGCGGAAAAAGCGCAAGGAATGGTCCATGTCTGACGTGGCAACACCAATGTGCTGCATTCCTTGAATGCGAAAGTCAGTTGAAGTTGTAGGGCTCATGAACTTGTAGAGTCTTGGTGCGTTTGCGCGGCTTGACGAACGGCGATCAGATAATTATTCCAAGCGGCAGCCTGGTGAGGTTGGGCATAAACCGAATGGGCTTTTTGGCGCCCTCTCCAATCCAAATAATGACCATACCACCAGCCGGCAATGCGGCTGCCTATTAAATTGAAAAGGTATGCGGCCAATGTCCCCATTCCTCCCCAGTCTCCGGTGAACATCCAGGCAAGAGGCCAAGCCAATGCAAACCAATACACGGGCAGCAAAAACATTCCGATGGACACCTTAAATGTACTTGTAAAGCAGGGGTCTTTGACGCGCTGCTGAGCTTGGGTCTGGACCCACTTTGAAAAGGGCCAAGAGGCGACTCCTCCAATAATGGCAAAGGGTGCCAGCGGCCAGAACCACCAAGGTGTGCTGCGCACGAGAGATTGATCTTGACCTAAGTCTTCAGGCCGCACGCGGTCGAAGACGCCTGCGTTCTTCGCTTCCAAGTGCTTTTCTCGTATGAGATTCAGGGCCTCCTCAGAGGCCTCACCCAATGAGCGAATAAGGTCTCGTGTTGCCGGCCAGTCTCGAACTTCGGCTGTGCGCAGGGATTGGACGAAGGGCAGCAGATCTTCATAATGCGACTCGGGTTGAATGTTCACCATTAAATCATTCATAGCAGAATGGATCCGAACCAAAAGTTCGCCCGGTGTAACTTGTCCCGTCTCTGGATTGACCATATCAATGAATGAAATAGCGGGGCCAATGCGATAGGTCAATCTCCGACGAAAGCCCTGCATTTCCTCGTAATCAATTCCAACGGGCTGGATCCGCAATCGCTTCATTTCAGGATTGAGCTGGATTGCCTGGTTGACCATGTCAACGACGCCTCTGCGCAGCATGCGCAGCGATTTTACGGCTCGGTGATTGCCCTCTGGAAACAATCCCATGGTCGCTCCAATATTGAGTCGTTCTGAGCAGATTTTAAACACGCGTTCATTGCGCTCACGTGCGTCCGACAGCTTGTCGCGCTGTCGAAAAATGGGCATTTGATTGAATGAAAAGAGCAGCGCGCGCGCTACACGTTGATAAAAAATATCCGCCCTCGTCAGCCAATGAATTTGCTGTGGGCCGTACAAAGAAGACAAGACCAAGGGGTCCATGAGGCCATTTTGATGGTTCGCCACAAAAATTGTCGGTGTTTGGGGGTCCCCCAAATTTTCCAATCCTTCGATGCGTTCGATGCGATGGAATCGGGTGACGCCGGAGCGGACTAGCGGCAATGCAAGGCCGTATCCAGCGTGTCGACGCTGGATGGGGGGCTCATGGAAGGGCTTTTTCTGGGTGTTGGATGTCACGATCGATGGCTGAAATTATTCGCGCAATTGAGCTCCAGTTTCTTGTGTAATGCGATCCAAGATGCGCTTCACACTTTGCTCGATACGGCGTTCATCCAATGTGCGTTCGGGGTCCTGAAGGATGAGCGATACCGCATAAGAGACCTGGTTTTCTTCTAGGTTGTCTCCTTCGTACACGTCAAAAAGTCCTACGCGTTTGAGCAGCTTTTTTTCTGCTTTTTGAGCGGCATCTCGGATTTGACCAAAGGAAGTTCCTTTGCTCAAAATGAGGGATAAATCACGGCGTACCGATGGAAATTTGGCTGGCTCCTCTGATTTTGTCTTGGACCGCGTGGTGATTTTGGTCAGGGCTTTCATGGAGAAGTCTCCCCAGAACACCTCTTTTTTCACGCCACAAGATTTCGCAACGGATGCCCGGATTTTACCGATTCGTCCGATGGTGACCCCTTGACATCGCAACTCGAGACCTTCGAGAATGAGCGGGGATTGATGAAGGGTTTCTTGCACGGAGGCTAGGGGGATTCCGATGGCCGTCAGCAGCGCGTTAACTTCACTTTTAAGCGAGAACGGGTCGGCGGAGGCATGGGTGTTGTTCCAATTTTCGGGACGGATCTTCCCCGTGATGAACAGGGAAAGCCGCTCATCTTCTTCATACCGTTTCGCGGCATTGTCCGAATCTGAATCTGCCGATGCTTTGTGCTGGTATACGCGACCAAGCTCGAACAATTTGAGGTTGGGATTTTGATGATTGGTATTGCGGGAAATCGCTTCCAGTCCCTGGAACAAGAGGGATTGGCGCATGACGCCCAAATCTGAACTCAAGGGATTTAACAAGGCGATGCGCCGATTTAATTCCCAGCCGTCCTGTCCCGCCTCACCCAGCTGATCTGTATGCGATGCACGGGTCATGGAATTGTTCATCGTTTCTTGGAAACCGCGACTCACGAGGCAGTTGGCGGCTTGCAGCCGAACGCGCTCCTCGGGCACGTTTGCTTGATGCGCTCCGGTTGAAATTAAGCGGTCGGGCAATGGGATTTTATCAAAGCCGTGAACGCGAAGTACTTCTTCCACAACATCTGCTGGCCGCGTAACATCGTGTCGGTAGGCTGGAATGATGAGTTCCATTGAATTGCTGGATTCCTGTTCAATCTGGATGTCCAAGTCGTTCAAAATCCCACGCACTTTGTCCTGGGGTAACGCAACGCCTATGAGCCGTTCCAAGTAGGCCCATTCCAGCTCAATCCGGCTGCCGGTTGGCAGATCCGCTGCAACAGCTTGGTTGCACTCAACGGGTTGCCCGCCGGCCCATTCCTGGATTAAATGCGCGGCGCGCTGCAATGCGGTTTCGATGAATTGGGGATCCACGCCGCGTTCAAAGCGGAAAGAAGCATCGGTAGAAAGCCCATGACGCTTCGCCATTTTGCGGGTAACCACCGGGTCAAAATACGCTGACTCAAGTACGATCCGCTTGGTGCTTGCTGTAACGCCGCTTGCGTCGCCTCCAAAGACACCTGCTAAGCACATGGCTTTATCGCTATCAGCGATGAGCTGGTCATCCGGGTGCAATTCCCTGGTTTCACCGTCCAGTGTGACGAGCTTTTCGCCCGGACGTGGCTTTCGAACGATGATGTGATCGCCTGCGATTTGATCAGCATCAAATGCGTGAAGGGGTTGGCCCAACTCATGGAGCACATAATTTGTGGCATCCACGACGTTGTTTTGAGGGTTGATACCAATGGCGCGAAGTCGCTGTTGCGCCCATTCTGGCGACGGTGCAATTTGAATGCCCTCGATGAGCAGTCCATGATAACAAGGACATCCCTCACCGCTCTCAATCGAGACAGAAAAGCGGACTCCTGGCTGAGGCAGCGTCATCATTTCGGGTGTGCGAAGGGCACCAACATGGGATTGGATTCCTGCAACCGTTTCGTGCAGCAATCCCGCTCGCAGATCCCGAGCAACTCCCCAATGGCTCATCCCGTCCGTGCGATTGGGCGTGAGACCAATCTCCATTACGTCATCCGACTCGAGGTTAAAAACGGAAGCGGCGGGTACCCCCGGAGCCCACTTTTCGTCAAGCTCGATGATGCCTTCGTGGGAGCGACCGGTGCCGATTTCATCCTCTGCACAGATCATCCCCAAGGATACCTCGCCACGGATTTTGCCTTTCTTGATGGTAAATGGTTCGCCTTCTAAGGGGTAGAGTTTGGCGCCAACCTTGGCGACAATGACGGACAAGCCCGAGCGAGCATTTTTCGCGCCGCACACGATGTTAAGGGGCTCTTCATCGCCCACATCGACCGTGCAAAGCTGCAATCGGTCGGCATTGGGATGTTGCTCACACGCCAGAATTCGTCCAACCACGAGACCTTCCAGTCCCCCGGGAATACTCTCAACCGATTCCACTCCTTCCACTTCCAAACCAGTCGCGGTCAGCACTGCCGCCGCCGCTTCAGCGGCAATCTGAACAGGCAGGAGGCTTTTGATCCATTGAAATGAAATTTTCATCGGGAGCGAAGGTGTTGCGTTTAATGATCACAAAGGTAGCAGGAGAGGCCGGCACGACCACATGAATTGGTGGACTTTTGAGAATCTCCAGAGGAAATGTGTAGGGTCAAAAAAGAAAGTTAAGTACCTTCGTCTCCCCAAACAAAAAACGTCTGGGAATCGGGATGTAGCTCAGTTGGTAGAGTACGCGTCTGGGGGACGTGTGGTCGCTGGTTCAAGTCCAGTCATCCCGACCTTAAAGCCCAGGGCGTTCGCTCTGGGCTTTTGTTTATAACATTGGACTCACCAAACCCAGTTAAGGGCAGATTAGTATGGACTACGCGTTTGAAAAAGACTGGATTAGCCTAGAGCGGCTGATGGAGGAACGCTTTGGCGAACCGCCAGATTTGACGACGATGATTTTCACCGTTGGGCTGCAGGAGTGCGGGCAGCCTTTCCGATCCTTTAAGAAAGACGAGAAGTTGGAAATCATGCACGTGGGCGTTTGCACTTTATTGGAGCCGCAAGGGTTTTACGAAGCGCTGGGTACGGACGAGGAGGGATGGCCTCACTTTGAACGGAAGGCCGAAATACCGGCAGTTTCAAAAGTGGAGCAAGAGTTGTTTATGAAACGAGCGCTCGTCGAATACTTCGCGGCGTGGATTGCCGGGGGTTAGGCCCTTGAGGTGTCCAGGACAGAATTACTCGATGTACACCGTGGCCTCATTGGTCATTTCTTCCTCAACCTTGATTAGGCCGGTGCCGAACAAGGCTGCTTTTGATGCCTCGATGTCCAAAACTGCAAAACCTGCTTGGCCCTCAACATAAAAGCTGGAAAAGTTGAAGCTGACCTGACCCGCCGCGTTGGACACTGCCGTTGTATCGAATCGAGGTTCTCCCACGAAATCTTCATCGACGGATCCAAAAGCAAATAAGCGCACCGATGCTCCCTGGACGGGTGCTCCGAGGTCATTTAGGACCACCACATTGGCAATGGTTTCCTCAACTTCGTGGCAACTGGAGAGGCTCAGAACAGCCATAGAGGCCATTAGGGCGAGGGAAAAGGAAACATTTCGCATTGGGTCGTCTAACTTTGCAGGCATAGATTGAAACCCAAATATCTTGAAAAAGTCATGAAATTCAATAGTCAAGCACCGTATATCGTTTCATCCATGTTGATTTTGATGGGATTGACACAGGCTGGATGCGGTGAAAATGGAACTTTAGAGGACGAAAAAACGACCGATTCCATCGAAATGGTCGCGGAAGAACCCACCCGAAAAGTGCGCATTGAGACGAATTTCGGAGAGATGGTGGTGGAGCTATCCAATGCCACGCCAGGACACCGAGACAACTTCATAGAGTTGGTTGAGGCTGGTTTTTATGATAGCCTCTTATTTCATCGGGTCATTTCTGAATTCATGATTCAAGGAGGCGACCCCACTAGCCGCGGGGCTGCGTTGGCCACGCCGTTAGGGATGGGAGGTCCGGGGTATCAAATTCCTGCGGAAATCCGAACGGATCACCTGCATTTTAAAGGGGCATTGGCTGCTGCGCGACAAGGAGATGCCGCAAATCCTGAGCGCAAGAGCTCGGGGAGTCAGTTTTATCTGGTGCAGGGTCGGCCTTTCACCAAAGAAGAAGTCTTGAACATTGAAGCCCGAAATTTCCCGGAAGAATTTGGTGATGCGGAGGTTTTTAAATATTCGGACGAGGACATTGAACGGTATGGGACTGACGGGGGTGTTCCATTTCTGGACAACATGTACACGGTGTTTGGTCAGGTGGTTGAGGGACTGGATGTTATTGATTCCATTGCGGCTGTGCAGACGGCTGCTGGAAACCGCCCCAAGAACGATGTAACCATGATGATGGAGCTAATCAATTGAGATGAAACTTAAGGAGCAGATTCAAAGTTGGCTAGAGGAAGTGGAGGCCAAGACGTTCTCTTCCGCGGATGACGTGGAACAATTCCGCATTGATTGGCTTGGTCGAAAGGGGCGCATGAAGGATGTCATGGCTGCTTTTAAGGAGTCGCCAAATGAGGAGAAGCGCGAGCTGGGCAAGTTGATTAACCAGTTCAAGCAATCCATCGAATCCCGGATTGCTGCGGGTCTGGCAGCTGGGACCTCTGATGCAATCGAGGAAAGCGCTGTTCACGACTGGACCCGGCCCGACGGAGGCGCTCCAGCAGGTGCTCATCATCCTTTGAGCGTGGTACGACGTGAGATCATTGGAATACTCGAACGGATGGGTTTTGTCGTCTCTGAAGGCCCCGAAATTGAAGATGATTGGCATGTTTTTAGCGGACTCAATTTCCCGGAGGAACATCCAGCCCGCGACATGCAGGACACCTTTTTCGTAGATCGGAATCCAGATATGTTGCTGCGCACCCATACTTCTTCTGTTCAAGTTCGTGAAATGGCGCGCAGGGAACCGCCCATGCGCATCATCATGCCAGGAAGGGTCTTTCGCAATGAAGCCATTAGTGCACGCGCTCATTGCATGTTCCATCAGATAGAAGGTCTCTATGTCGATAAAGGGGTTTCGTTTGCGGACTTGAAGCAAACCCTTCTAAGATTTGCTCAAGAATTCTTCGGAGCGGACACCAAAATTCGTTTGAGACCATCTTATTTCCCCTTCACAGAGCCGTCGGCAGAGGTGGACGTTTACTGGGGTCTAGAAACGGAAGTGGATAAGCGCATCACCAAAGGAACAGGCTGGCTTGAAATCTTAGGCTGTGGAATGGTCGATCCAGCCGTGTTGGAAGCAGCGGGCATTGATTCACGCGAATATGCTGGGTTTGCTTTTGGAATGGGGGTGGAGCGCATTACCATGTTGAAGTACCAGATTGGCGATCTGCGAGCCTTTTTTGAAAGTGACCTGCGCTTCCTACGCCAATTTCAAGGTCAATATTAACCGCGACAGGCTCAGAGGTAAGGCAAGGTGACGGTCATGCGTTCCTCCAAGGGAGAAAGGCGCTCAATGTTGATGGTACCCGCCAACTTGCGCAATTGAGCATGAAATTCATTCCATCGCGAAGAGGCTAAAGCGTCTTTGCCGTAAAACAGCCCCTCCAGGGCTTTGGATGTCTCCGTATGATGGCTGTTCAACCGCAATTTCCAGTAAGACTTCTCTTTGGCTTCGATGCCGAGTTGAATCGGAGACTCGACCGAGGTTATTTCAGCGATGCCTCTTAGTAAATTCCGCAGGACAACGCGCACTTCAGGTCCGATGTTCAACTGATCATCGGCGGTCAATTCACATTCAATTCGTACACGTAAATCGGCATCAAGTTCATTGAGAAACGTCTGAATCGATTGAGATTTGGGATCCGTGTCGTTCGTGAAAACCAGATCGCCGTTGGGCATCAGGCTGCTGCTTCCCATTTCCGTTTCTTCGGAATTGCGCTCGAGAGTTTTAGCCATTTGAGCAGGAGCGTTGGGTAGCCGATCAACTGGAACCAATGAGCGCAAGCGAATAATTCGCCGACGTTCTTTGTGTAAACTGGATTTCAACGCTTTGACTGATCGGCTGTATGCAATTAATCCGATGGCGAGAAATCCGGCAATCCAGGGCCAGCTGGTGGATCGGTAGGGTGCCTGCTGATTGCGCTGAACTTCCACCACAGCTCGGTCAAAAGGATCCATTGCAGGCAAGACTTCTTCGTTGAACTGGCGTGCTTCGCGTTGACTAATCTGGCGCTTGAAAAGCAACAATTCTGAATTGATGGCGTCGACTTCAACGAATGCTTCTAGCGCGTCTTCCGTGTTACCTCGCTCCCTCTCAAACAGGCCTTTTTGCCTAAGCACCTCGGCTAAGAGCTCAAGGTCACCCGACTGGCGCGCGGATTTGATGGCCTCATGGAATCCGATCAAAGCCTTCAGCGGTCGATGCGCTTGTTGTGCGCTGTTAGCGATGCGTAAATGTGCTACGGCAACCAAGGAGGGATCTTCACTGTCGGCATGTTCCAGTAATTTTTCTGCCCAGGCTAAGGCGGGAACATGCATGCCCTGCATGGACAGAACGAGGTGAATTTGTTCCCGGTGCCCTTGTGCCTCGGGTGCCATCAGTGCCGTCGCCTCCGCTTCAAATTCTGCGATCAAAGCCTCAGAGGGAATCTTTTGTTGGATGCACATGATTTGAATAGTGGCACTCAACCAGTCGGCGCGTTGGACGTGATTTCCACCAAGGCTCAGGCACTTAGCATAGTGGGATTCAGCTTGTGCCCAATGTCCACCTGTGAACCACAAGTTGGCCAATTGTGCGGACAATTCGAGGTTGTTCTCACTCAATGCAAGCTCCCGCTGGACCAATTCAATCGCGAGGCTTTCTTGGTTGAGTTCGAGCCACAAATCCGCAGCTTTCATCACGTGCATTCTTCGTGTTTCTTCGTCGCAGGCCAAGAACCCGGACTCTCCTTGCACCAGGGCTTTGGAGGCCAAATCAGGGTTTTGACTGTCGACATAAATGCGGGCGATTCCGACGTGCGCCCGAGCCATTTGGCATGGATCAAAGGATCGTTCTTCTGCTCCTCGATACATGGCCAATGCAGCGACGGGTTTGTCCAATTGAAGCAAGGAGTCCCCTCGCGTGAGCATCAATTCAGCTTCTTCTAAGAGGGTTTGCTCGGATAATTCCTCCTGCGCCGCCAGCGGAGCGGTCCATGTTACAGCTGCTCCCGTGACCAAGAAAAGCAATCCCTGCAGGAGCCTTGAATGGGGTGAAGTGGACTTCCGGAACATACAGCCAAGCTATGCCCTCTCAACAGCGAGTCGCATTCGAGTTATTGAAATTGTTCACACCTTCTCGCGCATAAACGATTCAACGGCAGCCACTGTGGGAAAGCGTTGCATTCAATCGTTCCAAACCACATCAAGCACGGTTGCTCCTACGGCTTGAAGCGTTTCGGTGCTGATGATGTCGAGGTTGTCCGCATGGGTGTGGTGAAACGGTCCGTATCCCATAGGCAGCACTTGCACTTGGTAGTGCACGATGTTCGCGGATGGAATTCCGCCGAACTCAGAAACAAATAAGTTATCGTCGATGGTTTCGGGAGTAACAGCTGATTGAAAATAGTGGCTGTAACCCAATTGTTCCGCGGAACTCCAAAGCCTCTGAACGACGGAAGGGGCATAGTTCATGGAAGTGCCTTCCCGATTGAAGACGGCCCCTTCTGCACCGACCATATCCAAAAGAATGCCATACTTAGCGTTGTATCCTATGCGATGGGGCTGGCGGGTCCAAAACTGACTTCCCAGGCACCACGTAAGCGCAGAGTTTTGATTTCGCTCTGCCCATTCAGGAGTTCCGTAATCTTCTGCGTCAAAGAACAGGATGTCTATGCCTAAGTCCAGCGTGGTATCTGCGCCGAGGATGCGTGCAATTTCCAGCAATACTCCCACGCCTGAGCCCCCGTCATTAGCGCCGTCAATGGGCTCGCGTATCCTGAGGGTGTCTTTGTCCGCAAATGGACGTGTATCCCAATGAGCAAAGAGCATGATTCGCTCTGGATTGTCCGGCCGATACTGACCAATGATATTGCGCATATTCAAGATGTTGCCGTCGTAAGCCCGCACGCGTCCCGGTTGCTCAATCACATCTGCGCCGTGTCGCTCCAGTTCGGCTACCAACCAATCTCCACAAGCAACATGGGAGGGCGTGTTGGGAACGCGGGGTCCGAATGCGACTTGTTCTGCAATAAACGCGTAGGCAGAATCGGCATTGAAGGAGGGGGCATCCACATGCTCAATCGTTGCCGCAGCTGCCGCGTCCGTCTCACCAGCTGGTCGGTAAGACTTGGATTCTTTTTCTCCGCACCCTATTCCAGTTATGGAGGCGATGAGTGCGGCCATTGCAAAGGCTCTGGGATTCAACTTCGTTCCCATGAACTTCCTTCTTTGCTGTCCTTAATGGCAATTCCCAGAGCGCCTAATGCATCGCGAATCGCATCAGCCGTGGTCCAATCCTGATTGGATTTTGCTGATCCACGCAATTGAACGAGCAGGTCCAACAAGCCGGCCGATTCGCCAACGCTATCGGCACCAGCCGTGGTTTCTTGAGTTAAGCCTAATACATCAAAGACATAGCCGTGCACCATCGAGGTCAGAGAACCTTTTTGTTGGGGACTAATCGCCAACCTTCCATCCGCTACGTTGTTCACCAATTTGACTGCATCAAACAGCACGCTGATGAGGATAGGGGTGTTAAAGTCGTCTCCCATGGCATCGCTGCACCGTTGAGCTAAAAGACGGATGTCCACCTCAGTATTGTCATTCTCAGCAGCACAGGGTAATTGATCGAGTTGAGATAAGGCCTTCATGAGACGATCCAGGCCTTTTTCAGCCGCCTGCAGCGCATCATTGGAGAAGTCAAGTGTGCTGGCGTAATGGCCCTGCAACATAAAGAATCGGACCGTCATAGGTGAATAGCCGCGTTCCAACAGGGGGTGGTTGCCGGAAATCAACTCTTCTGGGGTGAAACCGTTGCCCTCTGACTTGGCCATTTTTCGTCCATTGACGGTGAGCATGTTGCCATGCATCCAGTAGCGCACGGAGCGAGGTTCTCCCGTTGCCCCTGTATTTTGAGCGATTTCACATTCGTGATGAGGAAATTTCAAGTCCATGCCACCACCGTGAATGTCGAATTGCGTTCCCAGGTATTTGGTACTCATCACTGAACACTCCAAATGCCACCCCGGGAAACCTTCGCTCCAGGGAGAGGGCCATTTCATCAAATGACTTGCATCGGCTTTTTTCCACAGAGCAAAATCCAATGGATCTTGCTTCTCATCTTGGCCATCCAAGGAGCGGGTATTGTTCAGCAAGTCGTCAATTTTCCGGCCTGAGAGTTCTCCGTAAGGGTGATCCTCATTGTATTTCCGGACGCTGAAATAGATGCTTCCATTGGATTCGTAAGCATACCCTCGCCCCATTATGGACTTGATTGCTTCGATTTGTTCAACGATGTGCCCCGTGGCGCTCGGTTCAATGGACGGCGGTTTCATGTTGAAAATGCGCATTACATCGTGGAAGTCATTCGTGTATTTCTGAACGATTTCCATGGGCTCAAGATTTTCCAGTCGAGCCTTTTTACCGATTTTGTCTTCTCCATCGTCGGAATCACCGGTCAAATGTCCCACATCCGTGATATTGCGCACATACCTCACTTTGTATCCCAAAAAAGAGAGGTACCGGTAGACGATGTCAAATGTCAAAAAAGTGCGAACGTTCCCCAAATGGACATTGCTATATACTGTGGGACCGCAGACGTACATTCCTACGTAGGGCCCATTCAAAGGGGTGAACAGTTCCTTTTCGCGGGTGAGGCTGTTATGGATATACAACGGGGAAAATTGGGCCATGTCCTTATGTCTGTATTATGCCCATTAACGGCATGTGTCCTTCAAGGTTGCAAAGAAAAGGCATCCCCACCGAATGCAGTGAAATCAATTTAGAACTTCTGGAGATTGATCTGCAATGGCTTCGAGCATGATGTGCGTCATTTCGGGCAGCAAGATGCGTGGTTTCCAGCCCCAATCTGCTCGGGCGGCATCGTCCGACACGCTCTCTGGCCAAGTCAATGCAATGGCCTGCCGCTCATCTGGAACGTATTCAATCTCAAAGTCGGGCATGTGCTGTCGGATACTTTCTGCGATTTCGCTGGGAGCAAAGTTCATGGCCGAAAGGTTGTAGGAGGTGCGAACTCGAATGTGCTCAGCTGGTGCAGCCATCAGTTCCAATGTGCCGCGCACAGCATCGTCCATGTACATCATCGGCAATGCGGTATCGGCCTTCAAAAAACACGTGTAACACTTCCGCGAGTTGGCCACGTGGTAAATTTCCACAGCATAATCCGTGGTTCCTCCCCCTGGAAGGGATCGGTGACCGATTAATCCCGGATAGCGCACGCTGCGAACGTCAACACCATACTTTTCGTGGTAATAACGGCACCAGTATTCTCCGGCTTGCTTGCTAATTCCATAGACAGTTGTCGGGTCGAGCAAGGCATTTTGAGGGACGGATTTCCGGGTTGTTTTTGGCCCAAAAACGGCAATCGAACTTGGCCAAAAAATTCGTTTAACCCATCCTTCTTTCGCAGCTTCTAGGACATTTAATAGGGATCGCATGTTCAGATCCCATGCGGCAATGGGCTTCTTTTCTCCGGTTGCACTCAACATCGCAGCCAAATGATAAACGGTGTCATATTTCCCTTCTTCCAACGTCTTGAAGACGGCCCCCTCATCCGTAGCATCCATGTGGAGGAATCGGCTTTTCATGACAGCGTCGTTGTCGGGTACGCGAATATCTGATATGTCAACGTTGGTGATGCCTTCTTGTGCTTGAAGTGCGAGAACCATTTCGATACCCAATTGCCCTGCGGCGCCAATGACCAATGTGCGTGCCATGATAACGAAGTTAAGGTATATGGGCCCAAATTGATGGCCTTCTTCACCGATTAACCATGTATTTTTGCAGCGATGTCCAGCCAGTATACTCCAAATTTGGAAGCCGAATTATTCGACTACGAGCTTCCAGAAGCAGCGATTGCATTGCATCCGGCTGAACCGAGGTCGGCGGCGAAGATGCTGGTTTGGAAGAAGGGTCAACAGAACCTGAACGCTTGTTTTACAGACCTTCCTTCGATCTTGCCTCAAGATTCCCAATTGTGGGTCAATAATACGCGGGTCATTCGGGCGCGCTTGTTGCTCCAAAAACCGACAGGCGGTCGCTTGGAAGTCTTTTTACTGGAGCCAATGGGTCAATCCATGGAACAGACCTTGGCCTCTACGGCTCCAGTGAAATGGAAATGCATGGTGAAGGGAGCGAAGCGGTGGTTGGCTGGGCTGGCAAGTCTGCAAGTTGAAGATGTCCACGGCAAGTGGGAACTAGAGGCGAAACGAGTGGGAATGGATGAGGGGGTAAGGTTTATTGAATTGACCTGGACTTTGCAGGGGTCTGATAGCGGTGAGTTTCGACAGGCGAGTTTTGCTGAATTGCTCGAAGCAATGGGGAAAATGCCTCTGCCCCCTTACATGCGCCGACCTGAAGAAGCCCAGGACGCGGAGGATTATCAAACCGTGTATGCCGAAGTTCCTGGGTCTGTGGCAGCGCCGACTGCGGGGCTTCATTTTGATGCAGAGTTAATGGCCGAATTGAGCACGGTGGCAGAAGTGCATAACGTCACGTTGCATGTGGGGGCAGGGACGTTTAAGCCATTGGGTGAGGGTCGAATCGCTGATCATGAGATGCATGGGGAGAAGTGCACGGTTTCGTTTGATGCCATTCGCGCACTTTGTTCAGGTGGAGTTCACCGGGTGGCCACAGGCACCACGAGTTTGCGCACCTTGGAGAGTTTGTATTGGTTGGCATTGAAGTGGAAACAGGATGGAATTCGGCCTGCACATTTAGATCAATGGGCTTGGTGCAATGAACTGGCCTCCATCGATCAGGAACTCAATTGGGATATGGCAACGGCCATGCAATGGTGCAGCGTGCAATTGGATGGCGCAGATTGGACCTTTCAAACGTCCATTATGATTGTCCCACCTTATCAAATTCGGTCGGTTCAGGCTTTGATTACCAACTTTCACCTGCCCAATAGCACCTTGCTGTGCTTAGTGGCTGCAGCAATTGGAGAAGACTGGAAAGATCTATACGCATCGGCACTTTCAGCAGGCTATCGATTTTTGAGTTTCGGCGATGGCAGCTACCTCGAATGGGAGAATAAGCCATAAAAAAGCCCGCCGAGTGGGCGAGCTTTTTTTATTCGGTGATCCGAGATGAACAGGTCTGCCTGGATTAATTTCGATTATCCTGCAAATTTCCAGCGTCCATCATGGCATTTGAAAGGCGAATCGCGGCTGCTCCTCGAGCACGTGACAACAAAGTCGTTTGCTCAGTTAGATAATCATTTTTGACCGTGGCCTCAGAGGTCGACGTCGGAGCAATCACCCACACCCCGTTGGTGCCGATAATGGGGTTTGATACATTTCCAACAGGAATGGCAAAAGCCATGCCGACTACTTCTGGCTCCGCTTGAGATCCAGCAGCACTGATGGTAGGGAACTTCAAGCTCACATTGCTCGCAGTGGCTTTTGAAGCCCCCACGCTTGCGGCGATTTCTTCCAAAGTGCCCGTCTTCATTTTGCCTTGATAGAGTTCTCCCTTGGCCTGCTTGATGGCACCCGTGCGCATTTGATCTTTGACGTATTCGAACTCAGGAGCTCCTTTCTTCGTGATGCGATCTAAGAAGCCGACCACATAATTCTTGTCGACCAAAATCGGATTTGAAACTTCACCTTCCTCCGCTCCATAAGCCCATGCGACCAATTCGGCAGCATTTCGCAATCCTGAAAGCGAATTTGATCCGCGGACCACGTCCGTAGCCACGTTGGTTGCATACCCTGCATCTCCAGCGGATTGCATAAATTCCTCACGCGATGTTGCTTGGATAGCAAATTCGCTGGCTGCGCTGTATGATTCGCGGGCTGTGGTGGGAGAAGGTTCAATGGTTCGCTCAATCAAGGCAACTTCAACACGTGCTTTTGCCGCTGTTTGCTCGAGCACTTCAATCAAGTGCACACCAAAGGCCGTCTCAACAGCGCCGATCGCTCCTGGCTTGTTTTCAAAGCAGAAATTCTCAAATGGTTTTACCATGCGCCCACGTGGGAACAGTTCGTACACACCACCCGTTGATTTTGAGCCGGGATCTTCACTGAATCGCTCTGCCAAGTCGGCGAAAGATGCCCCTCTGCGCAGTGCTCGCTTCAAGCTATCTGCTCGCTGCATTAAACCGGCCATTTCTTCTTTGTCCTGAGCATTGGTTGCCTTGAGCAAGATGTGACGGCACGAAGCGCTATCAGATTCACTGTAGAAATCCATGATCCGGGCTAATCGATACGCTTGCCCCTTCAAATAAGGTCCAACGATATCACCTTCTTCCGCTTGGAAAAATGCCGTTTCGTTCACATCGGTCTCCACATCCGCCTCTTTCAACACGGTAGATGTGAAGGCTTGCTCGTTCACAGTTGCAACAAAGAGACTGTCACTGTCTTCGCTGTTTTCCCAAACGCTGCGGATGGACGTCAATTCATCTTCGATTGCTTGTGCATCTTCCGGTGACGCTTGCAGCGGGATGCGCACAAAGGTGATGTTGCGGCCTGCTTTTTGAAGCAAATCTGCATCATCCTTGTGTGCGTTGTAGTAAGCACGTACGTCCGAATCACTCACTTCCACCTCACTGTCATCGATTTGGTTAAAGGCTTTCATAACGTAGTTGAAGCTCACTTTTTCGTTGGCACCGAGGTAATCGTACTTGCCTTCGAGTGAATTCGAATAGATGCCTGCAGTCACCAGGTTGTCATACTTTTCACGCTTTCGCTTGCTGACAATCAGTTGCTTGTAGGCTAAGAAGTCCCGAACACCCTGCTCCGAACTCAGCATGGCATCGAAGTTGGTTTGCCAGAAATTTTTATTCTCTGCGTTGGAATAGAAGGCGCGGTTCATGTAGGGCGAGAATGCGCTTCCGAAAAGCATTTCCTCGTATTCTTCGTCGCTTACAGTCAGTCCTAATGCGTCAAAATCATCTTGGAGCACAACATTGGAAGTGAGGTCACTCCACACCTCTTCAGCTAGCTGATCACCGCTAAATCCTAAACGGCGGCGCTCTTGCACTTCCATTTGATATTGAGCTCCTGAGATGGCAGTGCCGTTTACTTCTCCGACGTCCTGGCTGCCGCCTTGTCCCATCAGCGCGATAACCGCATCATAAGGAACCAAAAAGCCCAACATGCCGATGCCAATCATAACGATTAGGAGGCCTTGGCGGTTTCGAATTTGTTGAATCATTGACATGATATACGTGTCTTATTTAAGGTGTGCGAAGATAAGGGAAATCTCGAATCTCCGGGCGTGTTACAAGGTTGAGTATGGCATACGGGAAAAATGGCCGAGAAGTTTCAGACAGCGTCTTCGTCAATTGCCTCTAGAATGACGGTTTTTATTTTGCTGCTGCTCACAGATTCTACGGTAAATCGGAAGTCATCCAACACGAGGGAAAATCCGGATTCAGGAATGTCTTCTGCATGGTGCAGCAAAAGTCCACCCAACGTTTCGTATGCTTGGTTTAGCGGGAGTTCTAGGTCATACCGCTCGTTCAAATCTTCCACATCCAATCGCGCGGAAAAACGCCAGACGTTTTCATCCAATGCTTCTTCGATGAGATCTTCGCTGTCGTGTTCGTCTTCGATGTCACCAACGAGTCGCTCCATGATATCTTCCATCGTCAGGATTCCCGATGTTCCGCCAAATTCGTCTACGACGATGGCGAGGTGACGCTTGCGTTGGATAAAGCGTTTCAAAACGTCGTCCGCCTGCATCGGTTCGGGCACGACAAATGTGGGATGCAAAATGGACTTGATGGACTCGGGGTTCTTGAATAGATCCTTAGAGTGTACGTAACCAATGGTTTGATCGATGTCTTCACGGTAGACCACGATTTTACTCAATCCGGTCGAAATGAACAGCGCACGCACCTCCTCTAGCGGAGTTTCTAGATCAACAGCCACTACTTCGTTGCGAGGAACGAGGCAATCCCGCGCCAACACTTTGTTGAACTCCAGGGCATTTTGCATGATTTGAAGCTCATGCTCTAACTCCTGCTCTGGCTCCATACGACCGCTCAACTCCCGGATGAAGTGATCCAAGTCCGTGGCTCCAAGTTGATTTTTGTCATCGTCTTTGTCCGTGTTTCTTCCGATGAGCCGAATGGAAGCATTGCTGAGACCGACTACGATTAGTCCTGGAATCAGAAGAATGTAATGGATGAGAATCAGGGGTGCAGCGAAAATCCGTAGCCAGAAATTCGGGTTGCTGTGGAATAAGGCCTTGGGAATAAACTCGGCGGCGACCAAAACAACCAGTGTTGTGACCAGCGTCTGCGTCCCAAGGACCAAGATGGGCTGGGACGCCTGTGTCCAGTCTCGCACATGAAACATGGTTTCACTGATTAGACCTCCTGCTTCTAGCCCGCAAAAAACCAGTGCGAGGTTGTTTCCAACGAGCATCGTGGCAATAAAAAGTTTACTGCGTGATGCGAGGTGGACGAGAATTTTTCCTTGCCATTTGCTTTTGGCGTCGAGCTCAAGCTGAAGGCGGTTGGCGGAAAGAAAAGCAATCTCCATTCCTGAGAAGAATGCAGATGCTATCAAGGCTAAACCAATAATGATTAGTGAGCTGGAGGGGTCAGGGTCCATGGGTTAGGGCTTAAACAAATTTAAGCATTTTACTGACCGCTTCCGCGCTCGAGTTTCTTTCGAAAAAACAAGCGGAATCCGTACCACGCAATGGCCAGGGCAGGTAGCACGAGGGTTTGTTTTTGTTGCTCCCAGCCGTCCTTCCAAATAAAATAGGTCGTAGCCCCAATGCAGCAAGCGATCACGAGAAGCCAAAATCGCTCTGCTGTTTTGTTGATTCGGATAATTTGTTGTGGGTCCATTTCGAAGTTAATTGGGGATAAACCTACAGATTTTCTGTTCCCTCGAGGATCATCTCACCCCGGGGTTTCAAAATACGATAGGCCTCAAACCGAGCGTCCGATTCCAGACCTTCTCCGTAAATGACGCCTTGCGCCGTGCGAATCGTTACGGGCCGCGGAGTCCAAACACGATCGGAATCTTCCGACCAAACGAGGTACTCCGTTTCTAGGATGTCTCCTTCGATGTTTTTTAGAACCACTCCATGCCGTGCAACGAGCCGGAGGTTCTTCTCATCCATGGAAGCCCATTCCGCGCTGAGATGAGCTGCATGTTCGGCCATGTTTCCATCGATGAACAATTCGAAGCCGTTGCGAACTTCAACCAGGTCTTCAGGCGACTCGGCGTTGCCACCTTCTTCACGGCGCAGTTCTGCAGCCCGCAGGACGTGCATGATTTTTCCGCGTTCGGAATATTGAAATGTACCGTTGATGATGACCTGTTCAGGCACGGATTCGGTGGCTTGAACATCCGAAATTTCAGCGTTGCTATTCGAACAGCCGCTGAAAAAGAAAACCACCCCAACCGCAAGGATGAGCATCCAAGGGGAGAGCTGGTTCAATGTATTTGGGGCGGTATCCACAGGATCCTTAATGATTACCTAACCCTCAAGGTAGTTGACTCTCCTGAACAAGGACAGCCTGCAATCGTTGGGATGGTAATGGCATCGCCTTTGCTTTTTCCTACTGCGAATATTTCGTCTACGCTGGGGAATTGCTTTGAGTTAGCATTGAGCTTCTTCTGTGCTTTTGCTTTCACTTCTTCATCCCCTCGGTTCACAGCCATGCCGTAATAATCACAGGCGCGCAAATACGCCAGACGTTGTCCTAGTGCACCGTCGTCACAGCTTTTGGCTGCTCCTGCGATGGCGTCTCCGATCAACATGTAGGCATCAGCACTTTCACTATTCTGCGCCAGCACCTTTTGAGCATAGGAACGTGCCGTGCTCGTTTTACCTAAGAATGAAGCTATTTTACCTGTTTTTAGCAGGTAGCTTTCCATCTCACTGCAATCAATACACAGGTCAACAGCTTGTTCCATATAAGCGAGTGCCTCGGCGTAATTCTGTCCCTTGGCTTGCTCGTTGCCAATCGCATAAGCGGACGGATGACTCGGCTTTAATTCATGCACCGATACTGCAACAGGCAGGTACAAATCATTTTCTGTACAATCCTTTTGGTTTAGCAAACGCAGTACTTTTTCCTTTAATTCGAAATTCGCGGAATCCGCGGCAATTTTTTCGCTCAGGACGGGCACCATGTCTTCACATTGGGCAATGGCAATGAATACCTCATCCAAATTACCTTTCGCTTTGACGTAATCGTCCGTGAGTTTGATTTGGGTCAATGAGTCTTCCTCCGCTTGAGCCGCTGCAATGCCTGTTTCGATGTAGTCCATGAGGGTGAGATAGTCTGTGAGCATCTCCCCGAGTTTTGCTTTTGCCTCAGCCTCCTCCTCCATGCCTTTCATGGCATAAAACGAAGTCACATAGTACGTACTTAAAGTAGCGGCAGATGACTCCGCCCCCATACACTCGATGCTCTCTTTGAACATAGCGTTGGCCTCTGCCGCACCTTCTTTCTTGAACAAACGGTAATAGTCTGTCGCCTTCCGCGCAAGAACAGCACATCCGTTATTGGGGCTTTTGCTCGTTGAAGGAAAAAGTTCAATGCGTTGGTCGTAAAGGAGGAATATGCTGTCCTGAATGGATTTGATCCTCGCTTCATCGTCCGTTTTTTTCAATTCATTTTTGAGGAAAACTACGCCGTCGGAATAGATGCCTTGCCGGGCTTTTGGAGGGCATATATCACAGGCCTTCTTCCACTGAATAAAGGCTTCGTCGTAATTTTTTTGCTTTTTGTAGCTCACGTAGACACTGATCGCTTCTTTGCACAAAATTTGTTGCTCCTCAGTGTCCCCATAACGATCCTGACTCATCAGGTGGAGGGGGGACGCAATGAGAAAAGTGAATGTGATGCGGAGTATTAGCTTCATTGCTTTCGTTTTGTAATCAGTCATATAATCTTGGTATCAGCCAATTGTTCTTGAAAAAAGGCATGAGCGATACACCAAAGTGAATTCGAAGGTATCGATCTTCCAAGGCCCCTTCCGTTGTAGTACGTTCTCCAAGTTCCGTGCCGAAGTGAATGCGAGACAAAGAACGACTGCCGATTAATGGAATGGTCATGCCTCCACTGAAGGATTGATTGAGTACTTGATTTCCATCAATCTCATAGGGTTGTAATTGCTGGCACAAGCCCAATCGGTAGGTAGCCTTACCCCAAGTTGGATGACGTTGCTCCGGATTCCCTAGGTTGAATTGAAACCCAAAACGGTAGGAGGAGGCTTGCACCCAATCGACACCCTGGGATTGCATTTCCGGGGCGAAAGAATCGGAAACTTGATCCCATCGGGTGGACTTGTATTCGATTCCCAACGCCCACCGCAGCCCATCGGCCCGATTAAAGTGAAGGCTGCTGCCCAGTGCATACGATTGCGGCATGCGGCCTCGGAAATCTGTCCGTTCGCTGTAAAAAGCGGTATCTAGACCAACAGAAATGCCCCCCAGATTTTGCGTTGTCTCATCCAAACTTTGGATCGTGCTGTGCAAGTTGGTCTCAGGAGTGTAAGTGGCGCCAAACCGAATCGAATAACTCTGCTCAAAATTCTTGAGCGCCGTATAACGCGCTGAGAGCAATTTGTCATACACGATTCCGGCAGTCGCGGAAATACTTCGGTGCTGCGCTGTAAATAGATTTCGGTGATCTAAAAAAGTGGGGTCAATGATGTCCAACGTAGAAGATCGATTCAATTGGCCAAACAAATACTGGGTCTGAATGCCCAGGTGGAGGGCGCCGTTTTGCACGAGGAGGCTGTCATTTGGTCCGGCCTTGACATACCGACTTCCTTTAGAAACATGTGCCCATCCTAAATTCAGGTTGTTCAATCCTCCGCCTCCCTCGTAACGCTCCTGAACCGAACCGATGTTCGGTTGTTCTGAGTTTCGCGTTATGACGTATCCTGCTCCGCTATACGGGGATAAGTTCAAGATCAGTGCATTTTCTCCAGACTGACGTTTCATCACAATGCCCATGGGTCCAGGAGAACCAAAAGAAGTCGTTGCGCGCGGGTTATCGCCTTGCTCAAGCGAAAGGCGACTCCCAATGCCCGAAGCTTGAAACGTAGTTTGGCTGAGGAAGGTCGCTGAAGCTGGGTTGTTCGGCTGGAATTGATATCCGCTGAACAAGGTGGTTTCCATGCCGCCTAAACCCGCGTATACTGGTACCTGAAGCTGATTTACTAACCCGAATCCAAACCGAGAATACGGCGAGAGCTCCGATTGTTGCGCCACGGTGAGGTTTGCAGCGCAAATCATCCCCATGAACCCAATCAATGCTGGAGCCCAAGAAAGAGAAAGGATCGAATTATTTTGAGGCTGGGTCATGGTTGATGATGCGGTTGTGCAGATGGTAATATCCCTTCCAAGTCAAACTTGAGTCGGCAAAAATCGACAAGTCATCATGGAGTTCCAAGTATTTCGCGTCACCTCCTGTCAGGGCAACGCGCAATTCGGGGAATTCTGATTGAAAAGCTCGAATTCGTTGTTGGATTTCGGCGTGAACACCCCCGAGTGCTCCAGCAAGCAGAGAGCTTTCTGTAGTTGTCCCCAAGTGCAAGGCGATTCCCTTCTCCGCCTGTTCTCGCCAGTTCTCGAGATAGGGCAAATGAGCCGTTCCAGCATACATCGACTTCAAACGCAGATCAATGCCTGGTGCGATAGAGCCCCCGCAGAAATGTCCGTCCTGAACAAAATCTGCTGTTATGCACGTACCTAAATCTAGAATGAGCCAGGGAGTGTTGGCCTCGAGGGCCGTCACTGCAAAAGCATTTGCCAGTCGGTCCAGCCCGAGCGTTTCAGGCGATTCATAAGTCATGTCTGTTGGCACGTCCGCTGCGGACTGGATGTGAATCAATCGTTCGGGGTGTGGGGAGTCAGACCAAAGATCAATCCAACGTTTCCAGTCTTCCGTTATCTCCCCCGTTGCCGCAACAAGGACCGATGGCGCATTGTCATCCAGCGGCACCGATTCCGCATGTTCCCAAGCTTTGTCATCCGCTATTAACAGGTTCAATTCGCCGTCATTGAATACAGCTAGCTTGGTTCGGGTGTTGCCCACGTCTAGAATCCACGTCGTCTTCATGGGGTGCTATCGGTTTCGGGCCACGCAAGGGTTTCGATCAAGTGCACAATATCTTGTTCTACATGATCAAGCGAGGGTTGGAGGCTGTCAGGGTTTGGAGAATGGTCGAAATACAGGCTGCCTCGAAGAAAGTGATCCGTGCTATCCGTGGCGAAAAACTGCACGGGGCTGGCAACCGGGCCGCTCAAACGGAACAGAAGTCCGCTCACTGAATGGTCGGGGAAGTCAAAGGCGCGCGTCTCGATGCCCGATGCCTTCAACTCATGGGAAAACACCATCAGGTGCGCATCGTTCGCCAATTCCATTAAGTGATCTGCTCCGAGGAGGGTCATATACGTGCAATGAATTTTGGCGGAAAATCTGGGCAATGCGCAGTTAAACCAGCATGCATCTGATGAACTGCCCGGTTGCTCAATGCGTTCAATTTTACCATACACGGGGACATCGAAGGCAATGCCGCAGGGGTGAGTGTACCGTGCATATTCAAATGCAGGGTATTCTAATCGGGGGTATCCCTGCGGCTTTGGGACGACGGGCTCGGAACAACCAAGCAGGCATCCTGCGGCGCACCCAGCAATGAGTGCGGCGCGCACTTGCGCTCTAAATCGAAATTTCTCTCCTCTTCGTCTAACCTTCATCCCCAGCAGGTTTTTCTGGAAGCGTCAATTTTACACGGAGCAACTTTCGTGGCGTTGCCGCGTCAATTTTCAATTGAATCCCTTGGAAATCCAAGCTTTCTCCGCTGCGTAAAATCCTTCCTGACTGCTCTGTGATGAACCCTCCGAGGGTGTCACTTTCCCCTTTCACCGCTTCCCAAGCTTCGTCAGAAATTTCAAGAATTCGGTAAACATCGATAAGAGAAGTCTTCGCTTCAATGATGAACGTGCGCTCATCGAGCCGTGAGTATGCGATTTCTTCGGCATCGAACTCATCGGAGATTTCACCAACAATTTCTTCCATGATGTCCTCAAGCGATATGATGCCGCTGGTTCCACCGTATTCATCTACGACAATGGCGATGTGAGTTTTGCGTTCCTGAAACTCGCGCATTAAATCGTCGATCTTTTTGTTTTCAGGCACGTAATAGACGGGACGAATCAAAGTCGTCCAGGCTACTTCGGGCGCCCCGATGTGAGGAAGTAAATCTTTAATATGTAATACCCCCTGGATTTCGTCTTGAGAGCCACTATGAACTGGGATCCGAGAGAATCCTGATTCGATGATTTGTGCCCGAAGCTGTTCCCATGATTCGTTCGAACCAATGGACTCCATGTCCGTGCGTGCCGTCATAACTTGCTTTGCATCCTTTGTCCCCAAGGCCGCGATACTTTCTAGGATGCGCTGCTCTTCATCCGTTCGCTCTTCGTCGGCGGTTAAGTGCAGTGCCTGCTCCAGGTCTGCGGCTGACACATCCGTATTGGGCACAGCGACCGTTTTTTCAACCCAGTTGCCAAGTCGAACCAATGGTTTCCATACCGGTGTTAAGGCCTTTCGGCCGACCAAAAGAGGTCCAGACATTGTTTGGGCAAACTGCACCCGGTGATTTGTGGCATAAACTTTAGGAACGACTTCGCCGAAAAGAACGATTAAGAAAGTGACGGCACCCACATGCAACGTCCAGTATGCCCACGGATCGAGATCGGACGAGGGAAACAAACGTTCCATAACCACGGTAGAAATCAGGATGATGACGATGTTAACCAGGTTGTTCAGAACCAAAATAGTTGCCAGCAAATGGCGAGGGGCGCGGTCGGAATCGGGACGCTTAATGAGTTCGATGACGCGCTGAGCAGCCGGCGACTGTTTCGTCTCCACTTGGGTTTCCAGATCCAGTAAATCTGCAGGAGTGAGACTGAAGTAGGCGACTTCTGAGCCTGAAATCAAGCCGCTCAATATGAGCAAGAACCCGATGATGAAGAATGGAGTGACAGATGTCAGACCATCCGAATATTGTGCAATTAGCAGCCCAGCTGAAAGGATATACACTGAATCAATCCAAATTAGAAGGGAAGGTCACTTGAATCTCCTGGTGTGGGAGCATTGACAGGTGATGCCGATGCCGAAGCTGGACTAGCGGCGGTGGGCTGGGCGACGGGCTCATTCGCTGCCATTTCTTGTTTTGATTCACCTTGCCGAGAAGTTGAGTTTCCGGGACGGTCAAGCAGTTGCATGACATCCGCTACAATTTCTGTGGTATAGCGTTTTTGGCCTTGTTGATCTTCCCATGATCGGGTTTTGATTTTCCCTTCAATGTAGACCTGCGATCCCTTACTTAGGTACTTCTCGGCTGTTTCGGCCATGCCGCGCCAAATCACAATGTTATGCCATTCCGTTTGCGTTATTCGCTCACCCGAGTTTCGGTCCTTGTACGTGTCAGATGTTGCCATGGGAAACGAACATACGGGCACCCCATTGGGCGTGTAGCGCATCTCGGGGTCTTTGCCCAAGTTTCCAATCAAAACAGCTTTGTTTACTCCTGCCATACCTCAAAAGTAACTTAACGCAGCTTAGCTTGACATATTTGTGGATTGCGATTTTTCAAGATCGAGCCAAAATCTGTCAAGAGCGCGGGGAATGGCGAGCTTCTTGGCGTCCTTCCAGGATAACCAGCGTCCTTCAAAGGGCTTAAAATTCATGTCCGTTTTCCAAATCCAAAACCGGCACGTTAGTCGCCGATGGCTCAAGATATGCTCAAACGAATGGCCCCAGGCCCCATGACTTGAAACGTCACCTTCCTCCATTCCTTTAGGTGGCAGCGGGGCAGTGGTGTGTTTTTTGCCATCTTGTTCCACGTGGGAAGGGAATTCCCAAAGCCCCCCCCAAACGCCGTTCTCTGGCCGTTGGCGCATCCAAACGTTTTGGCCGCTTGTCACCACGTGAAATGTGAGGTGCACGTCTTGGACTTTGACCTTGCCTGCTTTGGTGGGAATCAGAGGTGTCAAACCGGTGTTCGCTTGGTCGCTTCTGCAAATATCCGAGAGGGGACATGCTGGGCATTGAGGTGCTCGGGGTGTGCAAACGGTCGCCCCAAGTTCCATTACAGCTTCGTTATGCGTACCGGGCTTGATTTCACTTAGCCATTCTTCTGAGAACGTTTCAATTTGGTTTCTGCCAGCCGGCCGATCAATGGGTTCTTGGACTCCCAACAGCCTGCTGATAACACGCAGAACATTCCCGTCGATAGCGGCCACGCATTCGCCCTGACAAATCGATGCAATTGCAGCAGCGGTGTAAGGGCCGACTCCAGGGATGTTTTTCCACTCCTTGGCCGAGGTTGGAAATTGACCGTCGCGTTCATGGGCGATTAGCTGGGCAGCCCGGTGCAGGTTGCGTGCCCTGCTGTAATAGCCTAATCCTTGCCAAGCTTTTAACACATCGTCGAGGGAGGAAGCTGCTAAAGCATCCACATCTGGCCAAAGGGTCAGGAAGTCATACCAATAGCGCAGGCCTTGCTCAATGCGTGTTTGCTGCATGATGATTTCGCACAACCACGTGGCATACGGTGTTGGATTCTCCCTCCAAGGAAGCGGGCGTTGGTGCACATCGAACCACTCCAAAAGACGCCTGCGACCCTCGATCCAATCTTTTTTCGGAATTCTAAGCGATTTCTCTTGCATCACCTTTTTCGTTTTCAACGGAATAGCCCTATTTTTGCACCCCAATTCGAGGAGTTGGACTTAAATTAATCAGACAAACCTACTAATCAAGATGACCAAAGCGGATATCGTCAATAGGATTACCGAGGAAACCGGTATGGAAAAACACGATGTGCAATCTACAGTCGAGGCGTTCATGCGTTCGGTGAGAGATAGCCTCGAGGGGGGAGAGAATGTGTATCTGCGTGGATTCGGAAGTTTCGTGGTCAAGACCCGAGCAGCGAAAACAGGCCGGAACATCTTGGCCAAGAAGTCCATTCAAATTCCAGCACACAACATTCCCGCGTTCAAGCCAGCCAAGGAATTTGTAGAGAACGTGAAGACCCAAGTTAAAGTAGGCTGAGCGGATGAATCGCACCACAGGGATAGCATTGACGGTTGTCTTGGGCTTAGCCTTGGTGGTGGTTATCCTCTGGATGCCGCGGAAAGCGGTTGATGCGCCTATGTTGCCTGAAACCGTTGAGCAGACTTCCGCTGGAAGCGATCCCGTTGAGGCGGCTGTGCAGAAGGTTTCCGGTGAGAATCCCATGGAGGGAATTCTGGAACTTAGATCCTTAGCGGAGGGTGAGAGCCCCAATGTGGATGCCGTCGTTTGGTTGGGGATTTTTGGAGTTCAAAGTGGGCAATTAGACAAGGCGAGGGAGCGGTTTTCGGAAGCCCTTGTATTGGAGCCCGGCCATTCTGAAGCCACCTGGCAGCTCGCTTTGATGGATATGGAGGAGGGCGCATTTGACAGGGCTGTCGTTGGGTTTGAAGCGGTCATGGAAGCCGATTCATCATACGCCAACGGGTTGTTCTTTACCGCTCGTTGCTATGAGGCAATGGGCAAAGTAGAAGCGGCAATTATTCGGTATAACGAGTATTTGCCTTTTGCTCCTGACACGGTTGTAGCCAACCGAGTTCAGGACTTTATCAATCGATTAGAATCCGACGAGTTAGTCGGAGCAAACGAATAAATCATAGAATCATGCCAAGCGGTAAAAAACGCAAGCGTCACAAGATGGCGACCCACAAGCGGAAGAAGAGATTGCGCAAAAATCGTCACAAGAAGAAGTGATCGGTTGCTTGGGCTTAGCCTGGGCATTCCGTCACTTCTTTGTGATAATCCGATTCCTGCGTGAGCAAAGAATTGGTCATAAATTCCATCTCAGGAGAGGTGGAAATAGCCTTGTTGGAAAATGGTCAGTTGGTGGAATTGCACCGAGACCAGGGCAACAAGGGGTATGCGGTCGGAGATATATTCTTGGGCCGTGTTAGGAAGGTATTGCCCAGTCTCAACGCGGCTTTTGTCGATGTAGGACATGAGCGCGATGCCTTTCTTCACTATTTGGATTTAGGCCCGCATTACCGCACTCAACAGCGGTATACCAAGCGGGTTATGCAAGGCAAACAACCTGTGCCTGATTTGGGGAATTTCAAGAAGGACCCTGAAATTGATAAGAAAGGAAAAATCAAAGATGAGGTGTCCTCTTCTCAATTGGTTTTGGTACAGGTGGCTAAGGAGCCGATAAGCTCCAAGGGCCCCCGTCTCACAGCGGAGGTTACTTTGCCTGGTCGATACATCGTTTTGGTTCCATTCAGTGACAAAGTCAGTTTGTCAGGAAGAATCAAGTCGGAGGAAGAACGAAAACGGTTGAAAAGACTAATGCAGAGCATTCGTCCGCCAGGTTTCGGAATCATCGTGCGCACGGTGGCTGAAAACAAAGGAGCGGCAGATTTGCATTCGGATTTGGAAGACCTTGTTTCGAGATGGGGTGAGATGCACAAGAAATTGCGCAATGCCAAGCCCGGAAAGAGGGTGTTGGGTGAATTGAACAAGACCAATGCGGTTTTGCGAGATGTCCTAACGTCCGACTTCACGAGCATACGGGTCAACGACGAGCGCGTTGCGGATGAGGTAAAAACGTATTTGCAAGGAGTTGGGTCGGACAAGAGTGACATCGTGAAGGTTTCACGTGACCGCGATCTGTTCAATACCTTGTCCATTCACCGCCAGATTAAAGCGGCATTTGGAAAGCAAGTCAACCTGAGAAGCGGAGCCTATCTGATTGTGGAGCAAACCGAAGCCATGCACGTCATCGATGTGAACAGCGGAGGACGAAAGTCAGGGGCGAAGGACCAGGAGGAGAATGCTTTCCAGACCAACATTGAATGCTGCAAAGAAATTGCACGCATTCTTCGGTTGCGTGACATGGGAGGAATCATTTGCATCGATTTTATTGATATGGCCAAGCGTGAGCACAACAAAGAGCTCACTGCGGCCATAAAAGAAGCAATGGAAGCCGATAAGGCTAAACACAACATATTGGCTCCGAGCCGATTTGGGGTGGTGGAGATGACCCGTCAGCGTGTGCGCCCTGTGGCGGATGTGAAGACATCAGAGAAGTGTCCCACATGCGATGGTACCGGAAAAGTCCAAGCATCCATCTTGATCACGGACACCATTGAATCTGCGATCCACCAGGCTTTGGAGAAAGGTGCGCATAAACGATTGACCATTATGCTGCATCCGATTATTGAGGCGTATATCAAGCAAGGATGGTGGAACAGTGTTCTCAAAAATTGGCAGCGATCGCACGGAATTAAAATCCACGTGGAATCCAATTCTTCGATGGAGATATTGGAATTCCATCTGTACAATGAAGCAGGCGAGGAATTGGACTAGTGGATGAGCTCTGCGATTTCTTTCGGATAACAAACGAAAGATTTGGCAACAGTCCTCATCAGTATTTCTCGGCTCAATTGGTCTGATGCATCAGCGAAATCGGCGGTAGAACCATTCTTGAATTGAATGGTAATGCCGCCGTATTCGTATAGCTTATTATCGATGCGGTCATTGATAACGAAGTAATCGGCTTCTTCCTTGGAGATGTCGAAGTGCTTTGCACAGGCCGCCGTCAACTGTTCCGTTTCACGGGCATCAAAAGCGTCCGGGCGCAATTCAATTCGAAACAGGTCACGGTGGATAATGCGTCGGCTGAACTCCCGCAAAACAAAGTCTTCATGGTGCTGCCACACCTTCAGGGAACACAACACGTCGCTGTCATCCAATTCGCAAAATTGATCCAAGATGGCGTCGTCGGCAAAAAACTTTGTGCGGTCCAAGGATTCGTGAATGAACGTGCTAAGCGCCGGAGTCGTGAAAACTTCTTTCCCGCTCTGTGCCAATTCCTTGGCGCGTCTCAACGCCGACATCAACATGAACTCGGCACATAGCACCGTGCGGTGGAGGTATACCTGCCAGTACATCAGTCGCCGGGCCATCAAAAACTTCTCGATGGAGTAGATGCCTTTTTCCTCTACAACCAATTCATTGTTGTTGACGTCGAGCATTTTGATGATGCGTTCGCTGCCAATCTTCCCTTCGGCTACTCCCGAATAAAAACTATCTCGCGCGAGGTAATCCATCCGGTCCATGTCCAGTTGGGAGGAAACGAGCTGATGCAAGAATTTTTTGGGGTGGTGGTCATTGAAGATAGCGATGGCCGTATCAAGAGCTCCGTTTAATTCGTCGTTGAGCCGAGCCATGATCAGGGTGCTGATGTCTTCATGGTGAACCCCCTTTACAATGCTATGTTCCAACGCATGGCTAAACGGTCCGTGACCGATATCGTGCAATAAAATCGCCGCACACGCCCCTTCCGCTTCTGAATCGCTGATCTCCGTTCCTTTCGCCCGCAGCACGGCAATGGCCTCTTGCATGAGGTGCAGCGCTCCAATGGCGTGGTGAAAACGATTGTGGACTGCTCCCGGATAGACAAGGTTGGATAGCCCCAATTGGGAAATTCTTCGAAGCCGCTGCACATGGGGGTGATCCATCAAATCGAAGCTCAGTTCATGCTGAATCGTGATGAACCCGTAAACCGGATCGTTTAGAATTTTGTGTTTGTTGTGATTTGACATGAGCACAGCCATAAGTTTCGGCAGATTGCGCCGTTGAATGCTTGCGCAAGTTAACTTGTCGTGCCGGGTAGTGCCTTATTTTTGAGAAGACGAATTTATTTATGCAGAGAACACCACGAATTTTATGGGCGGATGACGAAATTGAAATGCTCAAACCGCACGTCATGTTTCTGGAAGGCAAGGGCTACCATGTTACGGGAGTAAACAGCGGTGTCGAAGCGCTTGAGATCTTGGGGTCTGAGATCTTTGACTTGGTGTTTTTGGACGAGCAAATGCCCGGGTTGAATGGCCTAGAAACTCTTCAGCGGATCAAGGATCAACGACCGCATTTGCCGGTTATTATGATTACCAAAAGCGAGGAGGAGCACATCATGGAAGAGGCGATTGGGTCCAAGATCAGCGATTATCTGATCAAACCTGTTAACCCCAATCAAATATTGCTCGCCATTAAAAAGAACTTGGATGAACGTCGGCTCGTGAGTGAAAAAGCGATGAGCGATTACCAGCGTGAATTCCGTGAAATTTCAATGCAGTTGATGGGCCGCTTGGAGGCCGATGATTGGACGGAAATATATCAGCGTCTCGTGCATTGGAAACTGGAGCTGGAACAATCAGAGGACGATGGGATGCGGGATATTTTGGACATGCAATTCAAAGACGCGAATCGTCAGTTTGCAAAGTTTTATGAAGAGCGCTATCCCGAGTGGATGGCAGGTCCGCGCGATGAAGACCCATTGCTTTCTCATCGGTTGTTGCCCGCTCGTTTGCCTCGTGTATGGTCAGAATTGCGGCAAGGCCAGCCGGTCTATTTGGTTGTCATTGATAATTTGCGCTTGGACCAATGGAAGATGATTGAGCCTCTGCTCCTGAACCGGTTCCGGGTTGTTCACAATGAGACCTATTTCTCCATGCTTCCAACCGCTACGCAGTATGCTCGTAATGCACTTTTTGCGGGCTTATCGCCAGCTGAAATTGCCCGGGTCTATCCCCAGCATTGGGTCGGGGAAGATCAGGAGGGCAGCAAGAATAAATTCGAAGGAGAATTGATGAACGCCTTGCTAAAACGGATGGGTTTTGAGGGAAAATCGGGGTACCACAAAATCACAAACCTCGCTGCTGGGAAAAAATTGGTGGAGCAATTCCACCAGACTCATGAGAATGACCTCACCGCTGTTGTTTACAATTTTGTGGACATGCTATCCCACGCCCGAACAGAAATGGATGTCTTGAAGGAGTTGGCAGAAGATGAGGCCGCCTATCGGTCGTTGACGCTGTCATGGTTTGAGCACAGTGCATTGCGAGAGATGCTGGGGCGTATGGCGGATCAAGGAGCCCGGGTGATCATTACCACGGACCATGGAACTGTCCGAGTGAATAATCCTATCCGTGTCAAGGGGGAGCGAAGCACAAATAGCAATCTGCGGTACAAAGTGGGTAGAAACCTGGGGTATTCAAAGGGGGATGTCTTTGAGGTTCGCGAGCCGGAATCTGTCGGCCTGCCTCGTCCCCAGGTGAGCAGTGCGTATATCTTTGCCCGCGAGGATGACTTCTTAGTTTATCCCAATAACTACAATCATTTCGCTCAGAATTTTAGCGAAACTTTCCAGCATGGGGGCATTTCACTCGAAGAAGTCATTATTCCATGGGTTGAACTTGAACCCAATTCCTGAAGCTTTAATCAGATGATCTATGGAGATTGATTCGCATTTGGCTATGCACTGGAAATCGGAGCCATTTAATTTGGGTCAACTGCCGGAAGTGGCGGCACGACTGTTACTAGAGCTGCACGCGGTATTGGACTCCTCAGCGGGGAAGTTCCCACGTGGTGTTGTGGCTTTGCAGGGCGAAATGGGCGCCGGTAAAACGACCTTGGTCCAGGCCTTATGCCGCGCTTGGGGGTTTGAGCAGCAAGCGGTGAGCCCTACGTTTGGATTGGTTCAACAGTATCAATTGCAGGAGCAGACCATTTACCATATGGATTTGTATCGGCTTAATTCTGAGGAAGAGGCTTGGGACCTGGGTTTAACGGAATATTTGGATGCGGAAGCATTGAATTTTGTGGAATGGCCAGAACAAGCTCCAGGCTTGTTGCCGAAAGAATCTGTTTTGCTGCAAGTTCAAGTGGATGGCCCCCAGCATGAGGGGCTCCGAAAGCTAATTCTTACTGTTCCTGCATAAAAGGAAAGTCGGATGTAGTATTTTGGTCATCGATGAGCGACTTAAGTAAACGGATTCAATCTCTTGCACGCGAGGCAGCACTGCTTCCTCAGGAGGAAATGCTCCAAGTTTCAGAGCGAAATGATGCGTTGGTCATTGGGATTCCAAAAGAAGAGAGTCTGCAAGAAAATCGCGTTGCTTTGGTCCCGGAAGCCGTGGCATTGTTAGTGGCGCGAGGGCATCAAGTCCTCATGGAATCTGGGGCGGGATTGCAATCACATTATACAGATTCGGATTACAGCGAGTCCGGAGCGCGAATCGTTTACGATAGGAGGCAGGTCTTTCAGACAGGAATGGTCATTAAGGTGGAGCCACCGACATTGGAGGAGGTCGAATTGATGGGCTTGCGACAAACCCTGATCAGTGCGCTTCAATGGACTGTCCAGCCGGAAGGACTCTTGGAGGCTTTATCCAAGAAAAAAACGACGGCAATTGCCTGGGATTTTTTGCAAAATGACAATGGCATCTTTCCACTTGTTCGAGCGATGGGAGAGATTGCAGGAAACTCCGCTGTGCTCATAGCGGGCGAATTGCTCGCTGGTCCTGAAGGGCGAGGAACTTTGTTTGGAGGGGTGTCTGGCGTGCGCCCTACGGAAGTTGTTATCATCGGAGCAGGGACTGTGGGGGAATTTGCGGCACGCGCTTCGATTGGATTGGGAGCTTCTGTGAAGGTGTTTGATAACAGTCCACATCGCCTCATTCGACTTCAAAATGCGCTGGGCCAGCGACTCTGGACATCAACGTTGCAGCCATCCGTATTGCAAGAGGCGCTGAAAACAGCTGATGTGGCCATTGGTGCAATTCGAGGGGCCGCTCAGCGTGCCCCTATGGTTGTTTCCGAGCCCATGGTCGCAGGCATGCGCCGAGGGACTGTCATCGTGGATGTGACCATTGACCGTGGTGGTTGTTTTGAAACGAGTCGGATCACGTCCCACGAACGTCCCACTTATACCGAGATGGAGGTGATTCATTACTGTGTTCCCAACATGCCTTCACGAGTGAGTCGAACGGCCTCCAAGGCATTGAGTAATATCATGGCTCCTTTGCTTTTGGATTTTGCTTCAGATGGTGGAGTGGAAACGTCGATGCGCAAAAATCATATCGCGCGCTCTGGTGTATACATGTTCAATGGCACGATTACGCATGAAGGCTTGGCCAAAGAGGCGGGTTTGCCGTGCAAAGACCTGGACTTGCTTTTGACGGCTTTTTAATCAGGTTTTTGTCTGCATGCCCGAGACTACTTTCTGAATTTCGCTCAGTTTCATCAGCGCTTCAACAGGTGTCAAATTGTTGATGTCCAAGTCCAATATTTGCTCTCGGACTTGTTCGAGCACTGGATCGTCCAATTGAAAAAAGCTCAATTGCACATCAGACAGAGCATGTGTTGGGGCAGCACTTGAATGAGCGGTCGGAGATTCTTCATCCAGTTGTTGTCGACTCGACTCCAGTTGCTTTAATACTTCCTGGGCACGGCGAATGATGCGATGCGGCATACCCGCCAACTGCGCAACGTGGATGCCGAAGGAATGATTGCTGCCACCCGGGGCTAATTTGCGCAGAAAGACGATTCGTCCGTCTACTTCTCGCACGGTCACATTCAAGTTCACAATGCGATGAAACCGTTCTTGCATGGCATTCAACTCATGGTAATGCGTGGCGAAAAGGGTCAAAGCACGATGAGGGGATTCATGCAAATACTCAGCGATGGACCAAGCGATGCTTACCCCGTCATATGTGCTGGTTCCGCGTCCGATTTCGTCCAGTAACACCAAGCTTCGTGGTGTTAAATTATTGAGGATGGCCGCGGTTTCATTCATCTCTACCATGAACGTCGATTCCCCTGATGAAATGTTGTCTGAGGCTCCGACCCGCGTAAAAATTCGATCGAGGACCCCCAAGTCTGCAGCTGCTGCGGGGACGAATCCCCCCATCTGCGCCATCAGGCAAATCAAGGCTGTCTGTCGCAACAAGGCAGATTTACCCGCCATATTGGGGCCGGTGATCATGAGGATTTGTCCCGTTTCTGGGTGCAGTGAGATGTCATTGGCGACATAGGGCTCACCTCGTTTTAGTGTGCGTTCGATGACAGGGTGCCGTCCACTTTTGATTTGAATTCCATGTTGGGTGTTCAATCGTGGCCGAACATAGCCGTTGTCGACCGCTACTTGTGCCAATCCAGTGACGGCATCCAAAGCTCCGACAACGTGCGCGTTCTCCTGCAGATTGCCGATTTCCATCCCGCTTGCTTGGACCAAGGACTGAAAGCAACTCAACTCCAACGAAGCAGCTCGCTCTTGCGCATCGAGAATTTTAACCTCCAACTCCTTGAGTTCCTCGGTGATGTACCGTTCGGCTTGCGTCAAGGTTTGCTTCCGAATCCAAGTCTCTGGCACCTTGTCTTTGTGTGCATGGCGAACTTCTAGAAAGTACCCAAAGACGTGGTTGTACCCTATCTTCAAGGAGGTGATTCCCGTTTGCTCTATTTCTCGGGCGCATATGGCATCCAAGGCAGCTTGGGCATTGGATTTGAGTGACCTTAACTCGTCAAGTTCGGCGCTCACTCCATCGGCAATGACCTGGCCTTTGGCAGGATTCATAGGAGGCTCTTCCACTAATTCCTTCTGCAAACGCTCGAGCAGTGAATCACAGGGCGAAAGTCGCTCGAGATACGGGATGAGTGCCTCTTCACCAGCAGCGAGTTCAGCGATTTTGATCACGCATTGCAACCCTGTCCTTAATTGACTTAACTCCCTGGGATTGATTCGGCCTGTGCTGGCTTTTGAAGCCAAACGTTCTAAATCTCCGGTCGTTCTGAACAGCGATTGAAAGTCAGACCGCATTTCTTCCGATCGATTCAATAATTCTACCGCATCCAACCTGCGTTCGATGGCCGCTACCTCTGTCAGCGGCATAATGAGCCATCGCCGGAGAACTCGAGCTCCCATCGGACTGCCCGTCCGGTCAATGGTTTGGGCCAAAGACGTTCCGTCGGCATGATTGGATTGGATGAGCTCTAGATTTCGGATGGTAAACCGGTCCATCCAAAGAACGCCGTCCTCCCTCAACGTGCGGATGGTACGCACATGCTGAGGCTTTTCGTGTTTGGCGTGTTCTAGGTAATGTAAAATTGCTCCGGCAGCGATAAGTGCCATAGGCCGTTCGTCCAATTGAAACCCTTTAAGCGATGCGTTTTCGAATTGCTTTCTCAGTCTTTCCTCCGCATAATGCGGTTTGAAAATCCAATCATCCATTCGGCTGACGTGCCAGTCAGAACCAAATACCTCCTCAAACTCGCTGGCATCGTTTTTTAAGCATAACACTTCCGTGGGTTGATGCGCACGAATGAGCCGGTCGATGAGTGTTTTTGGACCTTGTGCCGTGGCAAAATCTCCCGTTGAGATGTCCAATAATGCCAATCCATAAGCGTCTTTTTTCCAGTGGACGGCAGCCAAGTAATTATCCGTTCGTGCATTCAGTACCTGATCGTGAAAAGCCAATCCGGGCGTGACCAATTCAGTCACTCCTCGCTTAACAATGCCAACTGCTTTTTTGGGATCTTCCAACTGATCGCATACTGCCACACGATGACCGGATCGCACCAATTTGGGTAAGTAATTGTCGAGCGCGTGGTGCGGAAATCCAGCGAGCTCAATCTCGCTCGCACTTCCATTTCCACGTTTCGTCAAAACGATATCCAAGACCTCCGCAGCCTTGATGGCATCCTCTCCGAATGTTTCGTAAAAATCTCCAACACGAAAGAGCAGTAGGGCATCAGGATAATCGGTTTTCACCCGATTGTACTGTTGCATCAGCGGTGTCTCTTTCCTGGCCATGGGTATTAGGCCACTCGCAAGCCAGTTTGTTGGTCATCGTCAAAATGACGTTCGGCAAAGGCTCGTGTGACCTTCAATTTATTCGTTTCGCCTCCGGGTAATTCGAACATGGCGTCATTCAAGACGGCTTCCATAATACTTCGAAGTCCTCGCGCGCCGAGCTTAAATTCCACGGCTTTTTCCACCATGTAATCTAGCCCTGAGGCATCGAATTTCAATTCGATGCCGTCTATTTTAAACAATTCCACGTATTGCTTGCACAGGGCATTCTTAGGTTCAGTCAAGATTTGGCGAAGCGCCCCGGCATCAAGAGGATTGAGATAAGTCAACACAGGAAACCGACCAATCAATTCAGGAATGAGTCCGAACACCCGCAAGTCCGCAGGGGCGGCATACTGCAAAAAAGACGCTGCATCGATTTGATCCGATGCCTGCTGGTAGCCAATGGGTGAGCGATTGATTCGCCGTTCAATGATCTTCTCAATACCCGCGAACGCTCCACCGCAAATGAAGAGGATGTTTTTGGTGTTGATGGTGATGAGCTTTTGTTCTGGGTGCTTTCGTCCTCCCTGAGGGGGAACATTAACTTCAGCGCCTTCAAGCAATTTGAGAAGCGCTTGCTGTACCCCTTCACCGCTTACGTCACGTGTGATGGACGGGTTGTCACTTTTTCGGGCAATTTTGTCGATTTCGTCAACAAAAACGATGCCTCGTTCGGCTTGTTCAACATTGTAATCGGCAACGTGGAGTAGGCGGGTCAGAACACTTTCGACATCTTCCCCAACATACCCAGCCTCGGTGAGCACGGTGGCGTCGGCAATGCAGAAAGGCACATCCAACATTCGAGCGATGGTCCGTGCAATCAAGGTTTTTCCGGTACCCGTCTCGCCGAGCAGCATTACGTTGGACTTGTCAATTTCAATTTCGCCAGCAGCGCTAGGATTCAGTAAGCGTTTGTAATGATTGTATACCGCTACACTGATTGTCTTTTTTGCTTGCTCTTGGCCGATGATGTACTCGTCAAGGTGCTTTTTAATGGTTTTAGGCAACTTCAATTGAAGCGATGCAGCGCCCGAGTTGGGTTTGCGCTCTTCCTTTAGGATGCCATCTGCTTGTTCGATGCAGTGATCACAGATATGTCCAGTAACACCTGCGATAAGAACATCTACATCTTCTTTGCTTCGACCGCAAAAAGAGCAGTGGATTGGCGAATTGCTCATGAATCAATGGTCAGCTGAAGTTATTTGCGCTCGAGAATCTCATCGATCATCCCGTACTCTTTCGCCTCTGCAGCAATCATCCAGTAGTCCCGATCCGAATCGTTCCAGACCTTCTTTTCTGTTTGGCCACTGTGGTGGGAGATGATAGAGTAGAGCTCTTTCTTCAATTTTTGAATTTCTCGGGCGGTGATTTCTATATCAGACGCCTGGCCGCTGGCACCTCCGAGAGGTTGGTGGATCATCACGCGGCTGTGCTTAAGCCCTGTGCGTTTTCCATTGGCACCGGCGCAAAGCAAAACGGCTCCCATGGAGGCTGCCATGCCTGTGCAAATTGTTGCTACATCCGGGCGGATGTATTGCATGGTGTCGTAAATCCCCAATCCAGCATACACGGAGCCTCCTGGCGAATTGATGTAAATCTGAATGTCTTTGGAGGAATCGGTTGATTCGAGGAACAACAGCTGCGCTTGGATGATGTTGGCGATGTAATCGTCAATTCCAGTGCCAAGGAAAATGATTCGGTCGGCCATTAACCGAGAAAACACATCCACTTCTCTGAATGGCATTTGGCGTTCTTCGATTACTGTACGGGTCATGTTATCTGCGCCGTAGGCATGGGAGATGTAATCCCGCACGGTTTGGCTGCTCATACCACGGTCCTTTACCGCGTATTTGAGGAATTCGTTGCGATGCGTCATAGTCCCAAAATTACTGCGGTTTCTCTTTCGTTTGAGCAGATTTTACCCAAGGTCAGGCACGTTTTGTGAACGTTGGCAATTGAAGAAATTCCAAAAAGAGACCCTATCGAACTTCAGCAGCGATTTTTGCGAAATCTTCAAAATTGACAGATTTGTCTTTGATGGTCACTCGAGGCTTGAGATTGTCCACGACTTTTCGTTCAATAATGATGTCGGCAAGACGCCTGCGCTCCTCTTCATTAGCCAGGGAATTCTTGGCGAAATTATCCAGCATTTCACCCTCCAAAGGCATCCCGTATTGGGCGTACTGTGCACCAATCACACGCTTTGCTTCATCCTCCAATTCCTCTGCTGTAACCCGCATATCAGCGTCTTTCATGACGGCCTGTTGAAGCAACTGCCAGCGCATTGAATCTGCATATCCGGGGTATTCTTTTTCCAATTGTTCGTCGCTCAACGGCTGTTCATTGTTCATCTGAATCCACCGCTTCAAAAACGCATTGGGCATCTGGATTTTCATGTGCTCAATCAAGTCCACTACAAAGCGACGACGGAAAATCTGCTCGGCGTCTCGGTCAAATTGGGCGTGCAGTTCTTCAGAGACTTTGGCTCGGAAACTCTTGTCGGAATCGACTACGTCTTTGCCCAGCACCTTGTCCCATAATTCTTGATTATTCTCATGGGGGGTCAGTCGCTTGACCTCCTTCACCTCGAACTTGAAATTGCTCTTTAAATCGTGCACTTGTTCATGGGTAATTCCTAACATTTTACCCAAATCATCATGGCCATGAGCGACTTTGTGTGGATCAACGACAAACGAGTCACCAACTCGGGCTCCGGTCAACTGCTTGCGGGTTCTCCTGTGCTCCAAGTGTTCCAAAGCGATGTTGGAGTCGCTTTCGATGCCACCTTCAAGCGGCTCCCCTGCGGCATCAAGCTCCGTAAAGTGTCCCAGCAACAGATCTGTTTCGGCAGCCACCTCCTGTTCGCTAATGGCGCCGTGTCGGCGCATATGATCCGTTACTGCCGCCTCGATGGCCTTCTTATCTACCTTAATTACGTGGCGGACGAATTTCGCTCCGCGGCCGAAGTTCAGGTCAATTGTTGGCGCCAAACCAATTTCGTACGCAAAGGTGAAATTCTCAGGGCTTTCCCAATCACCAGAAGATTCTGTGCTTGTCTCAGGAATTGGATTTCCAAGAATGTCCAACTGCTCTTTTTGGATGTAAGCGCTGAGCTCTTCTGAAATAATTTTATTCATTTCATCCGCCAAAACCGGTGTTGCATATTGCTTGCGAATCAATGCCATAGGCGCTTTGCCTTTGCGGAATCCGGGATATTGCGAGTTCTTTCGGTAATCGTTGAGGATGTTTTCGACGCGGGATTGATAATCCGCGGGTTCAACGATGACGGTAAGGCGAGCGGTAAGCTCGTCAATGTTGTTCCGATCAATTTGCATGGGCGGTGTAAGAAAGGCTTGATTTTGACGTTGATGCATCCGAGTGCACCACGATCAAGCAGTTGATTTAGTTGATTTTTTCTGAATGGTGCGGGTGGAGGGACTCGAACCCACACACCTTGCGGCACTAGATCCTAAATCTAGCGTGTCTACCAATTTCACCACACCCGCCCGTTCAGAAAGGAGTGCAAAGGTAGGAATACGAATATTTCGATGGAACTTGCAGGCGATGAATTTGACGTTGAGTTGGAAAAAGATTTTGTTTTCCGGGCTACTTATTGCTTGGGGAGGCTCGGTATGTGCTGTTATAGCTCAGGAATCGGGCGATTCACCTCGGGTTCAAATAATTCAAGCCGACGCCATATTAAGGGATCAATCTCAGCCAGATGTGCAGAGATTGATTGGTAGCGTGGTATTGGGGTACCGAGATGCCCGACTTTATTGCGACAGTGCATGGCGGTACGATGACGGTCAATTCAAGACGATGGGCGACGTAAAACTTCAAGATGGCTCCCAAATATTGCGTTCATCGGAGCTTCAATTAAATCCTGCTACCCAAATTGCTAGGGCTACTGCAAGGAAGGGCGAGACTGTCAGTTTGCGCGCTGATGCGGGGGAGGTTGTCGCCATGGAACTAACCTACGATTTGAAACGAAAAATCGTGGTTTTCCGGCGAGGTGGTCACTACGAGTCGGGCCAAAGACGGGTGGATTTCTTGCGCGGTCGGTATCTGATCAATGAGTCCACCATTCAGATTGGCGGGGATGTCACGGTAGCGGCCCCAGATTACCAGCTCGAATCTGACAGCCTTCACTGGTACGAGGAACGGCAAGTATTCACGTTCCAAGGACCTTCTCGGTTGCGGACTCAGGATGGTGAATTTGAGTTGCTTTGTGCTTCGGGTGAATTCGATGAAAAGACAGAGTCAGGTTGGTTTGGAGGTGGGGAAGAGCCAGGTGCGCGTGTGAGAAATGAGGCTGTTTGGCTGGAAGCGGACAGCTTGTTTTTGCCTGCGGATTCACTTGAGCCAGCGGTGGCATTGGGGAACGTTTGCATGAAGGATACAGTGGAGAACTGGATTTTGCGCGGCGCCCATGCAGAGCGCTTGCGGGCTAATTCCGACACCCGTCCGGATGTTTGGATTCAAGGCAGTGCCAATGAGCGTGCAGAATGGACCGACCTGAGCGCCGAGGACACCTTGACGTTGATTGCAGACACCATGGTTTTCAGCGCGGATTTGACGTCCGTTTGGCCCAACGTTCAATTGCGTCAAGGGGATTCTTTTGCCGAATGTGACACCTTAATCTGGAGCGAATCAGAGGCGTGGATTCAACTGCTTAAGTCACCCAAAATGTGGTTGGATGGATGGCTCTTGCGGTCCGACTCGTTGACCTGGGAATTGGTGGAAAATCGCCCGAGAAGGTTGAGGGCTTGGGGCCATGCGGGATTGATTAGTGCGCTGGTCGACAGCTGTTTTCAGCAGATTGCAGGTCGAGAGATTGAAGGGGCATTTGATGCAGGAGTATTGCATACCCTGTTTGTCAACGGAAATGCAGAATCAGTGTATTTCGATGAGCAAAAACCAAATCCCTGCGAAGAGTTTAACCGGTCACGGTGCAGCAAAATGCGCATGGACTTTATCGATGGGGATGTAAAGCGCATTGTATTGCTTGATGGACCGGAAGGAACATGGGGCTCAGGCCAAACGATCGCGCCAACACTCGGCGATGTCGAATGGGAATCTCCGCCAATATTGAGCAGGAATCAACGGAAATAAACCTGTCGCCCGCACGGGTGAGGAATGGAGATTCTATTCTCAGATGCGCCGCATTTTTGATGTGTGAAAGATGGTTGGAGGTTGCGAATTGCTGTTTTGCTCGTTGGAGCAATGTTCATTGCGCGGATTGGTTTGGCCCAATTGCCCGTATGGTCACAAGAATTGATGCCCCTTTCACATCTCGTTGGAATTCGACTTGGATCCTGGCAGGCAGGCGGTTCACGATCCATTCAATTTCAGCAGGTTTTTCATGATAGGTGGAGGGCCCTTGGGGGCCACTTAGCAATCGGCTCATACAGCGAGAACCATGCAGCGTTGGCCAAGGTGATTTCGATTTCAGAGGATGTTTTTGTGTCGGGCGCTCTGGGTGTGAATTGGCGCCGCTGGAATGGAGCAGGTGGAATGAGCCGGACCAGACCGTGGGCGGCTCTTCAACTCCATTTGATTTATTCCGATGAAAGCGAGGCAGAAGGGCGGATAGCATTGTGTCCAATGGGGTTGCAGCCCAACTGGCAAACGCGCAATGAGCTTTTCGCGCAAATTTGCTGGGAACGTATGCGCTTGAACCGTTCTTATCGTGCGGATGTCTGGTGGCAAGCAGGTGGATTTGCAATGCGAGGAGGAATCCGATGGGCAGTGAACGATGATTTTTTTTACGGCTTATCAGCTCGAGCCATTGCGGGATTTTTGGGGGTGACAATCGGAGGTAAAACGGCGGAAATAGAGTGGGCGCTTTCGATTGAGACTGGCTGGGAACAGGCAGGGAAATCGCTGACTTTAGACTTAGCCAGGAGGCCGTGAGGAGTCGGGAATTGGGGGTGATATGGATGGCTGTCTTATGTCATGGCACGGCAGGAGCTCAATGGTTGGACTTGGATGGTTTTATGCAAGAACAGATCGTCACAGGATGGTGGAGTCCGCAAGAACGATTCTTGGTGCTGCAACATTTGGATGCCCATGGGGCGCCGCATGTAAAGGAGGAAGCGTGGTCCATCGAGGGGCTCTCGAACCCCTCTGCTGCACAATTGATGGCAAGTTCCCAATGGCTGAAGCTCGTGGCGGAATCTAAGCATTCTGCGTCCAACGGTTCCGGCGGTTTGCGTGCCGAGATCCGCGGTGGATGGAAGGACGAGTGGAGCCATTCAATTCGAATCCGCAATGGCGGAAAATGGGGTATTCGACGCGAGTCGGGAGATGGGAATGATCAGTTGAACGAGTGGTCAGGGTTTCTGACAGGCCCTCCAAAGCCTCACGGATGGAAGTTCCTGATAGGGGGACATCGATTGGGCTGGGGGAACCGACTCAATGTTGAAGAGGAAAGTTTGTTTGCTGGTCTGGATGATCCTGTATTTGCCATTCCGGTGACCTATGCGTTTGCTCCTGCTTGGGGCAGGACCGAATGGATTCCGCGCAATGGATTGGCGGTAGCACATCAGTCGGCCCGCCAAGAGCACATTCTGAGTGTGAGTGAGCGTGGCCGAGATTGCGCGTTGCTGGTGCATAGCACAACCTCTGGGTGGGGGTGGGTGACACGTTGGCGTGAGGATACCGGGGTGGGATTGGGTGGATTTTGGAATTGGAAACATGGTTGGACACAGGGAATTCTAGAGGCTTCCTGGGGTGCGGAGGGCTGGGCGATGAATACGAGTTGGCAGACGACCCCATCGCGGTTCATGGAGCGCCATGTCCGGGCTGTATTTCGGGTAAATCGCGAAGCTGAACTAACCGAGGTTCAAGTGGTTACAGGGGGTCAGTGGATGGATGATATGAGCCGCTGGCGCGTCAGGTGGCGGGGTGAATGGAGTCCTGTTTCACACCATAGCCCATTGGTTTTTCAGGTGCGACGGACACTTCGTCGCGATGCTTTTTGGGAGGTGCGTTGGAAGTCGAGCCAAACGTCATTTGAAGCAAGCAATACACCCTTGAGACGGTTGGAAATCCGATTTCGAACAGCCTGGGAACGGGTTCGAAGCGATGTGCGTATCGCTCCATTTGCGCGAATCGATGCGCTCGGAGGATGGGCTTACACCATAAAGTACCAGGCGGACCGAGCTATGCTAGCACTCAGTGTGGCGGCATGGGACATGCCTTTGACTGGGATTTCATATTATCCGGACCTCGCACTTAATGGGGTGATTTATCGGCCGATGTCGGGGCTTGGGAACCGCGTGACCGCTTCTTTGCGATTTCGCCCAACTCCGGCCGTAAAAATTCATTTGTTGGCTACGAAGTCAAGTGCCCCCAGTGCCGTATTGAGGGGTTCGGATATGTTGACATTGGGCTATGCACAAACTGGCGTTCACGTGAGCGTGCAACTTCAGCTGTGACGTTATCTTAGCACAAAGAATTTTAAGATGGCTACGACGTCTGATATTAAAAACGGGTTGGTGCTAAACCACAACAACGGCCTCTGGCAAATCGTCGAATTTTTGCATGTAAAGCCTGGAAAAGGGGCGGCATTTGTCCGAACGAAACTCAAGAATTTGAAAACGGGAAAGGTGGTGGATCACACGTTTAACGCCGGGGTCAAGATTGATCCCGTGCGAATTGAGACCCGCGAATATCAATTTCTCTACAACGACGGCGAGAATTACCACTTTATGAATCTGGAGTCGTTTGAGCAGATTCCAGTGGAGAAGATAGTCATTAATGCCCCGGAGTTTTTGAAGGATGGGGTCGTGTGTCAACTGCAATTTCACGCGGAGGAGGAGCGGGTTTTGAGCTGCGAATTGCCAACGCATGTGGAAACTGAAATCACCTACACAGAACCGGGCATTAAGGGAGATACGGCAACCAATACATTGAAGCCTGCGACGACGGATGCCGGTGTGGAAATTCGGGTTCCCCTTTTTATTGATATCGGAGATTTTGTGAAGGTGGATACGCGGAAAACAGAATACGTCGAGCGCGTGAAAAAGTAACGGCATGGCCCACAGTGTCCAAAGACTCGAGCAACGACTTGAGGTCCAAGATTTCAAGCTCAATGCGTTGCTGGATGTGACGCAGGGAATCAATGCGCGCGCATCTGAATCTGAGTTGATTGAGAAATACCGGGTGACGCTTGCCGAAAATTTGGGAATTCACCGGCTGGTTCTGTATGCCAATGATGGCAGTTGGAAATGCCTTCTGTCTTGTGGTGTGGGGGTTGAAATCCCCAAAGTTTTGGATCCTGCATTTTTTGAGCAAGAGGGCAATGTTCAGCTTCACTCCTCTGACGGAGATGAGGATTTTGATGTGGTTATTCCCGTTTTGCATGACGAAGAGCCCATTGCGTATGTTTTGGCAGGGGATACGGAGGAAGGAAAGGGGGTGAGCCCTGTCGTGAAGCATTTGAGGTTCATTGAATTGCTAACGAACGTATTGATCGTAGCCCTCCAAAATGCTCGGTTGGAGCAGCGCAGGGTGGCGCAGGAAGCGACACGGAGGGAATTGGAACTGGCCGCAGATTTACAAACCATGCTGGTTCCTGCTGATTGGCCGCAAGACCGTGATGTGGATGTTGCTGCTTTTTACAAGCCACATTTGGAAGTAGGGGGAGATTACTATGATGTATTCAGTGTTGATGATGATCGCTTGGTGTTTTGCATGGCTGACGTTAGTGGAAAGGGCATCGCCGCGGCTTTTTTGATGTCCAACTTTCAAGCAAACCTGCGCGCGATTTTTCAATATGAGCCCAATGATCTCACCAAGGTTGTAACGCGGCTCAATCGCCGGGTGATGGACAACGCCAAAGGCGAGAAATACATCACCTTGTTTGCGGCTGTATACAACCGACGAACGCGGGAATTTCAGTATATAAACTGCGGTCATAATCCGCCCGTTTTGATGTCGGCAGATGGTTCTACCCGCCAATTGGAGTTGGGATGCTGCGGATTGGGCATGTTTTCAGAAATCCCTTCCATTGAAACAGGTCGTGCTGAAGTTCACTCGGGTTCTACGCTGCTGTGCTATACCGACGGCCTCGTAGAACAGGAAAACACAGACGACGTTCCATTTGGTATGCAGCGGATGGAGGAGGTCGTTCGCGAGCGAAGAGGTATGCCGGTGGAGGTTGTCCAAAATGCCCTCATTGATGCCGTGCGGGAATTCAAGGGAGCGGAGCCGAGTTTTGATGATACCGCCTTGATGGTGGTGCGGTTCAAGTAGCCGCAGGCTCGAGTTTTTCTTGACCCGACTGGAGGTCCCACACGACCAATAATGCGAAAAAGCCCCAGAAAAGAGCACTGGCTTTGTCCGTATCCAAGTAATTATTGAGTACGCCGTGTATGAAGTATGTCATGAGTCCCAGGAAAATCCCCATGGCCAGCGCACGTTCGTCGTTGTCTTGCATTCGACGTTGCACCCGAAATCCCAGGTGCAAACAAAAGCCCAGCATGCCAATCACAAAGCCCAGGCCAAGAACACCCTGTTCGGCTAAGGGCCCCAAATATTCGCTGTGTGCATTTCCTCCATCTGCATTATTGGTGCTGATGATGGTGCGGTCCTCCGCCCGTTGAAAGGGGGCGTAAATAAATTGATAGGTACCACCTCCCCAGCCAGTCAAGGGCCTTTCCCGGAACATGGCCAGTGCTGCATTCCACCGGTTCAACCGTTCCAGGTTGGATGCGTCGCTGGACACATTGGAGATGGACTCGACGTGCTCTGTTAAGTCGTCCGAAGAGTCTTGATCATTCCGTTGCAGTTGAATCAGAAGAGAATCTTGAGCAATCCAGACAAATCCAATCAGGAGCATTCCAATGGTTAACAACGTTCGCAGTCGGAACCCCAATTTCATCAACCCCCAGAGCACTCCAGCAGCAGCAAGAGACACCCAGGCTGCCCGTGTGTAAGAAAAAACAATGCCGACAACGAGCGTGCCCAAGGCGAGGATTAGCAAGGCTTTAATAAACGCTGAGAAGCGCTTCCAAGTGAGCAGCGCGAGCATGGGAGGGATGACCATCGCGAGCGCAGCGCCATAGGATGTATGGTCTTTGTAGAAAGGCTTCATGACCCAGTGGCCAGCATCCTTTTCAAATCCAAATCCTGCATGGCGAACCAAGGTGTAAATGACCACTGCACAGAGGGGCATTACATAGGCCAAAACGTACTGATGCCGCAGCTTGGGCAGATGCAGAAAAAAGTGACCGAGAATGAAGAAAAACCCCACTACAAACCACAGCCTAGCCACCATGAATTTGAATGATACCAAAGGAAATGAGCTAACCAAGGTGGTCAAAAAGAGCCACAGAATGGACAGGCCAATCCACCAGGCGAAAGGGTGTCCCAAAAGACGGGCATCGACCGGCCAACCTCTCACCGAGCGAAACAAAAACAACACGAGTAAGCCGGCCAACAGGGGCTCCGTGGGCAGATACACCCCCAGGCCTCCCAATTCCAGTTCTTCCAAGTTGATGCTCAATGGCACAGCAGCTACCAGGACCAATATCAGGGCATGAAGTCGAGCGAAAGCCATCCAGGCGAAGAGAGCAGCCAACGGCAACAATGCGAGCCAAGGGAATTCGAAATACACGCATACGGACAACACAACGGCATAGAGACCGATGGCCAAATAAGCGGAGTTGGGCCGGGAGGTGGGCACAGTTTAGGCGGCCGGTGAGTCCTTAAGGTTCTCTGCTGCGAGCAACGCTAACAGGGCAAAGATCAGCGTGCTGGTGACACTCATGACCACAATTAGCCACCGAATGGGTTTGGATTTCTTATCGGCAGGAGCCGCGTTGTCCACAACGAAAGCGGAAGGCATTTGTGTTTCTGCATCGAGCTTCATCAGTTCAAAACGCTTTTTTAGAATGGCTTCTCTTTCATAGGCCGCTTCGATGAGGTTCGAGAGTTTATTGAACTCATTGGCAAATTTCGAAATTTGGGCCATCTGTTTGCGAATTTTTTCTGCATTGGCCGATGCCCCCTTCGCCATTGCTGTTGCGTATTGTTCGTTTAAGCCTTCGATTTGCGTTGCGAAATCATACACGCCTAATTCATACAAACGACCTAAGTCGTCTTCCATTGATGTAATTTCTTGCTGAACCTGTTCCAGTGATTTCTTTGCGTAACCCATGGCTTCTCCTGCCCGGTCATTCCGCAATTTATTGGCTACAGAATCTGCCAAAAAAGCAATGTCATTGGCCATGTCCGCCGCTTGTTGAGGAATTCGATCCAAGACACTGACTTCAATCGAGCCGTATCGAGTCAATTGCGCGTCTACATTTGAGTTGTATTCCTTGCCCAAAAGTGATTGGGAACCTGGCTCTCCTTGGACGATGTCGTAGTGACTCCACAGGTTGTATTTTTCTATGATCCGCGAGCGAATGCGATCCGAATTCAGAATTTGCAGCAGGCGTTCCGCGTCTTCTGTCTCCCCATATTCAAGGAGGTCATTTCGCTTGACTTCTTCATAGAACTGTTCGCCAATGGAGTGCTGTGGGGTGGCGAACATGATGACAGTGGACTTGAATTGTTCTTCCATCATCAGGGCCGCGATGGATGATAGGACCAAGGCCGCAGTTCCGATGACTGCGAAGGTTCGGCGTCGGTCGAAAATAAATCGCAGCAAATGTGTTGAGTCAAGATTGGAATCGGACGTGTTCATCTTTTCGATTGGGCTATGAGTCGGCAAAGGTATTCATCTTGTCAGATAGCAAGGTACTTACGGATCTGTAGTTCGTAACTCCGGGCAAAAGGCCTGCAGCCAAACAACAAGCGAGGCATGCCATGGTCATCCCTTCGGATGCATCAGCCCAACGCGAGAACGCAGCACATATTGCACCGGCTGATGCGGAATGAATCAATACGGTCTTGGCAATTTTCCACCAAATTTGGCCGCGATGGGCAGCCATGGCCAGAGCTGTCTGCAGTCCAACAACGATCAATTGGGTGAGTGCGCTGATCGCAGCGCAACCAATGCCCGCATTGTGAGCTTCGGCATGCGTCAGCCAATACGCATTCAGGCCGATGTTCAGAACTGCTCCTAAAAACGCCAATTGATTGAGTCGCTTTAAATCACCCCTGGCCGTGAGCAAGGTGCTGAAAACATAGCCCTGCGCAAAAATAGCGAAGGACAGCATGAGCCAAGGTAGCACGGGGCTTGCCGCTGAAACTTCCTCGGAATAAAAGACACCTAGAAACGGGGTTGGAAAGGTAAAAGCCACCCAAGCAACACTTCCCCCGCCGATCGCCAGCAACTGACTCACGGCTGTCGCTAAGGGTCTGACATCCTGTTTTTCGCGGAGCATGCGCGTGAAGTAGGGCAGCAGAAGCGTTGCGAAAAGGAAGCCAATCATGTTGGCAGCTTCAAAAAGCCGATACCCCATGGCGTACCAACCTGCCTGCATGGCTCCATTGGGTGCCAGGCGTTCGAGCATAATAGCGTCCACGCGGTGGTACGTCATCATCAGCAGAAAGAGGAGGGCATAGGGCCAACTTTCACGCAGATTCTCCCAAAATGGCATCGGGGACTTGGTGAGATCTGCAACCCGGTGGTCGTTTCGGGTTCTCATGAGTCGCCAATACCCGACGGAAAATGAGATGGTCAAAGCGCCGGTGGTGCCGGCTAAGAGCCATTCGATTGCGAAAAAATCTTGGCTCCAAAGCAATGTGCCCATGGCCAATAGCAGTAAAGCTCGATCGGTTACTGACACCCAAGCATCTGCTATGTGAGCAGCTGTAGCCTGTAAGCCCGCCCGGACGTACAAAACAGCACTGAGCAGGGCCTGATTGAGTCCAATCCAGAGCAGCCATTCTAAGGATTCGCCGCGGTATCCTAGCAACCAGCCGATGCTCATTAAAACTCCTAGGTACAGCGGGAACAGCCCTAGTTTGGTTCGCCAGCCAGATTGATAGCGCCCATTGATTTCGAACGGTGTCTTTGAAACCAGCCGAGTCATGTGATTGGCCAACCCCGCATCCAATAAAATGTTCAGTAACACGCCCAGACTGAGCAACGGGAAATAGCTTCCCCATGCTTCCGGCCCCACCACGTCCTGGATTTTTGCGTCCACCATCAAGAGGTATGCTGGCTTGATGAGCAGGTTCAGAGCCATCAGCCACGTGAGGTGAGACAGAAATTTCTTCAAAACAGGTGTTTCAGTTTTCCATGCAAAGAACGGCATATGCTCCGCAGAATTGTCACCTATCTTCGCGGGAGATGGCTCGAATCGCACTTAACGCACGACTGCTCGTGGCAAATCGATTGGAAGGAATCGGTTGGTTCACGTACGAGTGTTTCCGTCGAATCATCGCTGAGCACCCTGAGCACGAGTTTCGACTCCTCTTTGATCGTCCTCCTCATCCTGAGTTTGATTGGGGAGAGAATGCCTCTTCTGTGCGACTGTGGCCGCCCGCTCGACGTCCGTTTTTGTATGATTGGTGGTTTGACCGCAGTGTCGCGCGTGAATTGAACAAGTGGCGAGCAGATGCCTTTGTTTCCGCCGATGGCATGCTATGTCGCCGCACGAGTGTTCCGCAATTAGCCGTTTTTCATGACTTGAATTTCATGCATCATCCAGAATGGATGCCCTCAAGAGAGGCCCGGTATTACAGGACGCGGTTTCCTGAATTCGCGAAACGGGCTGAGCGTGTCGCCACTGTTTCTCAATTTTCCAAGGAAGACATCGCGGTGCAGTTTGGGATCGCGTCATCCAAAATTGACGTGGTTTATAACGCACCATCGGAAATGTACCGTTCTTCGACAAAGTTGGAAGCTATGGAGGCTGAGCAGCATTTCGCCCAGGGTAGTCCCTATTTCATTTTTGTCGGGAGTTTGCATCCTAGAAAGAACATGAAGGGGTTGCTCGAGGCTTTTCGGTTGTACCGCAATTCAGGCGGTATTAATCATTTGGTTGTGGTGGGTGGGTCCATGTGGAAGGGGGAGCAAGTAAAGGCCGATTCCGTTCATTTCGTCGGACGCTTGGGCAGAGACGAATTGCCTATGGCAATGGCAGGCTCCCAAGGGCTGGTCTTTGTTCCTTGGTTTGAGGGGTTTGGCGTTCCTATTGTTGAAGCTTTTGCGAGCGGTGTTCCGGTGATTGCGAGCAACGCAACGGCTATGCCCGAGGTATGTTCAGGTGCTGCTGCAACGTTGGTCGACCCTGGTGATGCGGCTCAAATTGCCGACGCCATGATGAAGTTGGAGCGCGATCCGGTTCTTCGTGCGGATGCGATCGAGCGTGGGTTAATTCGCGCTCAGGATTTTAGTTGGGAACATTCGGCTGATGCGCTGTGGAAATCGATCATGCACATCCTGCCGCAATGAAGCTGGAGCCGTGGATCGAAAAAAACAGAGCAGAGGCAGGATGCGATGAAGCAGGCCGTGGTTGCTTGGCGGGGCCTGTAACAGCGGCCTCGGTTATTCTGTCTCCTGAATTTGCTGAAGCCTTGGTCCAAGAGGGTGTGCTCAATGATTCCAAAAAGTTATCGAAGTCCGTGCGAGATCGGCTTCGAATTGAAATTGAATTGCATGCGACCGCTTGGGCCGTTGTGCATGTGGGACCGGCTGAAATTGATGCGATCAACATCTTACAGGCCTCCCTCGCAGGAATGCGCAGGGCGGCGAGGAAATTAAACGTTAAGCCTGATTTTTTGTTGATCGATGGCAATCGCTTTGTTTCGTCGGACGACTTGCCTCAACACGCGTGCTTTGTGAAGGGTGATGGTCGTTTCGCATCCATCGCCGCGGCCAGTATTTTGGCCAAAACTCACCGGGATGAATTGATGCACAGTCTTCACTTAGAATTTCCTCATTACGGCTGGGACACAAATGCCGGATATCCCACAAAGGCGCATCGCGAGGGGATTCAAGAATCAGGACTTTCTCCCCATCACCGGAAATCTTTCCGCCAGCTATCTGGCTAAAATTCGCGTTTCTGTAAGCTTTGAGAGGTTGTATCGTTTTTTAATCACGTCGAGAACAGGTTATCAGTCGATTAACGAATTGTTGTTTTTATGCACATCTTGACGTGTTTTGTCTATAATTGAGTAGTTTGCAGGACCATTTGTCAAATTAAAACCTCTGAACATGCGTTCATTTCACCTGTTGATGGCGGCCCTCTTTATCGGGTTTGGCCTAACTGCATCCGCTCAATGTGATGTTTACATTTCTGAATATTCGGAAGGGAGCTCCTCGAATAAGTACATTGAATTGTACAATCCCACGAGTCAGCCCATTGATCTTTCTCAATATGCGATTGCCTCTGTAAGCAATGAGCCGACGACAGTCGGTGTTCATGAATATTGGAACACCTTTACCGAGGGAGCTACCATTGCACCTGGAGACGTATATGTTTGGGCCAATGGAAGCAGCGACCCTGCCATTATCGCCGAAACAGATCAAACGGGCAGCGCATTCTTCAATGGAGATGACGGCTACGCTCTTGTTTTCGGTACGGAAGACAGCTATGTTTTTGTGGACATCATCGGAAATTTTGAAGGCGACCCCGGATCTGGATGGGAAGTGGCCGGCGTGCCAAACGCAACGAAGGATCACACCCTTGTTCGAAAGTCCAACGTGACGCAAGGTATCGGTTATGATTGGGCCGCATCCGCGGGTACGAATGCCGATGATTCTGAATGGATTGTTTACGACCAAAATACATGGGGCTATTTGGGTGCCCATGACTTCACGGGGACTTGCGGCGCAGCAGTACCAGGATGCACCAACGCGAATGCGACCAATTATGATCCTGCGGCTACTGAGGATGATGGCTCGTGTTTGTTTGACAATGCCTGCAACGTCGATGGTGTCGTCGTGGCAACGGGTTCTTACTACTACAGTCCACAGGATCTATCGATTGAGATTGGTACGACCGTTGTTTGGGAAAACATGGGAGGCTCTCACAATGCAAATGGTGTGACGAATACCATCACGGATGAGCCGTTTGGCAACCCAGAGGATTTTTATTTCTCACCAGTCGGTGGCTCGCAAACGGGCACGTGCATTGGCAGCCACACATTTACTATTCCAGGAGTGTATTCCTATGATTGTTCTGTTGGAACACACGCTGCCCTTGGGATGGTCGGAACGGTAACGGTTGGAACGGGTGGATGCACCAACGCCGCCGCACCCAACTACAATGAAGCGGCAGATTTCGATGATGGTTCTTGCCTCGAAGTCATGACTACTGCAATAGCGGCCATTCAAGAAGGTCAATTAACAGACACGTACACTGGAACTACGGTCGTGACCAACGGTGTGGTAACAGGTGTCTTCGGGAGTTTGGTAAGTCTGCAAGATGGACAAGGTCCCTACACCGGAATTTGGATGTACGGTCCGAATGTACCCGTTGTTGTGGGCGATGCGGTAGAGGTTACGGGAACCGTATCCGAGTACTTCGGCTTGACTCAACTGACAGGAGTATCGGTTGTCATCACGGCGCAAAATGCGGATTTACCGGCAGCTGAAGCGCTGAGCACAGCTGCAGTGGCTTCGGAAGAACAATGGGAAGGCGTTTTGGTCCAAGTCACGGGTGATGTGAGTACAGAAAGCCTTGGATATGGAGAATGGGGAGTTGACGATACATCAGGAGAATGTGTGGTTGACGATCGTGGATACGACGCCATCGCGACAGGAAATGTGACAGCTGGAAGCACATGGCAAGTGACAGGTCCTTTGGACTACGCGTATGGAGCTTTCAAAATTCAACCGCGTTCTGAAGCAGATGCATTGTTATATGGATGCACAAACAGCAGTGCTGCAAACTATAACGACGGTGCCGGAATCGACGATGGTTCGTGCGAATTTTCGGGTGAGACCTGTGGTGTTTTCTTCTCTGAATATGCGGAAGGAAGCAGCAACAACAAGTACCTTGAGCTGTATAACCCTACGGCATCGACGGTCTTTTTGAGCCAGTACATTATGGGTAACTGCAGCAATGGTTGCGATACGCCAGACGATCCATTCGTGAGTAACCAATTTGACTACTTCACGTTTAACTTTCCTTTTGACGCCGAGATTGCACCGGGAGGAACTTACATCGTTGCACATCCATCATCCGCCCAAGAAATTTTGGACCTAGCCGACATTACCTATTCGTACCTCTCCAATGGAGACGACGCGTACGGTTTGTTTGAACTGGCCGGTGCAGATACGATGTTGGTGGATTTGATTGGTTTGATTGGTCCGGACCCCGGTTCAGGTTGGGAGGTTGCTGGACAGGCAAACGCCACACAAAACAATACGTTGGTTCGAAACGAATTCGTTTTTGCTGGTAATGGCGGAGATTGGGAAATGTCCGCAGGCACCAACGAACTGGATTCCGAGTGGACTGTCCTCGATCAGGATGACTTTTCTGATTTGGGCATGCACACATTCTCTGGAAGTTGCGCGGCATCTACAGCTGGCTGCACGGATCCATTTGCGATCAACTATGATGAGAACGCAACATCAGACGATGGTTCATGTGTTTACATTTCGAACTACACCATCCAGGAGATTCAGTCCGGCGGATTGAGCGGTCAGATGCAAACTTCAGGAATTGTTACGGCTGTTTACCCTCCAACCGGTGGGTTGGCAGGACAAGCATCGTATGTTATTCAAGACGGTACAGGTGCTTACTCAGCGATTTGGGTTGTTGGGACCGGTGTTGCCGTGGGAGATGAATTGAGCATCTTAGGAAACGTTTCGGAAGTGTATGGCTTGCGCCAAATTCAGGCGGCTACCCCAGAGATCTTGTCTTCGGGTAACACCTTGCCTGCAGAAGAAGTATTGGCAACGGCGGCCATCAATGATGAGCAATGGGAGTGTGTTTTGATCAGCATGACCGGTGAATGCGCGAACGCAGACGCGGGCTATGGTGAATGGCACCTGAATGACGGTTCTGGTATCGGTGTCATCGATGACATCGGCTACGATGCGATCGGAGACTCGTTGACTGCTGATGGAGGTGCGACCTACGCCCCTGTTTTGGAAGAGGGGCGCAGCTACCGCGTGGTTGGACCGAATTTTTATGCCTATGGCGCTTGGAAGTTGCTCCCACGGGATGCGGCTGATGTCGTGCGCTTGGGTTGCACAACCGCATCTTTCAGCAATTACGACGAGTATGCTCAGGAAGACGACGGATCTTGCATTGATTTACCAGGTTGCACAGATGTTGCAGCGGATAACTACGATCCAGCTGCAACCATCGATGATGGATCATGTATCATCAGCGGCTGCGACGACCCTGCAGCCTATAACTATCAAGAAGGCGTGACAAATGCGACCAACGATGAATGCTACTACACGTTGCCAGCAATGGTCATCAACGAGATTCACTACAATCCGTGCAGCACGCAGGGTGACGATTTCGATTACGAATTCGTTGAGATTTACTATGCTGGTGATGCGGCGGTTGAAATCGGTGGATTTGAATTTTACAATTCAGCCAGTGGTGCTCCGCAATTGGGCTATGTATTCCCAGAGGGGACTACCATCAACCCCGGTGAGTACTTCTTGATGACCGTTTCAGATGCTGGAACGGCAAACTACAGTGATTTGGGTGTTCAAGTCTTCCAGATGGATTTGGGTAACTTCTCCAACAGCGGCGAAGCGGTGAGCCTTGAGGATGGCTTCGGAAACATGATTGATTCAGTTGATTATGACGACGGATCACCATGGCCGGCTCAAACGGTTGCCGTATTGGGCAATGTTTTGGTCCAAAGTCCTGACGGCGGATGTTCGAGCTTGGAATTGATTCAAACAGATTTGAACAACGATGATCCGAACAACTGGCAGGCGAGCTGGGTAGATAACGGAACTCCGGGCGCAGCGAACTCCTCTGCATTTGGGTGTGTCGATGCGACTGCATGCAACTACAACGATGGAGCATTCTTTGACGACGGTTCTTGCACGTATGATTGCTACGGCTGTGTATATGCCGATGCGACCAATTACGATGCAGCTGCGACCATGGACAATGGCTTGTGTGAATTCGATTTCACCGATGATTGTCCTGCAGATGTGAACGGTGATGGCCAGGTGGGTACACCTGACTTACTGTTCTTCCTCTCTCAGTTTGGATCGGATTGCCCTGAATAAGGAAATTAGCACGAGATGAAGAAAAGGCGTCCCTGGATGGGGCGCCTTTTTTTATGCTCGATGATTCCTTTGCCTCTCGTTGATACCGCGTTCTTAAGGCTTGGCTACCGCGTAAGTGAATACTTCATTAGAAGCATTTAAATCTCGATCGAAGAGCATGATACGGAATCTCATGGAATCGTACTCGGTGTTCAAATACCATGAATTCATGTCGATGGCGATGGTGCCATTCTGGGCTGGATTCTGCCCAGTGGGCGCAGCCGGTGGAACCCGATAATAGAATGGAATCTGGCCTGCTTCAGGGTCCAAGTTGACCTCGACCCATAGTCCCTCTCGCAATTCTTGGTATTCACACTTCAAATTTTGATGGTGCTCACAGGACGCGCAAAAAGGAGGTATGGTATCGCCTTGGGCTAACCCCATGTTTCCATCTCCATCAGAAAAACGAATAATCAATTCTCGTCCTCCGCTCGCTTGGACATCGAATGACTGGAATTCGATGATGGGCTCGTCTGGAAAATTAGATTCAGGAAGGCAGCTAACAAAAGGCAGGAGCAGCAGGCACATCGAAGGTGCGAGCCGCCTCTGAAACGAGTAAACGATGAATTTCGAATGGAACATTGGGTTCAAAGCTACGGAATCCGGAACTTCGCGGTGCGGTTACGCCGACGTGAAATGATGCAAAATCAAGCCCGTACGTTCGAAAAGTTGCATGCACTTAGAAATGAGATGCGTGACATGGTGGCCCATGGAGGCCATTGGGATGATTTTGCCTTGCGTGTTTTTCGCTTCCAAGCGGAGTGCAATGGTCTATACGGAACGTTCGTAAAATTGCGCGGAGTGAATCCAGATCATGTTGGATCGATAGAACAAATTCCATTTTTGCCTGTCGAATTTTTCCAAACCCATCGAATTTCTGTATTCCCAGAGACGTTGCCGAACGAGAAGGTCTTCTTGAGTTCAGGCACTTCGGGTCAAATCCGCTCCCAACACGTTGTCGACGATATAGGGTGGTATGATGACATGGCAGAACAAGGATACAAGACGACGTTAGGATCCTTGGATGATACGGCCTTTTTTGGGCTACTCCCTGGTTACCTGGAGCGCGGGCAATCTTCGCTTGTCCACATGGTTCGGAATTTCATGAGTCGGACCGGCGTGAAAGATCCCGATCAGCGCTTCTTTTTGAAGGATTTCGCTGGATTAGAAGGCGCACTAATGGAGTTGAAGCAGGAGGGAAACGGAACAAGAAAAGTCTGCATCATCGGTGTTACCCATGCTCTGTTGGGCTGGGCTGAGCGGGAATCAGCAATAGCTTCGAATTGGCCAAAACTGCAGATCAGGATTGTGGAGACCGGAGGGATGAAAGGGCAGGGTCCCGAGCGCATCCGTGCTGAAGTGCACAGCTTGTTGGCGCCGCTTAGCACAGGAGGCGTAACTGGCAGCGAATATGGGATGACGGAAATGCTCTCCCAAGCTTGGTCAAAGAAGAATGGACGATTTGAATCACCTCCGTGGTTGCAAATTTGGATTGGGTCGATGTCGGATCCCGGTGATTGGCTGACTTCTGGTCGCCAAGGACGGATTCATGTCATGGATTTGACCAACCTATCGAGCTGCTCTTTTTTGGCAACAGGCGATCTGGGAAGGCGATTTGACGACGGTAGCTTTGAAGTGCTTGGTCGATTTGACCACGCGGAAGTCCGCGGGTGCAATCTGATGACGGTGGAGTGAAATGACCGCAGGGGATCAGTCACACTGCACCAAAAAATAATTTTTCTTTCCGCGCTGGACCAAGATGTGGCGACCACTGATTAAGTCCTCACCCGACACAATGGTGTCTTCGCTGACTTTGACCTTGTTAATGGAGATGCTGTTTTCCTTCAGGGCACGGCGCGCTTCGCCTTTCGAGCTGAGAAATCCGGTGAATTCGGATAAAAAGTCAATGACGGGAATGCCAGACTCGATTTGTGCCGTGCTCAGCTGAGCCTGAGGGACTCCCTCAAAGACACTCAGAAACTCGGACTCCGGCAAGGCTTCGATGCTTTCTTTGCTCGACTTTCCGAACAAAAGCTGGGAAGCGGCAATGGCCGTTGCCAAATCGGCTTCACTGTGCACGCGGGCTGTTATATCCTCTGCCAACGCTTTCTGCAAAATTCGCTGTCCCGGATCGGCGGCATGTTGCGCTTCGAGGACTTCAATTTCTTCTTGTGACTTGAGGGTGAAAATGCGGATGTACTTGCTCACATCCTCATCCGCAGCGTTAATCCAATACTGATAAAACTTGTAGGCCGACGTCTTTGCTTTGTCTATCCAAATGTTTCCACCTTCGGACTTTCCGAACTTGCTTCCGTCGGCTTTTGTTATCAGGGGCGCAGTAACTGCAAAAGCGTGTCCTCCACCCATTCGACGAATCATTTCGGTTCCGGTAGTGATGTTGCCCCATTGATCGGATCCACCGAATTGAACCTGGCAGTTGTGGTTTTTCCAGAGGTGAAAAAAATCATAGCCTTGCACTAATTGGTAACTGAATTCCGTAAAGCTCATGCCGGATTCCAAGCGTTTTTTGACGCTGTCCTTGGACGTCATATAATTGACTGTGATGTGCTTGCCGACGTCACGAATAAAGTCCAAGAATTTAAACTCCTTGAACCAATCCGCGTTGTTGACAACGCACGCGGCGTGGTCGCCATCAAAGTCTAAGAATTGTTCAAGCTGTGCTTTCTGACAGGCTAAGTTGTGATGGATTTGGTCTACATCTAACAGCTGTCGCTCAGCGGATTTTCCGCTGGGGTCGCCGACCATTCCAGTCGCTCCGCCGACCAGTGCAATGGGGTTGTGTCCCCCGCGCTGCCAATGCACGAGCATCATGACGGGCACCAAATTTCCAATGTGCAGTGAATCGGCGGTAGGGTCAAATCCGACGTAGCCGGTGACGTTGCCTTTCGAGAGCAATTCTTCGAGTCCGGGCGTCATGTCATGCAACATGCCCCTCCAACGCAATTCATTGATGAAATCCATGATGGCCAAAGATAACGTCTTGGTTTATTCCATGAGCCGTATCAAAGGACTTTCAATAAGGCCTCCAGTGCGATGGACCGTGATCCTTTGAGGAGAATGCTCCGTTGGAATGGGGGATGTTGTTCAAAATGTTCGCAAACGAGCGCTGTCGATGAAAATACAGTAACGTTCTGCCCCATTGTCTGCTCGGCTGCTCGAGCAAAAAGCGGCCCCACGGTGACAACGTCAAACCCTCGTTTAATCGCAGCATCGAGGATTTCCATGTGAGCCTCTTCTGCAAAAGCGCCCAGTTCGCCCATGTCTCCGATGATGCACAGCCCGTTTGAATGATCTTGTCCGGTGCTTGCTTCTTTTTGGAATGTTTCAAAAGCGGCATGCATGCTGCTGGGGTTGGCGTTGTATGCGTCCAGCAAAACCCGGTTGGAATTCGTGTGATGCCACTGCGAACGGTTGTTGGTCGGTAAATAGCGTTCGATGGCCGTGGTGCATTCCGTTGATGAAATTCCCAGATAAAGTCCAATGGCGATGGCACTCAGAATATTCTCTCTGTTGTGTTGACCTGCAATTTGAACGTTCATCGGCCCATGTATTTGACCGCTTAAATCTTCCCATGTGAACTGATTCTCAGACATCACTTCACGAACAAACGGAGCATGGCCTGCTAGGCCGAACAGGTATCGCTTGAGGTCGTGGCTAATGCGCATCAATTTGGGATCTGCGGCATTGACAAACACGGTATCCGCATCCCCCGATTTTCTAAAGAAATCGAACAGTTCGCCTTTTCCTTTGAGCACTCCATCTTCACTGCCAAACCCTTCTAAATGGGCACGACCTATGTTGGTGATGAGTCCCATGGTTGGTTCGGCGATGGAAGCGAGGAGAGCGATTTCTTTTTGTGCATTTGCCCCCATTTCGATGATAGCTACATCCGGTTCCTTTGGACTGGCGAGAAGGGTGAGAGGAACTCCGATTTCATTGTTGAAGTTTCCATTCGTCGCGTGCACATGTGGGAATCCGGCCTCGAGCACACACTTGATCAATTCTTTTGTGGTGGTTTTGCCGTTGCTACCGGTTAAGCCAATGACAGGACAGGTCCACTGCCTGCGATGCCATCTGGCGAGTGATTGCAGCGCAATCAGTACGTCGGGAACAAGCAGATAGCGGGGATCATCCTGGTTAACAAGGTCTACTTCGTCCACAACTGCAGCAGAGCAGCCTTTTTGAAGGGCTTGATGAGCATAGGTATTCCCATTGAAGTTGTCACCCTTCAGAGCAAAAAAAACTTGACCGGGTCCAGCCGTTCGGGTATCTGTGGTGACGCCTTCGGAACGCTGGAATACGTCCAGAAGACGAAGGAGGGCGGGATCATCGTTGGATAGTAACATGCGAGGTTCGATCAAGCTCATGTTTAAAATGAGAAAGCCCCGCAACAAGGCAGGGCTTTTTCAAATTCAGTGCAAGGGGAATCTTCAACGCGGAGCGTTCAACGTTTGAGAACCCACACGGTCCATGGCGCATCGGAAACCGATGGCTGCAGACGCATTGTCTTCATCGAGGAAGCGACGTGTTCCGGGACTGAGCCAGTAGCTGCGATCGTTCCAGCCGCCGCCTTTGTACACACGGGCCCGGTTGTTGATAAGGGATGTTTTCCCATATCCGTACATCGTCTCGTTCTTTTTCCCGGGGGATTGGAAATCGGGATCGCTGTACCGAATACTGGATTCAAAATCACCATCTAAGTGGTCAATGTTATCCGCTTGTCGGTAGTTGTCTCGGCCAAGGCTTTCTTCGACGGTGACATCTCGGTAGCGGAGTTCGCCGGGGCTAGCTTCTACATTGCGAACAAACAAATCAAGCAGGTCCGCTGCAATTAATTCGTCGCTGTCCGTGACCAACTCTTTGGCCTCTGAGATCTGCTCTTGTCCTTCTTCGAGTCGCTTCAATTTGATCTCTTCCTTCGCCGCTTCAATAGCAGTGAAGATGTTCATCACCAAGTTTTCTTCTTCCTTCGTGAAATTTTTTCGTGCGGCTTTTTCATAAGCGGTCAAATCGGACTCGAGTTCAGCAATGTCATACACGACGAAATCGTATTTGTCGGCCAATTCACCTTCAGCATTACGCTGGGTTGTTTGGTAAACATTTCCACGGAACGGCCTGAATTCCTCTGCATCAACAGAATTGTAAGGTCGATAAACATCCATGACCCATTCGTTCACGTTTCCAGCCATGTTGTACAAGCCGTAGTCGTTTGGCATAAATTCATACACAGGAGCCGTAGCTGCTGCTCCATCGTTAAGAGAGCCCGCGACACCCATGTAATCTCCGCGTCCCCGAACAAAGTTGGCGTTCATGCCCCCATAGCTGCGCCCTCTCGAATCATCATCCCGTGTGTAATGACCATCCCACGGGTACGTGCGGCGATTGGAAATTAATTCGGCGTATGAATTACCGATTAATCCCAAGGCAGCATACTCCCACTCTGCCTCGGTTGGAAGGCGATATGCGGGTTGGAAGAGGCCGTCTTCAAATCGGACATTCCGCGCTCCAGAAGAGCCAGGTCGCAAGTCTGTCAATCCTTCCGTTACAGTCTCGGGGGTGTATTGCCCAGCTAGGTAGGTGTCCGTGGTGAAGAACTCCTCGTCGATTTGGGCTTCTGGGCTGTGCGCGATCAGTCCTTCACGAACAAGTAATTGCTCGTTCACCCGATCGGTGCGCCACTTGCAAAAGTCATTTGCTTGGTTCCATGAAACGCCGACAACCGGGTAATCTTGGTAGGCGGGATGACGCAGATAGTAATCTACGTAAGGTTCGTTAAAGGCTAGTTTTTCTCTCCATACCAATGTATCAGGCAAGGCACGTAAGACGACTTCTCTATATGTATCGCCATAAACGCGATTTAACCAGTGCAAGTATTCGAGCCAAAACGAGTTGGTGACCTCCGTCTCGTCCAAGTAAAAGGAAGGTACAGTTACTCGTCGTGGAATGTTATCCCAGTTGGACGTCAAGTCGTCTTCGATTTGACCCATCGTGAATGTTCCGCCTTCGATAAAGACAAGTCCTGGGGCTGTTTCTTGCTCGCCGTAAGGTCGACGTTCAAAACCGCCATTGGCGGTGTCGTTATAAGCCCATCCGGTTGCTCCAGATCGCTCAGGTGTGCAGCCTGAAAGGATCCAGCCAGAGGCGAGGAATCCAAAAGCTATGAACTTCCAATTCATGGTATTGAGGGTTCGTGTGGGTTTCATGCAGATTGTAGGTTTGCAGCGGGTGCTGCTCTAGTTAAACTAGAATGAGGGACAGTTTATTGTTCGGAATTTCGATCGCTTCCCTCGGCAATCGAACTGAATGGTCATGCTAATTTCGTGAGCACCTCCTGTGGCAGGCGTTAATTCTGATACAGTCAAGTCATAGCTATAGCCGAACTGCACAACATCAGATTTAATGCCCAATGTTACGATGAATGCATCCCGGTAATCCGTGAACATAATTCCACGGTACCAGATGCCACCGACCAATGGGCCTTTGTTTACATACAGTCCCACATTCAACTGCTGAAATTCGCCTTGGCGACGGTACAGTATATTCGGGGAAATGGTCGATTCAATACCAGTCACAGAGCGTTGTAAAGGCAAAACGGCTCCAGCATGCACGGTGTATTTCATAGGCAAGCGGCTCATTCCTACCACAAGCGATTCGTTGGGCTCATTCAAATGATGGACGGCCATCCCGAAGTAGTATTTATCCGTGAAGCCTAAGATTCCGGTACTAAAGTCAACGGTTTGAACCATGCCTCCGCGAGGGATGTCCTGGGTCTCATAGATGAATCCTCTTCGAGGGTCAATCATATCCCCAAAAGTCAAGCGTCCCCAATCCAATGCTTTCTGCATATAGGTGACTTGCATTGCTGCTTTGATGGAGAGCTTGCGCGTCACAGCCTGCTGATAACTGTAAATGCCACTTGCTGTGGTGGTGCTGAGAGTGCCCCGCCCGGCTTGGTCATTCATCACGATGAACCCCAATCCTCCAGATAAAGTTTCTACATGTTGGTCATAAGCCGCTGATGTGGTCACAAATGAACCACTCATGGCTGGCCACTGGTTTCTGTACGCCATGGTCAGGCGCGGGCACCGCGCAGAACCAGCGAAAGCCGGGTTTAAGTACAGCGGATTGGCAAAGTACTGCGTGAACTCAGGGTCTTGAGCGGATGCAGTCGAACTCGTTAAAGTCCAAAAAGACGTTGCCAAAAACAGGGCAATAGCGGGGATTGCTAGGATTTGCTTCATGAAAATGATTCCCAATGAATTTACAAGAATAAGAAAAAATCGAATGCGCACCCGAAAATCAATCGGAACTGAAACAATCAGATGCCCATACTATTTCTAGTTAACGAGCGTTGTGGCCTTTGCGTTGCATCTTGTTTTGTTCCAACTTCGCGTTTTATTGTTTTTGCCGCCAACGATCCACCATATCTATGTCAAAACAGTTCATTTTAATTTGTGCAGTGATTGCCGCTTCAACGGGTACTCTGCGATCCCAGGTTACGGAAGTCATAGAATCACAGTTTATGCTTGATTGGATAGAGGATGAGTCCTTAGCACCTGTCGGCCAATGGGTTGTTAAAGACGGGTTTTGGCTGGAAGAGATTCCTTGGGGGGTATTCGAAGTGAATTGGCCACCGGAATGGGGGCAGGGGCAAGAATTGGTCGCCGATGAAACATGGATTCCCCTCGATATTCAAACGTTGACTTCACGCCAGATTCACTTGCTCGAAAAAGAGGACGAGCAAGGTTTTTGGGACCTTTCGCGCACGGGTTTTGGAGCTCAATGGGTAGGTCCTGTGATGAGATGGAATGCATCCTTGCAGCAATTTGAGCGGCTGATAATGTTGGAATCTGCGTTTGGGAGGTTTCCAGGAGAAGAAAATACACCGCACCTGCACATGGTAAGCCGAACCAGGGATTGGCCGGAAACCAGCCCGTTGGATTCGGAAGATGTTTTGCGTTTGTCCATTGGAGGCGATGGTTTGTACAAAATTGACCGAGCTTGGATAGCTGAGGCAGGATTCAATCCCGATACGCTAGATCCCGGTAAGGTGAATATTTACGGCAATGGCGGTCGCTTGATGCCCATGGACAATAGCGAGGATCGCCCACTTGGCCTCCAAGCCGCGTCGGCTTGGTTTGAAGGCGATGAAAACGGACAGTGGGATGAGGGAGAGTTTTTCGTTTTTTGGGCGAACGGACCGCATGATATTGGCCGCAACAATGCCGACACAGGTTGGGAGCATGACCGCCACGCTTACGAAGATGTGGCTCATTACTTCCTGCATCTTGACGATGAGGCCTCTCCCGCTCGCATTGAAACGAGTCCATGGATCGCTGAACCATCCGATACGCTGATAGACCGATACTGGAATGTTCAATTCCACGAACAAGAATTGGATAGCCCCAATCGTTCTGGGCGAGAGTGGTTCGGTGAGTCTTTTGGAACGGTGAATGCGCGGACGTTCAATTTCAACACCCCGTTTGCAACCGAAACGCCAGGCGTTGTTCATTTCCGTGTTGCCGCGCAATCCATGGGGGTTTCCAGTCCGTTTGAGGTCTCCGCGGGTCAACTGCTGCTGGAGGCATCTCCATCGTATACCAGTGCAACATCCACGAGCAATGTGGCGAATTTGGCGAGTGCGACGGGGACGGGGTTCATCGCCGATGAGACGGGGGTGGATGCGGAAGATGCACGGGTCTCTGTAAATGTGACGTTTCAGCCGTCCGTGGAGGAAGCTATGGGGTGGTTGGACTACATTCGGGTAGAGCAAGAATGTCATCTAAGGCTTTTAGATAATTCCCTTCATTTTCACGCTCCTCAGGTCGGTCAAGGCATCGCAGAATACGCCATGAACGGGACGGACGAGCTGACACGCATTTGGGAGATAACCACACCCACAGTCCCCGTGGAACTTTCTTCAGGATGGGCAGCCGGTGTAACGAGTTGGAAAGCTCATTCCGATACGCTGCGCAGATTTGTGGCATTTCGAGGCGATAATTTCCCAAAACCTGCGTTTGATGGGGTGGTCGAGCCGACCAATTTGCATGGGGTAGAACGAGCGGATTTGGTCATCGTGACTCGGCCTTTGTTTATGGAAGCTGCCCAGCGTTTGGCCAACTTGCATGCAGATGAAGGCCTGACGGTACTTCTGACCACTCAGCGTGCGGTGTTTGATGAATTCTCCAGCGGCAGTGTGGATCCCACGGCAATCAAAATGTTGATGATGATGTTGCGAGACCGGTCCTTGGAAGGAGGATGGGAACCGCCTCGTTATCTTCAGTTATTTGGGGATGGAACGTTTGCCAATCGAACTAACCTGGAGGCAACTCCTTACATCATCACCTATCAATCTGAGAACTCTTTGAGCCCAACAGGTAGTTACGTGAGTGACGATTATTTCGGTTTTTTAGAAGATCAATATGGCGAAGGAATTGGCGATAAATTGGCCATTGGAGTCGGTAGAATCCCTTGCGGAACGGCTTCTGAGGCGGAAGAAATGGTCGATAAAATTGAAGCTTACTTGCAGCATCCTTCAGCCGATGCTCAAGCATCAGGTTGTATCAACGAAGGGAGTGGAGGCGACGACGGGACATGGCGTAACCTAATTTGTCTCGTTTCGGATGATATGGATGGCAACGGCGGTCCAACGGAGATTGAGCACATGGTTAATTCGGATGAGCATGCAGGAAAGATTGCGGAAAATCACCCGGAGTATGATGTGGCCAAGATTTATATGGATGCCTATCCGCAGGAAAGCACTCCGGGTGGCGAGCGATACCCCGATGCGCAAGTTGCCCTGGACCGACAGGTGCGGAATGGTGCGCTCATAGTCAACTACATTGGTCACGGTGGGGAACGAGGCTGGTCACATGAGCGGTTGCTGAATACCACGACGATACAAGAATGGAGAAACATCGACCGGATGCCCCTGTTCATGACGGCCACCTGCGAGTTGGCGCGTTTTGACGACCCGGAAGTGGAATCTGCTGGAGAAATGATGGTGCTGAACCCCAAGGGCGGAGCCATCGCCATGTTGACGACGACCCGGGTGGTTTTCAGCGGGTCGAATCAACAACTCAACCGCGCATTTTATGAGGTCGCTCTGCAGGACACGGGTGATGCACCCCTTCGATTGGGTGACATTGTGCGCGTCACCAAAAACGACCCGCAGGTGTCAAACAGCAGCAATAAGCGCAATTTCTCTTTGCTAGGAGACGTGGCGCTGCGTCTCAACTATCCTCGTGAGGAGATTCGCTTTACCGAAGTACCCGATACGCTGAAGGCGCTGGATTTGGCCTTGGTTCGGGGATATGTATCCAACACATCGGGCGATACCCTCGCAGACTTTAATGGCATCGTGCATGTCAAGGTATTTGACAAGCGATCCCAAATAACCACCTTGAACAATGACGGGGGACCCAACCCGCACTCCTTCCAAGTGTTTCGAAATGTGCTCTTCAGTGGAGTGGCCAGTGCAGAATCGGGCGTGTTTGAGTTCAGCTTTGTGGTGCCGAGGGACATCGATTACAGCTTTGGGAATGGCCGAATCAGTGCCTACGCTGTTTCCGATTCCACGGATGCCCATGGGGCGAGTGAGTCGATGGTCATCGGCGGGGTGGCCGATGCATTTTCGATCGATGACGAAGCACCGGTAGTGCAGCTTTATATCAACGACACCACCTTTGTTTCAGGGGGGCTTACCGATGAAAATCCGTGGTTGTTAGCGCGGGTTTTTGATGAAGGAGGAATTAATGCATCAGGGGCGGGCATCGGGCACGATATCAAGGCAACTATGGATGGGCAATCAGATGCGAGCATCGTGCTCAATGATTTTTATACTACAGATTTGAATACCTACCAAAGAGGAACAGTGCGCTATCCATTTGAAGAGATGGAGCCAGGCCGCCATTCCATTGAGTTGGTCGTTTGGGATGTTCAAAACAACAAGGGCACAGCGACGGTGGAGTTCTTGGTCGCAACAAGCGCGGAAGCGGCGCTTGGTCAGGTGCTAGCCTATCCAAATCCATCCGTTGATGGATTTAAATTTTCAATCGAGCATAATCAAGCTTGCCAAAACGGGGAGTTGGTGCTTGAGGTGTTTTCTTCATCGGGCCTTCAGGTTCATTACCAGTCGCTTCCATGGCACGAGGAGGGCTTCCGTGCGACGGGCCTGCGCTGGGAACCATCGGTCCCCGCAGGTGTTTATGTCTTCAGGTTAACACTTTTACCAGAGGCTGGGACACCGGTGCAATATTCTGATCAATTGGTCGTTTTACGACCGTAACCAAATGATGTACTTTTGCGTAATAAATTGCGCTACTTCGTAAGTAATGAATCACATGTTGAATACGTCTGCAATCCGAATCGCTGCCATGGCAGTGTTATTATCGGTTTTTTCCATTTCAAATGCGCAATTGACCCCTGGTGAGGTTACTCAACAAATTCAGTTGAACACGATCACCACGGCGGTTCCCTTTTTGATGATCGGACCCGATTCTCGATCTGGCGCTCTCGGTGATGCTGGAGTGGCTTTGTCGCCCGATGGGAATAGTTTGCATTGGAATCCAGCTAAAATGTCCTTTGTGGACAACGAGGTCGAGTTCAGCTTGGCCTATGCGCCATGGCTAAGGGCTCTGGTGGCCGATATGAACTTGGCTTATTTATCGGCCATTCGCCGCATCAATAAGCGTCAAGCTTGGGGCGCGGCCTTGAGGTACTTTAGCCTCGGGAACATCACCTTTACGGACGAAACGGGAACGACTATCCGTGATTTTCAGCCGGCCGAATTCAGTTTGGACATTGGCTACAGCCAAAAATTGAGTGATAAGTTTTCTGGAGGGATTGCAGGGAGATTCATCAATTCAAACTTAACCGGTGGAACCAATGTCCTTGGAGCGAATTCCAAACCTGGCCGTTCGGTCGCTGTCGATGTTAGTGCATTCTACACCAACCCCTATGCGAAGTTCCGAGGGATGGATGCAGAGTTCAATTGGGGCTTGTGCATCTCGAATATCGGTGCAAAAATGAGCTACAGCGAATCGGCTGACCGAGATTTTATTCCGACAAACCTGAAGACAGGAGCCGCGTTAAAGTTGCTCCTTGATGATTACAACAGCCTCACCTTTACGGCGGACATCAACAAACTGTTGGTGCCGACCACACCGATTTACGACCAAGAAAGTGGAGCTGACATCATCAGCGGCTACGACCCCAATGTTGGGGTAGCTACAGGCATGATCCAAAGCTTTTATGATGCGCCGGGGATTGTTGATTTTAACGACGATGGTACCTATACCATCCAGGACGGAAGTGTTTTTCGAGAAGAATTGCGTGAGTTCAACATAGGCGGTGGGGTGGAGTACTTGTTCAACGATGCTTTTGCCTTTCGCACGGGCTTCTTCAATGAGCACTACTCAAAAGGCGCGCGCCAGTTCATTACTCTGGGAGCGGGCATTAAGTACACGGTCTTTACGGTTGATTTGAGCTACCTGATCTCAACACGTCAACAAAATCCGTTGGCGAACACGTTGCGTTTCACCTTGCGTCTGCAATTTGCAGACTTGGTTCAATCCACTGGAACGGAAGATTAATTCCCACATGGCATTTCGAATTGGCTACGGCTATGATGTGCATCAACTGGCCGAGGGAGAGGAATTTTGGTTGGGAGGCCTGAAAGTACCTCACACCCATGGTGCGGTGGGTCACAGCGATGCCGATGTGCTGTTGCATGTGATTTGCGATGCACTGCTAGGCTCTCTAGCCCTTCGAGACATTGGCTTCCACTTTCCAGATACCGACCCTCAGTACAAGGGGGTTGATTCCAAAAAACTGCTACAGCATACCTACGATTTGGTGACTGAAGCTGGTTGGAAGTTGGGCAACCTAGATTGCACAGTTTGCCTTGAGCGACCCAAGCTGAGCCCGCACATCGATGCCATGCGTCAGTGCATTGCGGGATTGCTAGGTGTTGAATTGAATCAAATTAGCATCAAGGCGACCACAACGGAAAAACTCGGTTTTGTTGGTCTGGAAGAAGGTGTCAGCGCGCACGCTGTCGTTTTGATTGAACAGATTCCCTGAGGAGGAGTGCGAGAGGAGCTTTACGATCCGCTTTGACTTTCGTAGTGTCCCGGTTGTGCATCGCCATCAAAATGGACTTTGATTACCGCTGTATCCCGAAGTAAATCTACCTTGCCTATTTCGATGCGGATGATTTGGACGCCCGTGCGTTGCTGTAAATCCTTGATTAACTCATCGCGGCGACCTTCGCTGAGTAAATCTACTCGATCGTAGATGACAACTTTGGTGGCGACGTGCCGGATCGCCCACAGTCGATCCAAGGTGAATGTTATGGCCCAGACGGCCACGTTAGCTCCCACAATTAAGGGCCAACCAGCGGACCCCGGCGCCAACGCATTCAATACAGAAAGCGCAATGACAATGAAGAGGTACGTCATTTCCCGAATGGGAATCGCATCTGTGCGGTACCGAATGATGCCAAAGATGGCGAAGAGCCCTAAGGCAAAGGCTAAGTCAATTTCAACCCCGACAAGCAAATAGCAGAGCAAGAAAACGGCAGTCGAAACCAGAATGAACGAGAAAACATAATCTCTCCGTTTGGAGATAACATGATAAATACCCAAAACGATGAGTAAGCACGAAAAGAGGTTTCCAGCAAAAAAGAGCGCCAATTGTAGAGCGGTTTCAGTCATTTCAATGCAGTGTTTTTCGTAGACGTTCGATTTGTTTGAGAGTCGATCGGTACGTCCGGGCAGCCAGGTTTGGGTTCAAAAGTAATGTTCCTACAACATATTTGGACATACTCGTTCGACGGCCCAGCGGGGTGTGTTCAAATCGGTAAGCCTCCAGTGCTTGCAAAAAAGGAGAGAATCGATTGATTTCCGCCTGTTTGACTTCCATGATGGCCAGCTCTCCGAGGCCTTCTTGGCTCGTTTCAGATTTAAAGAGGATATCCGTATCCAAGGTAATGCGTTCCTCGCGTTCATTGGATACCAGCGTAATGCGGTTGAATCCACACGTGATATGGGTCAGCTCAGGTCCCGGGTAACCGTAATTAAGACGAAGAAACTCGGCTTCACGTTCAGTCAGGGCAGCGCCATTGGATTCATTGACTTCGCGCTCTAAACGGGATTTAAGCGTCAGTCCTTGAACTGTTTTTTCTTTTACCTCCAAGAAGGACTTGGAATTGGAAGCATATTGCCTGATGCGCGCCTTGAATCGAATTTTTCGGCCCCGGGTGTGGGCATTCAGCGACGCGTAAGCAGGCGTCTCTATGAATCGATTTTGGTAAGCCGATTTCCGAAGTCCTTCCACCTCTAACACGCGGTAAAAATCTTTGCAATCCTCCAACAGGGAAGGAATCCAATTGCGCCGGATCAGGAATTTCTGATCCAGCCGGTTCATGAGCTTAGCTCCCTCTATTTCCTGAAGGGAAATGGGGTTCAGTTTGGAAAGGGTTTCTTGCAGGTTCAAGACTGTGCAAGTTAAGGATTTTGCGAGAAGGCAGAGCGGTGAATTCTGACGATTAAATCGTGTATGAATGACACGATACAATGAATTTGTGCCCCTTTCACATTCAACATGCGATTTTCGTCGGAAACTGGTGGCTATATTTGCACTTCTAGAACGTTTGGACGATGTCGACAAGCACACCAACTACCCGGCCTAAAGCCAATTTAAACGCAGGCAAAAAGCCCGCAGCGAAGGCGAACAAATTGGCGCATTCGAAAGCAGTATATCAGCGATGGTTTCGCGATATGTACTTGATGCGAAAGTTCGAAGAACGCTGTGGACAGCTATACATTCAACAGAAATTCGGTGGGTTTTGCCACTTGTACATTGGACAAGAAGCTGTTTTGGCGGGCATTTCTGAAGCCATACGCCCCACCGATCGAATGGTTACGGCTTACCGAGACCACGCGCACCCCTTGGTGCTTGGCACGGACCCCAAATTTGTGATGGCTGAGCTCTATGGTCGCAAGACGGGAACAAGCAAGGGCAAGGGAGGCTCAATGCACATGTTCGACAAGGAGCGCAACCTATTCGGAGGGCACGGCATTGTTGGCGGGCAGATCGGTCTGGGCGCGGGTATTGCTTTTGCGGACAAGTACCGAAAAGAGGACCATGTCACACTTTGTTTCTTTGGTGATGGTGCAGCGCGTCAAGGGATCTTGCACGAGACGTTTAATATGGCTATGACCTGGAAACTTCCTGTCATCTTCATCATCGAGAACAACAAGTATGCCATGGGTACGTCGGTAGAGCGCACCTCCAATGTAACCGACTTGGAAACCCTTGGTGCGAGCTATCGAATGCCTTCGGCGACCGTCGATGGAATGAGCCCCGAAGCGGTGCACGATGCCATCAAAGAAGCAGCGGAACGAGGAAGACGAGGTGATGGTCCAACATTATTGGATATCCAAACATACCGATACAAGGGCCATTCGATGTCCGATCCTCAGAAGTACAGAACGAAGGAGGAATTAGGGGAGTTCCAAGAAAAGGACCCCATCGAATATGTCCGCAATGTCCTGACCACTCAAGGTTGGAATACTCCAGAGGAGTTGAAGGCGGTTGAAAAAGAGGTGAAAGCGCAGGTCGAGGATTCCATAGAATTTGCGGAGAATAGTCCATACCCGGAAGCGAGTGAATTGTATGAGGATGTCTACATGACCGAAAATTATCCTTTCGTCAGGGATTAATAAATCACACGAACACGAAGAGCGATGGCAGAAATTGTCCGAATGCCCAAATTGAGTGACACCATGACCGAAGGGGTGGTGGCTTCTTGGTTGAAACAAGTGGGAGATGAAGTCGAAAATGGCGAGATTTTGGCAGAAATCGAAACCGACAAGGCGACGATGGAATTTGAATCCTTTTTTGACGGTGTATTGCTGCACATTGGTGTCGAACAAGGCGGAATGGCACCCGTGGACAGTTTACTGTGCATCTTAGGAGAAAAAGGGGAAGATATTTCTAAGATTTTGAAGGCAGCAGCCACGGCTGCAGCTGCAGAGGAAAAAGTTGCAGCTCCAGCGCCCGCTCCCGCACCCGTTGCGTCACCTGCTCCAGCACCTGCAGCAGTGTCGACGCCTGCTCCCGCTCCGATGGTCCCCGCTCCGATGGTCCCCGCTTCGAACGAGCGACTCAAAGCGTCTCCACTTGCAAAGAAACTCGCCGAAGAGCGAGGATTGAACCTTGCTCATATCCCTGGTTCGGGGGAGGCAGGCCGGGTGGTCAAACGCGATGTCGAGGCGTTTCAAGCGCAAGGTGGTCAGGTTTCGACACCCGGAATAGAGCGTTTCACTGAGGTGGGAGTGAGTCAAATGCGTAAAACAATTGCGCGGAGATTGTCCGAAAGCAAGTTCAGCGCACCGCACTTTTACTTGACCGTGAGCATTGATATGGAAGCGGCCATGGTGGCTCGTAAATCCATCAATGACGGTGGAGAGGTGAAAATCAGCTTCAATGACATGGTCGTGAAAGCAGCAGCTTTGGCGCTCAAAAAGCATCCCGTGGTGAACAGCAGTTGGTTGGAAGACCGCATTCGGTATAACGAACATGTGCACATCGGCGTGGCGGTGTCGGTAGATGAAGGTTTATTGGTTCCCGTAGTTCGGCATGCCGATGGGAAACGTATGTCGCAAATTGGCGCTGAAGTCAAGGAATTTGCTGGAAAGGCGCGCGAAAAGAAATTACAACCCAGCGATTGGGAAGGGAATACGTTCACCATTTCAAATTTGGGCATGTTTGGCATCGATGAGTTCACGGCGATCATCAATGCGCCTGACTCGTGCATTCTTGCTGTAGGAGGCATCAATGATGTGCCGGTAGTGAAAGGCGGTTCGGTTGTTCCAGGACACGTGATGAAAGTAACTTTGAGCTGCGACCACCGATCTGTTGACGGCGCATCAGGTGCTGCGTTCTTGCAGGATTTCAAGGCGTTTTTGGAGAACCCTGTGCGCATGTTGGCCAACGGATACTGAGTTTACACGAAAAGCATTCAAAAGGGCTGACCGCAGGTTGGCCCTTTTTGATTTAAGGGGTTGCAATTCCGTTGCAACAAGCCGACCTTCGACGTCCATCAGGTACCAAAGATCTCGTCCATGTCGGCCGAATTTGCAGACATTCCCATTGAATTTGTGAAAGGCATCGGGCCAAAGCGTGCCGAATGGCTGCGCGCGGAGCTGGCTGTGCATTCCGCGGGCGATTTATTAGAACATCTGCCTTTTAGGTATGAGGACCGGACGCATTTTGCTCGGGTTGCTGATCTCGCTTCCGATGCCGTTGCGGTCCAGTTGCGAGGGGTCATCACAGGATTGATTCAAGTGCCTGCCAAGCGAGGCTCGCGGCTGGTGGCAAAGTTTCAAGATGAGACCGGAACGTTGGACTTGGTGTGGTTTAAGGGTGCCAAGTGGATTGCATCTCAAATTCCGGTGCAACAAAAGGTGATCGTTTTTGGAAAACCCGCCAAATACCAAGGTCGCTGGAATATGCCCCATCCCGAGATCGAGTTGCAGGCGCATTTCGAGCAAAGAAAAGGCGGTGGATTGCAGCCGGTATATCGAACAACTGAAAAGTTGACTAGCCGGGGGTTGGCGTCTTCTGGGCTGGCCAAGGTGATCCGGACGTTGCTTTCGCACCCAGAGTTTGCGATGGGCGAATGCTTGCCTCAAACAGTGCTTAAAGAATTGCAATTTCCGAGTCGTGCAGAGGCGTTTCGCTCAGCACATGCGCCTGCTAATGTCGAAGAAGCTGAGCGCGGTAGAAAGCGATTGAAGTTTGAAGAGCTCCTGCTCCTTCAGCTGAAGCTCCTTCGGCAAAAGCGGGCTCAAACGCAGGATATTCCGGGGGTCCGTTTTGATCGGGTCGGTGATTTATTCAATGCGTATTATGCCAAATACATCCCGTTTGAATTGACCGAAGCCCAAAAACGAGTTATGCGGGAGATTCGCTCTGACCTCAATACGGGTTGGCACATGAACCGGCTCTTGCAAGGGGATGTTGGGAGCGGAAAAACCATGGTGGCCCTTTTGACTGCATTATTGGCCTTGGATAACGGATACCAAGCATGCGTCATGGCTCCCACGGAAATCTTGGCTAACCAGCACCTTATATCTTTCAGGGAATCACTCGAAGGCTTGCCGATCCGAATCGAATTGCTCACAGGATCTGTCAAAAAAGCGCAGCGCAAGCCCATCCTGGAAGGAGCTGCGTCGGGCGAAGTTCATATTTTGATTGGCACGCACGCCTTGATCGAGCCGGGCGTCGTGTTCCATCGCTTGGGCTTGGCCATCATCGATGAGCAGCACCGGTTCGGCGTTGCGCAGCGGAGCAAGCTATGGGCCAAGGCAAATCCAGCTCCCCATGTTTTGGTCATGACAGCGACTCCCATTCCTCGTACCCTAGCGATGACCGCTTATGGTGATTTGGATGTTAGCGTGATCGATGAGATGCCCCCGGGCCGGAAGGCCATCAAAACGGTTCATCGTACCGATGAAGCGCGGCTTTCCGTATTTCAGTTCATGGAGGACGAGGTAAAGCGCGGGCGCCAAATTTATGTTGTCTATCCTTTGATTGAGGAGAGTGCTACGTTGGACTACAAGGATTTAATGGACGGATACGAGAGCCTCTCCAGGCGATTCCCGTTACCCGAATATCGATTGGGCATCGTTCATGGACGGATGAAACCAGAGGACAAAGACATGGAGATGGCGCGTTTTGCCTCTGGAGTGAGCCAAATTTTGGTTGCGACGACCGTGATTGAAGTCGGAGTGAATGTCCCCAATGCTTCGGTGATGGTGATTGAAAGTGCCGAGCGTTTTGGTCTTGCACAATTGCACCAACTGCGTGGAAGAGTGGGACGAGGAGCGGAGCAGAGCTACTGCATCTTGATGACCGGAACGGAATTTTCCAAAGGTGGACGCACGCGGTTGGAAACCATGTGCCGAACAAACGACGGCTTTGAGTTGGCGGAGGTAGACATGGATCTGCGCGGGCCAGGCGACCTGATGGGTACCCAGCAATCAGGCATTCCAGACTTAAAAATGGCTGATTTGATGAGAGACCGTGAATTATTAACGACCGCACGTTACATCGGAAACCGTTTGCTGGAGGAAGATCCTGGACTCGAACAGCCGGAGCATGCTATCCTCAACGCTGCGTTGAAACGTGCCCAAAAAGGCCGGCCAAACTGGAGCCGAATTTCATGAACTTGCCTGCATGAACGGAAGGTCCATTGCGGTGGTGTTCGGCTTTTTTCTATTGGCCGGATTGAGTGCTTGGGGGCTGCTGTCAAAACGCGCCGCGGCGCCAGCAAAGGAAGACCCTACCGATTGGGCATCAGATGAATTTGATTTTTGGGAACAGCCAGCCCAGTGGCCGGAGGGTCTCGTCGCTGCTGATTCTTTGGTTGTATTGACCGCGTTTACACGAACGGAGGACTCTACCGTTATCTGGCACCTAGGTGTTGAACCTTTGACCGTGCCCGAAGGCTGCGCTGTTCAGGCATGGAGGGGCGGGTGGTTGATCGGCAACCGGATCGGCTCTTGGAAAGACCAACCGGGTGCAATGGCAGCGAAGTGGCACCCGCGACGGGATGGAATGACGCGGTTGCTGCGGTTGGATAACGGGGATATTCGGTCTTCCTACACTCCAAACTTCGACGATCCCCCCATGATCCATACGACTTGGGATGCTCCTGCTTCGGATGCGGGGCCGCGTGTGCATTTGCCTCTGGAATGGGCCGATTGGTTTCGTCGGATTCCGGAAGAAGTTCCGATTGAACACTTGGCTATTGGAGCGTATCCATTGGAGCGAATGCCCGCTCGGGATTCGCTTACGTGGATTGCGCAATCCGTTTGGCTGGAGTTGACTCTTCGCGACGGAACATGTCTGCAAGCGTTCGGGGGAGTGGATTCTACGGAGGCGGTGACGCGAGGGGGGTCCTGGGCTGACGGTGTGTGGTATCGGTCTACTTCCGGTTCAGGAACACCTTGGGAAGCGCTTCCCAAATGCCCTGATCGGGCATCGGAATTGCAGGAAAAGGAAGGTGTTAACTTTGATTTTGCCGTTATGACCCCTGCTGAAAACAGTCGGGCGGAGCATTTATCGGACAACCGATTAATTTGGCACGTTGAGCGAGGAAGTGTTCGCGCGTCTGACGGGGTTGAGGTGCATTCGGAAAACTCCAATGCTGAACCACTGGATGCAAGACGTAATTTACTCGGAATAGCCCGAAATCACCGCACGGGTGAGTCAATGGATTTGGTTTGGGAAGGGCAGCATGTCATCGCTATCACGGATGGAAAACCGGTTTGGGAATGGTCAGTTGAAACGGATGTGGCTCCCCAAATTTGGGAGTTGGATCTGTATCGAAATGGCAAATTTCAAGTGGCCATTGGGGCTGGGAAGCAATTCGATGTGGTGGATGTATTGGGACGTCAGGTGCGGGGTTTTCCAAAAAGCTGGTCGAATGGGTTTTCCGCCTTTGCCGTGTTTGACTACGACCGCAACCGGCAATACAGGATTTTATTGGCCACGCCAAGTGGCGAGTTGTTTAATTTCAGAAAGGAGGGAGAACGCACACCCGGATGGAAATTCAAAGCCCAATCTGGTCGGCATATCGTGACCCTTTCGCACCTCCGCGTGGGACCCAAAGACTACATTTTTGCTGGGCAAAATGATGGTTCAATGCGATTTTTGAAGCGGACAGGAGAAGACCGGTTTCAGTCTGAGGTGGTCTTGCCTATTGCACAAACGCCAGCATTTCGATTGGGCAAGGACATTGAATCTTCCACCGTTCTATACATCGATAAGGATGGTTGGCTCCAGGAGCAGGTATTGGGAACGGAAGAGTTTACTGGTTTGAGCCGCATGACCCGAGGACGCTCGGTGCAGGTCGCCGACCTCACAGGAGATGGAATTCCTGAAGTTGTCGTACAAACGGATGAGGGGGAAGAATGGTGGGACGCGCGCAATCAGCGTATTCAAATTCAGTCAGTCACGGAGAATTGATCGGCTTATTACGATTTTTTGAACCTCGCTCGTGCCTTCGTATATCTGGGTGATTTTCGCGTCGCGCATCAATCGCTCCACATGGTATTCTTTCACAAACCCATAGCCCCCGTGTACTTGGACGGCTTCTACCGTCTGTTTCATAGCGACGTCCGAGGCGTAGAGCTTTGCCATGCTTGATGCCAAATCGTAATCTTCTCCGGCGTCCTTGAGTGCCGCAGCCTTGAGAACCATCAGACGAGCGGCTTCAATTTGCGTGGCCATATCGGCCAGTTTAAAAGCAATCGCTTGGTGCTGATTGATGGTTTTGCCAAACGCCTTCCGCTCTTTAGAATAAGCCAAGGCCAATTCGTACGCGCCAGAAGCAATCCCCAAGGCTTGCGCTGCAATTCCAATGCGTCCACCTGCGAGGGTTTTCATGGCGAATTTGAAACCAAATCCGTCTTCACCGATGCGGTTCTCTTTGGGGACTTTTACGTCTTGGAACATCAACGTGTGGGTGTCCGATCCACGGATGCCCATTTTATCTTCTTTCGCTCCAACGATGAATCCATCCATGCCGCGCTCGACAATCAGCGCATTGATGCCGTGGTGGCCTTTGTCCGCGTCTGTTTGTGCAATGACTAAATACGTGCTGGCGCTGCTGCCATTCGTAATCCAATTTTTGGTGCCATTCAAGAGATAATAATCCCCGCAATCCACTGCAGTTGTCGCTTGAGAGGTTGCATCCGATCCAGCTTCAGGTTCGCTCAGGCAGAACGCTCCAATTTTTGCTCCAGACGCCAGAGGTTTTAAAAACTTCTCCTTTTGATCTTCCGAGCCATATGCCTGCAGTCCGTAACAAACCAATGAGTTGTTGACACTCATGCAGACGCTCACGGACGCATCCACCTTGCTGATTTCCTCCATGGCCAGCACATAACTAACGGTATCCATTCCACTGCCTCCAAACTGCTCATCGACCATCATGCCCATGAATCCCAATTCACCCAATTGCTGAATTTCTTTTGTAGCGAATCGCTGGGCATTGTCGCGCTCGATTACGGTGGGCTTCAGCACGTTTTGGGCGAAGTCACGCGCTGCGTCACGCACTGCGATTTGTTCTTCAGTCAGTTCAAGGTTCATTTCCTGGATGCTTTTGGAGAAATTGCTCCATATTGTACAGCAAAGATAGGAAGTCTCGGACCGTTCGATATGCAACTGAAAACCACAGCCTTTAGCTCTCAAGTGCCCAAAAAGACCTTTCGCGTTTTGGGCATGATGAGCGGCACGTCCATGGACGCCCTTGATTTAGTGACCTCAGAATTCTCGTGGGCTCAGGATTCGGAGGGATGGTCGGGTCAAATCATCGAGGGAACAGAGATCCCCTTGGGGAGCCACTGGCCCAAGCGGTTTGCGCAATTGGAGGAAGGTTCAGCGATTGATTGGTTTGAATGCGAGCGCGACTGGACTCGATGGTGTGCGAATGCGATTAGAGAAGTGGTGGATTTGAGTGAGGTGGATTTAATTGTATTCTCAGGGCAGACGATCTTCCATCGTCCGGAGCAAGGTTGGACAGGGCAGCTGGGAAGCGGTGCGGAATTGTTTGCTTTGCTCGGGGCTTCTGTTCCTGTGGTGAGTGATTTGCGCAGTGCGGATGTGGCATTGGGCGGCCAAGGGGCCCCACTCGTTCCAGTTGCTGACGCGCTACTTTTTAGCACATACGAAGCGTGTTTGAACCTGGGAGGGTTTGCCAATATTAGCCTAGAGCAAGCAGGACATAGAAGGGCGTGGGATGTGGGTCCTTGCAATTTGGTGCTCAATGCACTGGCCCAACGTGAAGACCTTGAATTTGATTTTGGTGGTCAACTGGCTAGAAGCGGACAGATCATCCCTGGCTTGTGCGCGGCATGGAGCCAATTGCCCTACCACGGCATGCAATTTCCTAAGAGCTTGGGGGTTGAATGGCTGCACCAATCATTTTGGCCGATCTTGGCTGATGCCGAGCAACACGGCATGCTCGATACGCGGGACTTGTTGGCGACGGCAACGGCTTATATCGCTTCGGAAATCCGTTCGGATGCCGCAGGAAGACGCACCCTCATTACGGGTGGTGGGGCGTTCAACGATTACTTGCTGCATGCCCTGACCATGCCGGAGACCCGAGAAGTGCGATTTGCTCCAGTGGATGCGGCGGTCCCATCAGAAGATTTAATCAAAGGCAAAGAAGCCCACGCTTTTGGTTTCTTAGGCTTGATCCGGTGGTTGGGTGATCGCAATGTTTGGTCCTCTGTGACAGGCTGCAGTGTGTCGCATTTGGGGGGTGCATTGTGGGGGAAGAACGCTGTATCTTCGCCCTCGCCAAACGCAATGTAATGACCATGAAAGAACTGCTCAAGGCCTACGAAAATCGACCCCCAGAAATTGTCTTTGAATGGCAAGATACCGAAACCGATGCACGGGGATGGGTGGTCATCAATTCACTCCGCGGGGGAGCTGCAGGAGGGGGGACCCGGATGCATCCAGCGCTCGATCGGAGGGAAGTAGAGAGTTTGGCAAAAACCATGGAAATCAAATTTTCAGTGAGCGGTCCCCAAATTGGTGGCGCCAAGTCTGGAATTGCGTTTGATCCCAATGATCCTCGAAAGGAGGGCGTGCTGAAGCGATGGTTTGCGGCAGTTACTCCGCTTTTGAAAAACTATTACGGAACAGGGGGAGACATGAACGTGGATGAAATCCATGAGGTCATTCCCATCACAGAAGACTGTGGTATTTGGCATCCACAAGAGGGCGTATTTAATGGCCATTTCAAAGCAAAGAATACGGAGAAGGTCAAGCGGATTGGGCACCTGAGGCAGGGTGTTTCACAAATGGTGGAAGATCGCAGTTACACTCCGGATGCCAGCCAAAAATACCGAGTAGCTGATTTGATTACAGGGTATGGTGTCTCTGAATCGGTACGGCATTACTATGACGTGTACGGAGGCAACATCGAAGGCAAGCGGATCATCGTCCAAGGCTGGGGAAATGTGGGCGCTGCTGCGGCATATTTCTTATCGAAGTCAGGTGCGGTCATCGTAGGCATTGTCGACCGTGCGGGAGGGCTAATTGTACCGCAAGGCCTATCTCCAGAGGAGGTGGCGCATCTCTTTGAAACAAAAGATGGCAACAGCTTGAATGCTCCGAACATGTTGAGCTTCGAAGAAGTGAACGCCCGAATTTGGGATGTGCCAGCGGATGTGTTCTTGCCATGTGCGGCATCTCGTTTGGTCACCCAAGATCAGTTGAATCGAATGGTGGGTGCTGGGGTGCAAGTCATCTCCAGCGGTGCCAATGTTCCATTTGCCGATCAAGAAATATTTTACGGTCAGGTTGCTGAATCTGCAGACTTGGAGCTTGCGGTCATTCCTGATTTTATTGCAAACTGCGGCATGGCAAGGGTTTTTGCATATCTGATGAGCGATGCCGATGTGGACATGACCGATGCGGCCATTTTCCGTGATACATCGGAGACCATTCTAAAGGCCCTGGTCGAAACACATGGGCGGAACCCAGGACGCACGGGGCTGGCAGCTACAGCGTTTGAGATCGCATTGGAAAAACTAATGAAGACCAAAGGAAATTAACGACCGCGCTCTTTTTCACCGCGAGCGGTGTTGTAATTTGTGCGCTCAATACTCCCAAGCTAATGGAAATTCTTGTTCTCGTAATTTTTGTTGTTGGCTATCTGTTCATCGCACTGGAACATACGTTCCAGATTGATAAAGCGGCTAGCGCTCTGCTAACGGGGACCATCTGTTGGGGACTTTTTGTCACGGGTGTGCATGAAGTTCCGGCGCACTTGGCAGCGGAATTTGAGGCATTCAAGGAGGGGCTTATTGGAGCATCTCCTCAAGCATTACACTACTTTTTGGAGCACCGTTTGCTTCACCACATGGAGGATATTTCCTCTATTTTGTTCTTTCTGCTAGGGGCTATGACCATTGTTGAATTGGTGGATGCTCATGAGGGTTTTTCGGTCATCACAGATAGGATAAAAACAACCAAAAAGGTACGGTTGGTTTGGATTTTGAGTGTTTTGACGTTCTTCTTTTCGGCTGTTTTGGACAATTTGACGACCTCTATTGTGATGGTTTCGTTGCTTCGAAAATTGATTGATGACAAGGAAACTCGGTGGCTTTTTGCGGGAGTCGTCATCATTGCGGCCAATGCAGGTGGGGCATGGTCGCCCATTGGAGACATCACCACGACCATGTTGTGGATAGGAAATCAACTCACGTCGGATGTGATCATCCTCAACCTGTTTATTCCCTCGCTTGTTTGCTTGCTCGTGCCACTGGGAATTCTCAGTATGACGCTGAAAGGGGATGTTCGGCGACCCGATGCCATCAAAGACTACAAGGACCCCACGACATCTGGTGAGCGCAAGTTGGTGTTTGCTATGGGGGTGGCTGGATTGTTATTTGTTCCGATCTTCAAGACCGTGACCCACCTGCCGCCGTTCATGGGGATGATGCTGTCATTGGGTATGATGTGGGTGGTGACTGAGGTGATTCACCGCAGCAAAAATCACGAGGAAAGAGATCACTTATCGGTCATCGGGGTGTTGCGTAAGATTGATTCAGCCTCGGTATTGTTCTTTTTGGGCATCCTGTTGGCCGTCGCCTCCCTGCAAGAAATTGGTCATCTGATCACGGCTGCATCGTGGTTGCGAGACACCATGAGCAATGTCTACGCAATCAATGTAACCATTGGGTTCCTGTCTGCCATCGTTGACAACGTGCCTCTGGTTGCCGCCTCCATGGGCATGTACGATTTGGCTCCAGCGGGGAGCGAAGGATGGGATGGCTATTTCGTCCAAAATGGAATATTCTGGCAATTCCTCGCTTACTGCGCGGGGACTGGTGGGTCCGCTTTGATCATCGGTTCTGCTGCGGGTGTTGCCGTGATGGGATTGGAACGCATTGATTTTGTCTGGTACCTCAAGAAAATAAGCCTTTTGGCCATCGCCGGCTACCTTGCCGGTGCCGGTACCTATTGGTTGATGTTCCATTAAAAACACCTCCGGCGTCACCGCACTGGAGGGGGAGGTTGTGAACGAAACACCGTCGAAAATTGATTCTTTTTGGGGAATCACTGTCCAATAATTGAAGGAACTTACTCGTTTGAACAAAGGCATTTGAACGAGATTTCCTCATGAAGACATTTATGTTATTACAGTCCTTGACTACGGGCAATACGGTGGCTGAATCAGTTGAGCCGATTCAGGAAGTGGAAGTGAGTATTCTGGACCTCATCCTCGAAGGATCAAGTGGAATCGGCGGCGGCGCGGTCATGATTTCATTGGCGCTGATGAGTCTCGCGGCAATTTATTTGTTTTTCGAGCGCACGATGGCGATTCGAAAGGCTGAGAAGGTGTCGCCGGATTTCATGGACAAAATTCGAGACTACATCGGCCAAGGGAGTTTTGACAGTGCGCGTAATCTGTGCCAAGAGTCGAATACGCCCATGGCTCGGATGCTCGACAAAGGCATCAGCCGGATTGGCAAGGACCTGAAGGACATCAGCGTTTCGATCGAAAACATTGGAAAGCTGGAGATCTACAACCTTGAAAAAAACCTCAGTTCCTTGGGTACCATCGCCAGTGCAGCTCCTATGTTGGGCTTTTTGGGAACGGTATTGGGAATGGTCCAAGTGTTCATGGACATGGAACAAGTGGGAACCGTCAGCGTTGAGCACATTTCATCGGGAACCAAGCAGGCCATGATCACTACGATTGCGGGATTGGTGGTCGGGATAATAGCCTATATGGCCTACAATAATCTGGTCAGTAAAGTGTCGAAGGTCATTCATAAAATGGAATCAACTACCATTGAGTTCATTGACATCCTCGAAGAGCCAGTGGCATGAATTTAGGTCAGCGGAATAAAATCAATGTGTCCGGCAACATGTCGTCCATGACGGACTTGGTGTTTTTGTTGCTCATCTTCTTCATCATTCTCTCGACTTTGGTGAGCAACGGAGTAAATGTTGAATTACCCAAAGCCAAGGGAACGACGTCCGTGACGTCAAAAATGACCCTGAGTATCAAGCCAGACGGCAGTTATCACCTCAACGGTGGACAAGTTGCATACGAAGATTTGGAGTCCTTGCTTCGGATCCGAATGGAGGGCGCTTCAGAGCCGGTACTGTATTTGCAAGTAGATGAGTCCGTTCCTACCGGAAAGACCGTGGAGGTGATCGGCATGGCGAAGGCCAATGAATGGAAGGTTATGCTCGGTGCAACGCCCAAGAACTGACGAACAGAAGTACATGCAAGCTGCATTGGAACAACGCCGACGAGAAATCGAGAAAAAGGACCGTATCAAGGCGGGGGCCTTGGCATTCCTGTCTTTTTCAGTGGTCGTTGTGGCGTGCTTTTTTTTGGTTGCGTTCACCAAGTCCATTCCACCCCCGGGTGAGCAATATGTCGCTGTGGGATTTGCAGACCTTGGAGATGTGGAGAACGCTGCGGGAGATGTGGAGTCTGAGGTGCCATCAGAAACAGTAGAAGAGGTCATACAGCCGGAGATCGCTCAAAGTGAAGCCATCGCAACTCCAGTGGAAGAAGAGGTGGTTACCCAATCCGAATCGGAGGTGGCGGTGCCATCTAACCCCGACCCCATCGAATCAAGCGAACCAGAGCCAGAACCGGAGCGACAAGTGAACCCCTTGCTTACCAATGCGTTATCCAGCTTATCACAGAGCGGAGGAGGAGGTTCAGAAGGGGAGAGCGATGCAGGAACGGGAAACGAGGGCGCAGACGATGCGAAGATTGATGGCCGAGGGTTAGTTAGTGGAGATGACGGTGACAACGTACTCGACGGCGGAACAATCGTCGGAAGGCCGATTCAAAGCGAAACTCCTCATGAAGAAGGTGTGGTGCGAGTGAAGATTTTGGTGGACAAATATGGCAAAGTGATTTCTGCGACATACGTTCCGGGATCTGGATCCACTACGGCCGACACGGAGTTAATCGCCATGGCGTGTCGCGCCGCGAAAACATCAACCTGGACGGAAAATTTAGCCAAGCCCGTGCGGTCTGGTTTCGTGACCATTCGATTTGAATTGGAGTGACGTACAGCGAAGCTACCGATTGGTTGTTTGGCCAATTGCCCATGTACCAGCGCCAGGGCGCAGCGGCATATAAGGCGAATTTGAACGGGACGTTTGAAGTGCTCGAAAAACTAGGGCGTCCAGACCTTCAGCTGCCCCATGTCATTCATGTCGCAGGAACCAATGGCAAGGGGTCCGTTTGTACTGCAATCGCGGAAGCTTTGAGTAGTCAAGGGCAGCGCGTAGGATTGTTTACCTCGCCTCATTTAGTGGATTATCGCGAACGGATGCGGGTCAATGGGATCATGCCAGATAAAGATTGGATTGCACATTTCGTGGGGGCGCATCAGCATTTGTTTGCCGAACAAGAAATCCAGCCCTCTTTTTTTGAGTGGACCTTTGGCATGGCCCTCTGCTGGTTTGTGGAGTCTCAGGTGGATGCCGTGGTATTGGAAACAGGGATGGGCGGACGATTGGACAGCACCAACATATTTCGTTCACCCTTATTGACGGTTATTACGAATGTGGGGTTGGATCACCAGCAGTTTTTGGGGGCTGACATCCGGTCCATTGCGCGAGAAAAAGCGGGAATTGTCAAAGAGGGGGTGCCGGTGGTCATGGGGCGGATGCGGCCAGAAGCTCAATCCGTGGTGCTTGCTGCCGCTAGTCGCATGGGGTCAGAAACCCACTATGCAGAAGTAAGTCAATCGCTCAACACGGTACTGGAGGGGCCGCATTGGCCCGAAAATCGTGCAACGGCACATAAAGCCCTCGAAGTATTGGCATCGCTTCCTTTTGGGAAAGGCTTGAGCATCCCTCCGATGGAGACCCTATCGAAGGCCTCGCATCGGGGACGTTGGCAGTGGTTGAATGCACAGGCTTGTGCAGGACGCGTGCTGGTAGATTGTGCCCACAACTTGGATGGGTTGGAACGAACATTGGATGCCTTAGATGGGATGTCATTTGCTGGGTGGCATGTCGTCATTGGAGCAGTAGCAGACAAAGACTTAACCGAGCTTTTGTCGCGACTTCGTGAAGAGTCACAATATTATTTTTGTGCTGCAGATATCCCTCGTGCATTGCCCGCCCAACAATTGGCTGAGGCAGCTGAAAACTTTGGGTTGAAGGGATTGGCCTATCCTTCTGTCGACCAGGCCTTCAAAGCAGCGTGCGAGACCGCCACCGATGAGGAACTGGTGCTGGTGCTGGGGAGCATTTTCGTCGTAGCCGAAGTCTTGGTCAACGAAGCATGATGGACGCAGGCGGGGGTATTTAAAAGAGTGGCTTCCCGGTCATTTCATCGGGCTGGGCGACCTGCATCAACTGAAGAATGGTGGGAGCGACATCTGCAAGAATGCCATCCTTGACCTCGGTCACTTTTGGTGAAAGGACTACCACGGGAACCGGATTGGTCGTGTGGGCTGTGTGCGGTGAACCGTCGATGTGTCGGGCGTAATCGGCATTGCCATGATCGGCTATAATGACAAATTGATACCCCTGGTTTAGTCCCTGTTCAACGACCCTCTTTAAGCAGTGGTCTGTGATTTCCACGGCCTTTACAATGGCATCGAATACACCGGTATGGCCCACCATGTCTGGATTGGCAAAGTTCAGGCAAATAAAGTCAGGAGCTTCGTCTTTTGCTCCGGCCATTTCGTCTACAATCAGGTCGACAATTACGTTTGCAGACATTTCCGGCTGTAAATCGTACGTAGGCACTTTAGGACTGTGGGCCATGAGCCTTCGTTCCCCCGGGAATGGAATTTCTCTGCCTCCGCTGAAGAAGAAGGTCACGTGCGGATACTTTTCTGTTTCAGCAATGCGGACTTGTGTTCGCCCCGCAGCTGAAACGACCTCTCCAATCGTCTTTTGGATGTTGGGTTTGTCATAAATCACGTGAACTCCTTTGAAGGTTTCATCGTAATTCGTCATGGTGACATAATGCAAATCGAGGGGCACCAAGTCAAATTCCGGTTGGGGTGATTGGGTAAGTGCAGAGGTTATTTCTCGGCACCGGTCCGTTCTAAAGTTAAAGCAAATGACCACATCTCCCGGTTGGATCCTTCCCCCCTCACCAACAATAAACGGTTGGATGAATTCATCTGTAGTTCCTTCCGCATAATTTGCTTCGATGCCTTCTGCAGCGGAATTGTAACGGGTTCCTTCCCCTTTGACTAGTGTGGCGTAGGTTCGAGCGATGCGCTCCCAGCGGTTGTCCCGGTCCATCGCATAGTATCGTCCGTGAACGGATGCGATGCGACCTCCGGTGCGCTTGAGGACCGGTTCGAGTTCCGATAGGTAGGTCGTGGCCATTTGGGGAGAGGTGTCTCGGCCATCCGTAAAGGCGTGAACAACAAATTCAGGAATATCAGCTTCAGATGCAGCCTCACACAATGCATTGAGATGCGCTTGTTGGGAGTGTACTCCCCCTTGTGAAACCAGTCCCATGAAATGGAGGCGGCATCCGCTTTCTTTCACGTGAGCAAAAGCCTCCTGAACCGCAGGTTCCTGGGCGAAGGTGCCTGCCTCCACTGCGCGATTGATACGCAAGAGATCTTGGAACACGATTCGGCCCGCACCGATGTTCATGTGCCCCACTTCGCTGTTGCCCATTTGTCCTATCGGCAGACCGACATGCTCGCCGTCGGTGCGCAACGTTGCGTGGGGCTGCTCGGCCAATAGCCGATCCATGAAGGGAGTTTGAGCTGCGTCGATGGCGTTGGTGCTATCCTGTGTTCCAATGCCCCATCCATCCAGGATGATGAGCGCACAGCGTGAAGAATGTCGGGTCATGTGTTCAATGGAATCTGTGTGGTGATGAGGCACCCTCCCCGCTGACTGTCCTTCAGGGTGAGGGTTCCGCCGTGCATTCGAATAATTTGATGGGCTAAGTACAGCCCAAGACCGGTTCCCGAAGTATCAGAATTGGGAATGCGTTCGAATTTTTTGAGCACGGTTTCGCGCTGATTTTCGGGAATGCCAGCACCCCCATCGTCGAATGTGCAAACGAGCACTTCATCAGATTGCTGCAGCCGAATGTACAGGGGTTCATCCGAGGGGCTGTATTTGAGCGCATTCTCCACCAAATTGCCCCAGGCCAAGACAAGCGCGTCTTCGTCACCTCGCACCAGGCCCAGCGCCTCGTCGGGTTGCCTAACTTCGATGATCCGGTTTTGAAACGGTCCAATCCGATGCCGCGCGATGACATCCTTGATGGCTGTCTCCGCATCGAAAGAGGCGAGGGTCATTTCTTTTCCAGAAATAAGCCGGTTGTTTTGAAGGATGTTCTCGACGCGTTGTTCTAACCGGTGCAATCCCGCTGTAGCGTCTTGTAAGAGCTCAGCTTTGGTTGCTGCATCCCATTCATGTTTCTTGAGCGAGTCAATGGCCAATTGAGTTCCGGCAATGGGTGTTTTCAGTTCATGGGTAACGGCCAATAGAAAATGCCGTTCTTTTTCGGCCCGCGCATGTTCCCGCTGCAGGCCGCGCCAGATAACGAGAAAGCCCCATGTTAGTAGCGCTAGGAAGACCGCGCCCTCTCCAAGAATCATTCCGCTTGCCCGGGACGTGGCTTCTGCGCGTTCGAGGGATTGGATTGTTTGGTTTTGACGAATCAACAGCCATGCCCACCAACTGAACTGGAGGAGAATGTACGCTCCGAGCAGCCCTGTGAGCCAAGGCCGTTTTTCCGGTCCTACCCTGATTTTCCACATGGGTCAAAATTAGGCAAGGACGAGCACATGCCGATGCCCATTCATCAGAATCGGATGGCTTTCATTTCGCGTTTTAGGTTGGGATTCCGCGTGAGCAACCCCCACTCAAAAAAATCAACGCACAAGGTCCATTCGGGCTGATTGCATATCTCTTTCCAGGCGGATTCCATGTCACTTGACCAATGAATGTCATCGCATACGATGGCGCCGGACGGGGAAAGGAAATCACGGCATTGATCGATGTAAGAACGAAGGGCTTTTCCTCTGTGGTTGCCATCGATGAAAATCAGATCAAACCCGTCACTGGCGTTCAATGCTGGTTTGAGGGTTTCATCGAATGGACCTTCGAGGATTGCAATGTTGTTGATGTTGAGTTCACGCCAAGTTCTCTGAGCAGCGGCAGCGACCGTTGGATTTCCTTCGAGTGTGCATACCTGCTCACAATGTGCCGCGATGTACGCGGTCGTGATTCCAAGGGATGTGCCCATTTCGAGAACCGCGGTGGCTTGGAGGTGCTTCGTGAGTGCTGCCAGGGCCCTGGCGTGCTTCGGGCGCTTTAGGGAGCGTCGAGCAATGGCAGAGATGGTTTGAATATTGCCAGTCGATCCGGCGCCGTAGTCGACACGCGGAACCTCGAGGCGATTTGCTTTCAAGGCCGTTCTGCAAGCCTCGATGTCAGCGTTATGAAATTCAGGATCACGCATGGCCACTAATAAGTCAAACAGCCAAGGACTGTGAATCGACTGCCAACTCACCGACTGCATGAGCCATTTCCAGAACGAGGAAACCCGTTGTGCCGTTCCTTTTTTCACTGCACCAAAAGTAGTGCGTTGAATCTGTGAATTTTGAATTATCTTTGACGCCCCGAAAGGGCGATTAGCTCAGTTGGTTTAGAGCACCTCGTTTACACCGAGGGGGTCGGGAGTTCGAGTCTCTCATCGCCCACCAAAGCGGAATTCATCTCATCTTGAGATTGGGTTCCGCTTTTTTTATTATCGAAAATCTCTGTGGGTTTTGAGCAAGCACAAATAACAAAGGTGTCCCACTCAATCAAATAAGGAGTGGCTTTCTCATGGATGAAGTATGGAATGTTGCATACTGCTTTATCTTTCCCATAAATTAAACATCATGAAAAATATTTTTTATCTGACTATTGCTTGCTTAGCTCTTTCCTCTTGTTCAAATATGCAGACTGATGCAGAGAAGGCATGCGACTTTACTACAGAAATAATTGAAATGATGCCTCAAATAATGCAATTGAGTATGAAGGCAGGTTTTGGAGAGGAGGACTCAAAAAAAGAAGCACAAAAAGAACTTGATGAGCTGCAGGTAAGGTTTGAAAAGATGGGTGAGGAGTTGGCTAGTATCAGTGGAAAATATGATGAAGAGGAATGGAAAGCCTATTTGTTAGAAAACTGCGAAGGCGCAAAAGAATTGTTAGAAATGGGTGAAGCGCTTCAGAACATTGGAGAATGATTTGATGAAACCATTCAGCAATTGAATTTAAATGCTCCTTGAAGTTCATGCGCAAAGATTGTAAGCCCGCTCATCCGAGTGGGCTTTTTCTTGCTTTCAGTTCGATGCCGGTTCCTCAAAGGGAAGTTTCAAAACCATGCTTTGGCGAAACGAACGAGATGATGGTGTCGCGTCGTTGAGCTAGAATGATTCGATTCGCTTTGGAAATATCGAAGGTTTCGGAGATTGGAATGCTATCCAAATGCCCGTTGTTCCCAAAGCCCTCGGGGCACTCTTCGAGGGCGTATTGGCAGGTTGCTGTGCCTTCTTTGAGGTTGATTTCCCATTCGATTTTCTCGTCACACAATGAGCCCCAATACGATTGATGATTGATCAAGACGAAGTCAACGCCGTCATAGCCGTAGGTGTCCTGCATCCACCATCGCCAGTTGCTTCCGCCGTAATGCGAGATGTGAAGCTCTTTGTCATGGATGCCTAAACCTTCAAAGGGATCTCCCATGATGCCACCTTCTTCGCTGTTCAAAATGGGGGATGCAGAGGATTTCAAGAGGATCCACCGTCCTTCCTGCTTCTCGAAAATGACCACCAAACGTTCTCGGGCGTCCTCGATGATGACAGGAGTTTCAATGGCTGCGACGAATTCATCCAAGCCATCACCGTTGAGATCTCCTAGGTCGTACTCCAGCACATCAATGGAAGTTGCACCGATTTGAGCACGGATGTTATCTGCAGAGGGACCCGCTGAAATCAGTTCGAGGTGGGTGGGCAATCTCTGGGCAAAGCAACATGGAGAGATGAATAGAAGTCCCCAAATGAAGCAGCAGAAGGAGTACAGTGAGAACTTCATCGGCGCTTTCGCGTGATGGTCAGCGGACCATAGAAATCTTCACCGTCCGAACGTCTCAAGATGTAATAATACGTCCCATCCGAAACCGGCTCGGTGTTGATTCGTCCATCCCAAGCCCCTCCGTAATCCGTGCTTTGGAAAATTAGGTTGCCCCATCGGTTGTAGATCTCCAGTCCTGAATTTGGAAACCCTTCGATTCCAGGAATGCGGAAGTAATCGTTGGTGCCGTCGTTATTGGGTGAAAAGACGTTGGGAATTTTGGTGTCGCAGGCAATGACGGAGACATTCAAAATGGCCTCCGAACCACACAAATCAATGACCCAAACATCCATGTCTCCTTGGGTTAGACCCGCTTGAAAACTGCCAGAAGGCTCAAGGAAAGTGACCAAGGTATCGTGTGGGTCGATGTCCGGAGCATCCGAATAGTCAATCAAGACAAATGCGGAATCTTGGGGCATCCCATTTTCATCGTAGTTGGAGTACTGCCAGGTATAGAAATTGTATTGGCCCACCCAATTGCCTACAAAATTCTCCTCGCCGGTGCCGCCGACTAAGCTCAAATTGCCTTGAATGCCCAAACAAACTTCGGGATTGTTTCCAACGATGGGCTCATAGACGGGATATGTCACTTCGACCTCTAAATCATTTTCAATGCCACAAGCGTCGGTCACGGTCACGGTCACGAGTTGTGATTCATCGAAATTGACAGTCTCAGTCGCCTCCTCTCCACCGGTGGACCAGTGGTAAAAGAAGGGTCCATCTTCGTTGCTAATAACCGTTTCCAATAGGACGTCGTCACCGGCGCACAGTGGATCCGTGACTTGTTGTGCGTAAGCAACCAGCTCAGTGGGCATGTTGTACATAATGGTGGCGGATTGCTCATTACCGCAAATGTCAGAAACGGTTACTTGAGCCCCCCCATCTTCATTTGTTTGGAGCACATTGACGGAGAGGGTGTCGCTGGGGCCGGTACTCCACTCGTAGGTAAAAGGTCCGAACCCTCCAATGGGTTCGACCTCCAAAATGGCTTCGCCATTGCAAATTCCTACGGGTGTTTCGTACTCCAATACAGCCGGCTCGAAATCCTCGATAACGAGTGTTGCTGATCGCAGGACGGAATCTCCGCATAGATTGATGTAGAGGTATTCAATGGTCACCGTTTCGGGACCTTCAACTTCCGCGTCTGGGATGACAATCAATGGGATTTCGTACGAGAACTCACCTACCTCCATGATGACTTCTGGATCAATGGCTTCATAGTCTACCCCATTGGTGGCGGTCCCAGAAATGTTGACATTCAACGTGTCAATGTAGCTAGCGACAGGGCGAACGACTTCAAAAATCGCATCGTTACAGGACTCAACGACGGTGGTATCTCCGCCAAATATTTGATTTCCAGAGATGGATGCTGTTGCAACGATGTCGAAAGCATTGGAGGAAAAAGAACCGCCCTCAATGAATACCGCACTGTCAAAAGCGGTGTCTCCAGCGTCGGCAATGGCGATTTTGATGTGGTATGTTTGTCCACATTCCACGGATGCTTCCGCTTTTAAGACAACCGTAAACCCATCCAATTGCGTCGCATTGGCATCGCTATTGGTTGCATTGTCGATGTAATATTGCGTGTTTTCGGTCCAATTCGGATCGACTTGGGTACAATTGCTGGCAATTCCTGCTGATCCGACAGAACCGTTATTGACTGAATTGATGGTGACCGGGGTGCCATCCGTTTCCGGTATAATCGCCAGGTTGATGGCGTTGTTGCTGTAGGCACCATTGATGCCGGGGCCGCTTAAGAAAAAACCAAACGCATCGTTCACAGATCCGCAGACGTACTCATTGTATTCGTCGCTGCCAAAACTGTAATTGAAACTGAGGGAGTCACCGGTGGGTATGAAGTCGAATTCGAGTACCGCCGCATCATTGGTATTAAAGGTGGATAATTGATCCAAATCAGGGTCATTCACGCCAAAGTTTCCTCCTCCGGTCGTTGAACTTCCGGAGTTGTTGGGGCCGATAACGTTGCTGCAACTGCCCGTTGCCAGGATCATCCCGTCTTCGATTAAGATGTTTGAGTTGTTCGCATCAAATGATCCGATTTGGTCCAAATCGCCTGAAAAGGTGATGTTGAATATTTCCACACCTTCACCAAGGAGGATGGTCGTTACGACTTCCTCTGCGGTCAGGCTTTCATCTACAATGACTTGCGATTGACCTAGGACTGAGCAGGAGATGAATGCGATTAGCGCAATCGACGTTTGGAAGATGGTACGAAATGAATTCATGTGTTTAGTCGCCTGAGATAGGTAAACATACGCATCAAACCCCACTGCGGTTTTAATGATTTAAACAAATACGAACAGGGCTCCTTGCATTTCCAGCTTTACCTTTGCTGATGTGAAAACGCTCATTTCCATCCAAGGGTTGCGCAAGACTTATCAAATCGGGACCCAGCTCGTGCATGCCCTGGATGGATTGGATTTGAAGATTAAAACCAACGAGTACGTTGCTCTGATGGGCCCTTCGGGAAGCGGGAAGTCGACCCTCATGAATGTGCTGGGTTGTTTGGATTCTCCCTCCTCGGGTGAATACCATTTAAACGGTCAAAACGTTGCACAACTTGGTGAGGATGCTTTGGCTGAAATTCGCAATCGGGAGATTGGATTCGTGTTTCAGACATTCAATCTTTTGCCGCGTTACTCAGCACTGGAAAATGTTGCGCTGCCGCTCATATATGCGGGCTTATCTAAGCGCGAGCGGTTGGAACGTGCCGAAGATGTTTTGGAGATGGTGGGGCTGAAGGACAGGATGGTCCATAAGCCCAACGAACTGAGTGGAGGCCAGCGCCAGCGTGTTGCGGTTGCTCGGGCTCTGGTGAATCGACCTTCCATTATTCTGGCGGACGAGCCAACGGGAAACCTTGACACCAGCACCTCCATGGAAATCATGGCCCTTTTTGCTGAAATCCAAGAAGCGGGGAACACGGTGATTTTGGTAACCCATGAAGAGGACATTGCAGCGTGTGCAAATCGCATTGTGCGATTGCGCGATGGAAAAGTGGAACCTGCGAATGTCTAATTCGGTCCCGGTGCCGTTTCTTTGCAGGGAGGCAAGTGCCACAGGAAAAATCACGGAAAAAGCATGCAACGAGAACGCATTGTGAATCTGCGCGACGAAGCGCACATAGGAAAAGATGTTCGGGTCCAGGGATGGGTTCGCACGTTTAGGAATGATCAATTCATCGCCGTCAATGATGGATCCTGTCTGGGAAATTTGCAGCTGGTCATTGACCGCGAAGCGACTTCTGATGACCTGAAAAAGCGGCTTACTACGGGAGCTGCCATTTCAGCGGTGGGCGTTCTCGAAGCTTCGCAAGGCCAGGGTCAGGCAACGGAACTGCGGGTTGCCGAATTGCAGATTTTGGGCGACGCCGACCCGGAGTCCTTCCCTATTCAAATGAAGAGGCACTCAATGGAGTTTCTTCGTGAGAAGGCGCATTTGCGCTTCCGAACCAGCACGTTTGGCGCGGTATTTCGAGTCCGCCATGCCTTGAACTTTGCGGTGCATAAATTTTTCACCGACGAAGGTTTTTTCCAAATGCATACGCCCATTATTACGGGAAGTGATGCGGAGGGAGCGGGGGAGATGTTCCAAGTGACGACCCTGGACGTGGCCAATGCACCCAAAACGCCAGAAGGGGAGGTAGATTATTCGAATGACTTTTTCGGCAAGATGTCCAACCTCACCGTGAGCGGTCAATTGGAGGCGGAATTGGCGGCGATGGCATTGGGGCAAGTGTACACTTTTGGCCCGACGTTTCGCGCGGAAAACTCAAACACATCTCGGCACCTTGCGGAGTTTTGGATGATTGAGCCAGAGGTGGCGTTTGCCGATTTGGGAGACAACATGAAGCTCGCGGAAAGGTGTCTGAAATCGGTATTACGTGATGTGCTCGGACAGTGCGATGAAGATTTGACATTTTTGGAAAACCGGGAACGTGATACAGAGAAACAACTGCCCCAAGATCAACGTCACGATGTCCCGCTGCGCCAGCGTCTGCAAGCGGTAGTCGATGCTCCATTCATCCATGTGACCTATACAGAAGCGATAGATTTGCTGCAACGATCGAAGCCTTACAAGAAGAAAAAATTCAAATATCCGGTCGAATGGGGAGTTGACTTGCAAAGCGAGCACGAGCGGTGGTTGGTAGAGAAGCATTTTAATGGGCCGGTCATCATCACAGATTATCCCGCTTCGATTAAGGCGTTTTACATGCGCCAGAATGACGATGGCAAAACGGTAGCAGCCATGGATGTTTTGGTGCCCGGCATTGGCGAAATCATTGGCGGAAGTCAACGAGAGGAACGATTGGAGAATCTCAAGGCGAAATGCGCTGAATTCAACATTCCCGAGGAGCATGTTTGGTGGTACCTCGATACCCGTCGGTTTGGTTCTGCCAAGCATGCAGGTTTTGGCATGGGTTTTGAAAGGTTGGTGATGTATGTGACGGGGATGACCAACATCCGAGATGTTATCCCATTCCCGCGCACCCCACAGAACGCAGAATTTTAACCCCCTCAGCCATGCTCAGACAAAGCCTTCAACAGAAACTGCTCCAGAAGCTATCGCCTCAGCAGATTCAGTTGATGAAGCTGCTGCAGCTGCCGACTACAGAGTTGGAAGTGCGGATTAAAGAGGAGTTGGAGGCCAATCCGGCTTTGGAAGAGGGACAGGAGCAGGAATGGGAGGAAGAATTGGCAGAAGATCGTATGGAGGAACAGAGCGATTCCATAGAGGAGTTCAACTTCGATGAGTACCTGGACGATGAGACACCTGAGTATCGTTTGAGCGCCCGCAATCACGGTGCTGACGCAGACGATAAGACCATTCCGTTTTCTGGAGGCACTTCATTTTTTGAGCGATTGAATGCACAACTGGGTCTGCTCGACGCACCTGAGAAGACTCGCGCGCTTGCCGATCACATCATTGGAAACCTCGATGAGGCAGGATATCTCCGCAGGGACTTGGAGAGCATCGTGAACGATTTGGCTTTCACAGAAGGTATTGAAGTGGAGCAGAGTCAGCTGGAAGAGGCGCTGTGGTTGGTACAAGGTCTGGATCCGGCAGGAGTGGGTGCACGCGACTTAAGGGAGTGCTTGCAACTGCAGTTGCGCCGAAAGTTTGAGGCCGAATCTGCATCCAAGGGCTTGCTGTCCCGCCGCATTGCTCAGCGCATTGCCCTCGAAATCCTCGATTTTCATTTTGAAGCCTTCTCGAAGAAGCACTTTGAGCGTATCCAAAAGAAGCTGGATATCGATGAGGAAGGGCTCAAAGATGCGCTTGGTGAGATTACGCAATTGAATCCCAAACCGGGCAACTCAGGAGCAGAGTCCAACCGAGGTACGGCGGTCCAAATTGTTCCAGATTTTCTTTTGTTTGTGGAGGACGATGAGTTGCGGCTGCAACTCAACCAGCGCAATGCCCCTGAACTCCGCATCAGCCCAGTCTACAAGGAGATGATGGATACGTACGCGAGCGGCGCGAAGAGCAATGTTCAACAAAAGGACGCACTCACATTCGTTAAGCAAAAAATTGATTCAGCTAAGTGGTTCGTTGATGCAATTCGGCAGCGTCAGCACACCCTGTTGCATACGATGCAAGCAATCATTGACCATCAAAATGCGTATTTTCTTTCAGGGGACGATACGGATCTGCGTCCTATGATATTGAAGGATATCGCAGATGTGGTCGAAATGGACATCAGCACCGTTTCGCGGGTTGCTAACAGCAAGTACATTCAGACACCTTATGGCACTTTTCTGTTGAAATCGTTTTTCAGTGAGAGCCTGACGACCGAAACAGGTGAAGAAGTGAGTTCACGCGAGGTGAAGAAAATCTTGGAGGAAGCTATCGAAGCAGAAGATAAGCGAAAGCCTTTGTCAGATGAAAAGTTGGGCCAGCTGCTGAATGCTAAAGGGTACAACATAGCTCGCCGCACTGTGGCCAAATACCGCGAGCAGCTCGGGATAGCGGTTGCGCGCATGCGAAAAGAGCTTAGCTGATGTGGACAAAGTGGATATCTGGGATATTGCATCCCTTGTTGATGCCATTGGTCACCTTGGTGTTGGTCTTTGGAATGGATCCGTACTTGCAATCTTTGCCGGAGGTGTTCGTGTACATGGGTGTGGTCGTTTTGGTCAATACCCTCGCACCCGCCGTATCGATTTTTGTGCTGTATCGTCGGGGTCTTTTGAGTGATTTGGACATCCGGAATCGAAAGGAGCGTTCGCTACCGTTCTTCCTTGTATTGGCCTACTTCATCATGACCTATGTGTTGTTGGTGACGAGTCCTTCCATCTTCATTCCCTTGATTTATTTGGACATGTGGATGGGTCTAATGGTGTCCATTGGATTGGCCTTGGCCGTGACTCGACGATTTAAAATCAGCATGCACATGCTCGGTCAAGGCGGCACGCTGGGAACGATCATGGGTGTTCAAGCAGTCAACGGCGCACCCATGTGGGAATTGAATGCTGTGTTGATTTTTCTCGCGGGATGGGTAGGATTTGCTCGCATCAAAATGGGCGTGCATCGGCACATAGAAGTGTACACGGGCTATTTGCTCGGGTTCATTATTTGCTTCGCGTCCGTTTGGGGTGGCTGGGGTGGCTGAGCATCACCTGCTCACGTCCCAAGCGCGAGCTGCCAATTCCAGGCGTCCCGCAGTGCGTCATCCAAACTATGCTCGCAGGACCAGCCAAATGCTGAACGGGCTTTTGCGGGGTCTGCATAAATAGCGGTGATGTCACCTTCGCGTCTCGGTCCCATCACGTGAGGTACATCCACGCCGTTGACCCGTTGGAACGAATGGATGACTTCAAGAACACTGTTCCCGTGACCGGTGCCGAGGTTAAAAGACTCGCAGGCAAGGGATCGCGCATCAAGCCATTGCAAAGCTGCGACGTGAGCTTTAGCCAAATCAACCACATGGATGTAGTCCCTTACGCACGTCCCATCGTCCGTCGGATAATCATCTCCAAAGACCGTTAAGGGATCTCTCAGGCCAGCAGTGGCTTGCGTTAGAAAAGGGATGAGATTATTGGGGTGGCCCAAGGGCAGTTCGCCAATGTGAGACGAAGGATGCGCTCCGATGGGATTGAAATAACGCAATAAGGCAGCGTTCAGGGGCTGGTCGCTCGCATGCACATCGCGAATGATGCGTTCGCACGCTTGTTTGGTGTAACCATAAGGTGACTCGGCTTCCAAGATGGGCGCGCCCTCGTCGACAGGAATGACTTCGGGTTGGCCATAGACGGTGCAGCTGCTGGAGAACACCAAATTCTCAACGTCAAATTCTGCCATGGTTTGGAGCAAGGTCGACGTGCTTCCAACGTTATTGTCATAATACTTCAGCGGTAGCTTCGTGCTTTCTCCGACGGCTTTGAAGGCAGCAAAATGGATGACACCTGAGATCGTATGCTGTTCTGCGATGGAATCAAAGGCGGCTGATAATTCCTGGTGTGATCGGCAATCGACTTGCATCGACTCGGGGCGAGATCCTATAATCCGCTCGATGCCATCCAATGCGGATCGATTGGAGTTGCTGAAATTATCCAAAATCACGGGATGAAACCCTGCAAGACTTAATTCTACAACGGTATGGGACCCGATATAGCCGGCTCCGCCGGTCACGACAACGCATGGCTTCTTCATAAGGTCAAAAATAGCGTTTGGAGCGGAACCTTTTGCAAGCGGATTCGTAGGATGCACCATGACCTATCCGATCAACCAGCAACTTCTTCATGCACTTCATGGTAACACTCAACTCGCTCATGGTTTGACGATGCGCTTTGCTGAGAATGCACCCGTTTTGATGCAGATTTTTTCATCCGCATGGGAACGTGGAGATGAAGATGCGGTTCATGGCTCCTCATTTAGGTTGCTTTCTCACCTCCGCGTGATGGGCATGCAAGATGCCGTGCAGGCATTAGAGCGTCTAACTTCGACAACAACTCTGCGTGTGCATTCCCTAAGTGAATCAGAAGATTGGAAAGTGTTGGAGCAGGGCATTCAATCCGTGCTTATTTGAGAAGAACATTGAATAGAATCTTGCTTTGCAGTGTATTTTTACTGCATGAGCATTACGTGGAGCGAGCAGGATTTAGCTGATTTTTCTTTTCGAAATTGGTCCATCGATGCGGCCAATTTGCAACGCGAACAAGTGCGTCAAGGGGCGAATCCCGTGGAGGCCATGGGGCCTTGTACAGCGGGTGATGGCCTTGTCGTCTTATCGAAAGGGGAAAAGGCGAATGCAGCCGAATCGGCCTCTCGGATGCTCTCTTCCAATGATGCTTGTATTCGATTTGTGCCTGCTTCAGGAGCTGCCTCAAGGATGTTTGCCCTCTTGCGCAAACCTTTGAGTGATTCCTTGCGCCAACGTCTGGACTCGGAAGCCGCAGACTTCCCTTTTTGGACTGAGGCCCAGCGTTCTTCTTTGCGAAGCTTGCCAGCATTAGAACGCTCGGCTGCAGCTGTAAAGTGGATGTTGGATGAGAAGAGCGGATTGGCGCATCTTCCGAAAGGGTTGATCCCCTTTCACCAATATACAGATGGATCGGTGCGAAATTCTTTTGAAGAACATGTAGCAGAATGGCAACAATTGGCGGGAACGGCCCCAATTCATTTTACGGTTCCCCAAGCATTTCAAGCTCAAATTGAAGGTTTGTTTCCTGCCAGTGCGAATGCAAGCACTTCGGTTCAGATGCTTCAAACGGATACCCTCGCTTGGGATGTGGAATCGAACGATTTAGCGCGTCACCCAGATGGGTCATTGCTTTTCCGGCCCGGCGGTCACGGTGCATTGTTGGCGAATCTTCACGCGGTTGCAAAAAATGCCTCCTTTATCCTCATTCGAAACATCGACAATGTGGTTCCGACCCCTTCTATGGCCATGCGCAATTCAGCGGAATCTCATTTGTTGGGAGTGTGCGTGGATTTAACTGAGCAGCGCGATGCGCTTCTGCGCGAAGCAGATGCCGATGATACACGATGGAAAGGCCGAGCGGTGGAGTGGCTGTCGAGCTTTGATCGCTCGGTTGATGCGAACTGGAGCGTTTCGAAATTATTGGAAGCTATCGATCGGCCGATTCGCGTTGCAGGGATGGTTCTCAATGAAGGTGCTCCCGGAGGAGGGCCTTTTTGGGTCCGCTACAGCAGCGGTGCCATATCTCCTGCCATTGTGGAAAGTGCTGAACTTCCAGAAGGCGCCATCGGTCAAGGGACGCACTTTAATCCTGTCGACTTGATCTGCAGTGTACGCCGGCACGATGGGACGCACTACGATTTGAATGAATATGCTGAGAGGACCATGTTCTTTACTGCGAAGAAAGATTGGCAGGGCAGGTCCATTCGTATTTTGGAACGTCCTGGGCTGTGGAATGGGGCGATGGCCAAGTGGTTAACGCAGTTTGTGGAAGTTCCCGTTGAAACCTTTGCCCCGGTCAAGACGGTGGTTGACTTGTTGCATTCTGGGCGTCGGGTTTGACGTCAAAATAAAGCGCAAAAAAAAAGGCCGCCCGAAGGCGACCCTTTTGTGAACACAAAGCATAATCTATTTATTGCTTCATCAACGTTTGGGTATATACTCGGTGGTCGTTGATGATGCGCAAGGCATAAGCACCTGGGTGCAAGTTGTATATAGGGTTCATGTAAACCTGTGTGCCGTCCAAAGGATTGTTCCGAACTTCACGGTGAAGCACATTTCCGGAAAGGTCCGTTAACATGAGGATGGTCTCACCTTTCAAGTCGCGGTTAAACTTAACAGAGAAGTCCTCGCTGAATGGATTAGGGAATACCGAAAAGTACGTGTTGAATTCCGAAGCACGGTCCTCGATGAGGTTGTCATCACCGTAAGGATTGCGTCCGTCAACGATCGCTGCGGGTCGGTCGATTGACTCACGCATACCAACTGCAGCTGAGATGTTACCGTCGAGCTTCCATCCGTTCAAGTGCAATGTGTTTTCTGCATCACCATATCGGCCTTCAATAACCAAGTTGGTGCCGAGTGCGCGCAACTTCAAGAAGTACTGTTGGTTGCTCTTCAACGACGCTTCGCCGTCAAACTTCAGCTTCAACATGCCGTTAAATGATTCACGGACTTCCGCTTTAGCACCCTCGATGACGTCGCCGCGGCTGTCTGTGATGAAAGCTTGAAGCAATCCTTCGCTGTCGCTTTGCTTGATAATAACATAAGCGACTTGAGCCTTACCAGATGTGCAGGTTGTGAACGACTGGACAACAATGTCTTGGTGGTTCAATAACAAGACCTGTGAACCGGTCTCAGACTTAACTACGCAATCATGTTCTAGGTTGTCGAATGGACCTGCCGTCGCGTTGAATGCAACTGTTTGAGCTTGGGCTGAAAAAGCGCCAAATAAGAGGGCCGCAGCTGCGAGGATGTAAAACTTTTGAAGTTTCATGGTAAAGAGGTATTAAAATTTTCGAATTAATTGTTTCGATATCCTCTTACGCTAAGAGCTAGAAAAAAGTTACACGGACATGGATTAATCAGAATTAAAACTCTGATTATCAGTATTTAAATAAGAAAAAAAGTTACAAAGTAATGGTGGTTTCCGGGGCGATGTAATCCGATAATCGGTCGTTGCTGCAGACAATCAGTGTGGCCAAGCCTTTGATTTCTTGGAGCAAATCTCGGTACCACTTTGTCCCTGATTCGTCCAGGTTAGCGCATGGTTCATCAAGGACCACCAATCCGGCATCTGAGGTCAACGCCAAGGCGAGCTTTACTCGCTGCTGCATGCCTGAGCTGAGTTCAGCATACATGCGCTTTCGATGCTTGTGTAGGCCACCCATCTTGAGCCAATCTAAGGGGTCCATTCCCCTTCTCCAGCCGCGAAATTGGGATTGAAACTCGACTAGTTCGTCGATGTTGAGATCGGGGTGAAGTGCTGTTGCTGGACTCACTCGGTAGGCCATCAGCGCCAATGCCTCAGCCGGGATGGGTTGAAGGGCCTGGTTCCATACCAAGGAGCCATGACTTGGCGTAAGTTCGCCTGCGAGGATGCTTCCTAGGGTACTTTTGCCGCTTCCATTGTGTCCTCGAATGAGGCACTCTTCTCCCGGAGCAATGGTGCAAGTTTGGATTGAAAAAACAGGTTGAACATCGAATGCATGGGTCAGTTGACCTAGCACCAGACCAATGGCTGGTTCATTGGTTTGGCGATGATTGTTCATCAGAATGGCCCGCGGATGATGCCTTTGTCAGAAGCCTGAATAAAGGATAATATGGTCTGTTTTTCCTCTGATTGCGCAATTTCTGTTTCTGCGATGCGCAAGGCTTGAGAGAGATTGGCATTTTGGACGTAGAGCGTGCGATAGATGTCCTCAATGTTCATGATTTGATCATTGGTGAATCCCCTTCTGCGCAAGCCAATGCTATTCACGCCGATGAAGGAAAGGGGTTCTCTGGCAGCCTTTATAAAAGGGGGGATGTTCTTTCGTACCATGCTGCCGCCTGCTACAAAAGCATGTTGGCCAATGGTTACAAATTGTTGCACCCCGACCATCCCTTCAATGATAACCCAATCTTCAATGGTAACGTGTCCTGCAATGTTCCCTGAATTGGCGATGATCACGTGGTCGCCCACAAATACATCGTGGGCAAGGTGACAGTAGGCCATGAGCAAACAATCAGACCCCACTTTTGTGGCCATGCGGTCAGCCGTTCCGCGGTTGACGGTCACGCATTCACGCACCACTGTGCGGTCACCAATTTCGACAGTCGACGGTTCACCTTGAAATTTTAAATCTTGGGGCACCGCACCTAAAACCGCGCCTGAAAAAATCTTGCAATCTGATCCAATCCGCGTTCCAGAATGAACCACAGCGTGCGGTCCAATCCAGGTTCCAGGTCCAATTTCAACATCTGCATCTACGAAGGCAAAAGGTTCAATAATTGCGCCAGATCCAATGGTCGCATCCTTCGAAACCGACGCCAGAGGTGAGACTTGAGCGGACATTAGTGATCCTTTACGATTTGGGCAAGCATCTCCGCTTCCGAAACCAGTTTTCCTTGCACATACCCCCGGCCGCGCATGTTGACCAGTCCACGTCGAATCGGTGAGATTAATTCCAAATGAAACACCAGCGTGTCACCCGGAAGGACTTTGTGTTTGAACTTGACGTTATCAATTTTCATGAAATACGTCGTGTAATGCTCGGGGTCTTCTACCGTCTGCAAGGCGAAAATACCTCCTACCTGGGCCATGGCTTCAACCTGAAGAACACCCGGCATAACCGGGTTGCCAGGGAAGTGACCCTGAAAAAAAGGCTCATTGATGGTTACATTTTTGCATCCGACAATGCTACTGTCATCCAATTCTAAAATCTTGTCGACCAATAAAAATGGATAGCGATGCGGCAGCAGGGCTGTAATTTGATTGATGTCTAAGAGGGAAGGACGATTAACATCTAAGTTTGGTTTTCCGGTTTCTTCTTTCATCTTTTTCTTCAAGATTTTGGCAAAGGATACGTTTCCTGCGTGACCGGGTCGGGCTGCTAGAATATGGGCTTGAATGAATCGTCCTGTTAAGGCGAGGTCTCCCATGATATCCAACAGCTTGTGACGTGCAGGTTCATTTTGATAACGCAGAGGTGAAGTATTGAGCACTCCGGGAATGTCAGCGCGTGCATGGAGGTTTTGTTTACCCACGAGGTCGGCGATTTCCTGGAGTTCTTGTTCTTCGTATGCTCGTTCGATCAATACCACGGCGTTGTTGAGGTCTCCGCCTTTGATAAGATTCGCCTTTGCTAATTCTTTTACCTCTTTTAAGAAGACAAAGGTTCGACATTTGGCAATGTCATCTTTAAAATCCTTCATCCGGTACATGCTCGCATGCTGTGTTCCCAAAACAGGGCTTCGATAGTCGACCATAACGGTCAATCGAAATTCATCAGATGGCTCAGGAACGGCTAACATCTCTACGTCTTTCTCTTTGTCTTCAAACGCTATATTGGATCGCAATTTGTAAAACAGTCGGTCCGCCTCCTGCTCTTTATAGCCTATGGCCTCAAAGGCTTCCACGAACTCCAGAGCACTTCCATCCATGATCGGGATTTCGGGTCCGGTCAATTGAATTAATGCATTGTCCACTTCACATCCATACAATGCCGCGAGAATGTGCTCCGTTGTATTTACCTGTGCACCATGCTGCTCCAAGGTCGTCCCTCGCTTCGTGGTTACGACGCGATCGGCGTCGGCATCAATGAGGGGTTGGCCCTCCAAATCGATCCGTTGAAATTTGTAACCGTGATTTTCCGAAGCTGGCAAAACGGTCATGACTGTTTGTTTTCCCGTGTGCAATCCGATGCCTGAAAATTCCACAGCCTTCAGCAGGGTGCGTTGTCGGATGGTTTCGCTCATTGTCTTCAACTCAGTTTCTGTTCTAACGCATCAATTCGCTGCAAAGCTAAGGAGCGAATCAACTTTCGCAGGGTGATTTGTTGCATTTGATAATCGCGAATCGGCAACGCTGGGGTGCCCTGCCACACCGAGTTCTCCTCCTGGATACTTTTGGTCACTCCAGATTGAGCGGCAATTTTAACGCCGTCTGCCACTTGAATGTGTCCTGCAAAGCCAACTTGACCTCCAATCATGCAATTGGCACCAATGGTGGTGCTTCCTGCAATGCCCGTTTGTGCGGCGATGACGGTGTTCCGGCCAATTCTCACGTTGTGTGCAACTTGAATTTGATTATCCAGCTTGACGCCCGATTCAATAAACGTGGACCCCAAGGTGGCACGATCAATGGTTGTTCCTGCTCCAACTTCGCATTGATCTTCGAGCACAACATTTCCGGTCTGAGGCACTTTTTGGTAGGTATTTTCCTGATTTGGGGCAAATCCAAACCCATCTGAGCCAATCGTGGCTCCTGATTGGAAAGTGCATTCATTGCCTATGCGGCAACCATCCATGATGGAAACGTGGCGATGAAGAATGCAATTTTTTCCAAGGGTTGCCTTTCTTCCAATGCTGACATGGCTGTGAATTTGGCATCCGTCCCCGACTATGGCCCCGTCTTCTATGAGGGCAAAGGGTCCAATGTAGCATTCAGCTCCGATGGAGGCTTTCGGGCTAACAAAAGCGGTAGGGTGGATGCCTACGGGGTATTGCCTGTCCTCAATTGCTAACTTTAAAATATTGGCAAATGCCTGATACGGGTTGGAAACACGAATGAGCGTTAATCCTTCAGGCAGGGGCTTGCGGGCATCGAAACCCGTCTCCACGAGTACTGCGCTTGCGCCAGTTTCGTAGATAAAAGTTTCGTATTCAGGGTTGGCGAGAAAAGTCAGGCAACCAGGGGTGCCTTCTTCAATTTTGGCCACTTGGTTCAGTAAGACGGTTCCATCCCCTTCGATAGTTCCTTCAATGAGCTTTGCCAACGCAGTCGCCGTCAATTCCATTTGGTAAAATTACGGGTAAGTACTCAATTCTGAGCGGATGAATTTTCATGAACGATTTGCTGCCAAACTTCTTCAAAAACAGGCCGTGTTATTGGCTCGTCCCAATGGGCTTCACCGATGGCTTTCAGCGCAACTTCAAGCACTTCATCTGCTCTGTTTTTCTTGTCTCGCTTCATGTTGTTCCAAACCTCTAATGCATCCAATGAGGCCGCCCAATTGATGCAATTGAACTCGGTGAATTGTTCAATCCAAGCTCGGACGATTTGTGCCGCATCCAGCAATGTCTGACGCGAATTTTCGGTGGTAAGTTGGGCACTCCATGTGAGGGAAAAAACCATGCCCAAACCAACAGCCATTCCGTGCGGAACGTTCATAGCCTCCCGTGATGCAAGGCTTTCCAAAGCATGGGCTACGGTATGCCCAAAATTCAGGATTTTTCGCCTGCCATCTTCTCGAAGATCGTCCTGGACGATGTTGAATTTAATCTGACTTGATGTTCGAATAAGCTCAGGTTCGTTTTCGGGGCGAGGAACGTACTGAAAACTGCTGAGTGTTCGCCAGAGTTCCGGGTCAGCAATGAGGCCATGCTTCACCATTTCCATCCAACCTGAAATGACATGAGCCGCTGGCAATGTGGCAAGCACCCGGGTGTCTGCTATGACATGCGTCGGCTCCGTGATGGTGCCTAGGTAGTTTTTTATTGTCAGAAAATTCACGCCATTTTTACCACCTATGGAAGCATCGACCTGTGCCAATAAGGTGGTGGGCACCAGCGTGAATGGGATGCCTCGCTGAAACGTGGAAGCGGCGAAAGCCCCTGTGTCCAGCGTAATACCTCCTCCAACAATAACGAGGGGAGTCGAACGATTCGCCTCAAGCTCAACAAGCCATTCCCAGATGGCGATGGCTCGCTCTATTGATTTCTGAGTTTCATCTGCATCAAACCAAAAAATCCGCTTGCTCGATGGATGAATTTCATTGAAAATAAAGGCGCTTTCTTTTTGAAAGAATGTATCGATGATGAAGAGTGGATTGCTTTGGGGTGGAATCCATGTCATCGCTTCGTGCAAATCACCAGTACCCGAGCGAGATGAGTTGAGACAGTAGCGGGTCATGTGCTGAGCAAATAGGTGACAGATTGCAAATCTATAGATGGGGGCGGTAACAAAAAAAGCCAGCGAAAAGCTGACTTTTTTAGTGGTACTACCGGGATTCGAACCTGGGACACACGGATTTTCAGTCCGTTGCTCTACCAACTGAGCTATAGTACCAGAAGGCGCGCAAAGATAATCTAAATTTTACGGAAAGAAAGAAAACGAGGGGAAAGTAGTATCGCTCAGAATTCATGCGGTCAACTTTCGTTCTACCCACAGCCATTTGAATTCATCGCTTGAACATTGTTTGCGGTCGACTAAACACTAAAAAATTATGATTAATTTATGAGCTGGCTTGTATTTCGCTCTTTGTTCCTCTACATTCGCTACATGCGCGTGCCTTGCTCGCGTTGTGCCCTGTTGTATTGAATTTCACCAAATCGTCACTCTCATGAGTAAGCTGTTATGCGTCATCGCCGCGTTCTTTGCGGCCGCTGTTGGAATATGCCAAGTTCCGGTCGAAACACCATCACCTTCCGTACCGCTTGGTTACGAAATAGTCGTTGAGAGCTTCATTGAGCATGATGGGTTTGTCGGTAATTTCGATTTCACGGGGATGACGACCTACCGCATCTACATGGAGATGCAGAATGAATCGGATTTCCTTTCGTGTATCTCAGGAGAGGCAGACAATCCAATGATGATTAACTCCACCTCCTCACCGGCTTGGTACAATGACGAGCTACTTGGGGAGGAAGTAGGGGCTTGGGTAAATCCTACCGTGTTGCCATTCTTTCCTGAATTAACCTACGACAGCTGGTTGACCATTGGCGGGGCTTCCATGGATGATGATATAGAAATCAGCTTAGCTGCTGGAGATATTAATTTGTTGGATGAGTTTACATCCGGTAACAACGTGCTCATTGACGACGAGACAGGTACGGCCTTGTTTACACTCTTTCCTTGCGATCCAAGTGACCTGACCAGTTGCGATTTTTCCCATGCCGCATTTGCTGGAGAAGATCTACGGGTGCTAATCGGTCAGATCACAACATCGGGCGAAGTCACAGGTCAAATGCAGGTTCAAGTGTTTGTAGAAGGCGATGCAAACCAGGAATTCCGAGGGATTATTCCGTTCACACCCTATGCCCCGGAGTTGCTAGTTCCTGGATGCATGGATCCGGCAGCATGCAATTATGCTGCTGATGCGACGGAAGAAGATGGTTCGTGCGATTATTGCGGTGATGCATGCCAAGGAGGTGGAGAATACACCATTACGGTTGAGGAATATGCGACCGATATCGTGCCTGGTCAGACGACCTACCGATTCTACCAGAATATGGCGAATGAGGATGATTTCCTCAGTTCGATTTATGGCAATGAAGATGCTCCGTTTTCCTTTGAAACCACGACGGGCTTCTACAACAGCCAGTTTGGCTCGACGGTTGCCAGCGGTGTGA